>Ga0255099_1000097_pt1 | contig 35729 bp, 36 predicted proteins | sample Colum_Colum_RepA_2_FD_188451 | JGI IMG/M metagenome (GOLD analysis project Ga0255099, IMG submission 188451) | Freshwater microbial communities from Columbia River, Oregon, United States - Colum_Colum_RepA_8d | ecosystem: Environmental > Aquatic > Freshwater > River | place: USA: Oregon...
TAACGGTTTGTCTTCAGGATTATATTTTGTACAGGCTGAAGGTGTAAGCACCCGTTTGATTGTAGAATAAAGCGTTTAATCGCATGATAAAAAAGAGCCGGTATATCCGGCTCTTTTTTTTATATTTGTGTAAATAAAATAAAAATGAAAACATCATATACTCTAAAACTACTAGCTATGATGCTAGTGTCAGTAAAGATTTATGCTCAAGTTACGTATTCATTTACAAGTGCTGGTTCAACAGGTAGGTTTGGACCAAGCCAAGTTCAATTGAATACAGCTTATGCAAATTCTAATTTAAACGGTTTAGTAACTTCTGTAAACGGTATTCAACAGTTTACTGTACCAGTAGCTGGTAATTATAGAATTGAGGCCCGAGGTGCACAAGGTGGTTCTATAACAGGAGGAAGTATTGGTGGACAAGGTTCGACTATGATTGGAGAGTTTTTTTTAAATGCAAATTCTGTTGTACGAATCGTAGTAGGACAGCAGGGTATTGGTGCTGCAACAGGAGCATGTGGTGGTGGAGGTGGTTCATACGTTGTAGATTTTGGAAACGCACCGTATACTAATAATGCAGGTATTTTAGTTGTTGCAGGTGGTGGAAGTGGAGCTGGAAATGCTGGTTATCCAGGCACCGGTGCTCCTACAACTTCACCAGGAATAGCAGGAGGTACTTGTAGTAATGCGGGTCAAATTGGATTTGGTGGTGGAGATGCCGCATCATGTGGAAATGGCGCAGGTGGTGGTGGCGGTTTCTTTGGTGATGGTTTAAGCGGAAGTTCATGGGGTTCACAACGTGGATTTGGATTTGTAAATGGTGCTAATGGTGGATTATCAAGTTCAGGTGGTCGTGATGGTGGATTTGGCGGTGGAGCAGGTACACATCAAAATAATACAGGTGGCGGAGCTGGTGGTGGTTATACGGGTGGTGGAGCTTCTTACCATGGGGGGACCTATGTTGGTGGTGCAGGTTCATCTTTTAATTCAGGAACGAATCAACAAAATACCGCATCAAATAATTTAGGTGATGGTATGGTAATTTTAACACGTTTATGTGCATTAAATATTTCTGTGTCTGCGCCAAATGGCACAACAAGTTTATGTCCTGGAACTTCAGTAACATTAACAACAGACGGAGTTAGTGGTATTAACTGGAGTACCGGAGGCACTGGAACTACCGTTGTAGTAAGTCCTACATCTACATCCATTTATTCTGTATCTGCAACTACTTCGGCAAATTGTATTGGATACTCACAGGTAAATCTAATTGTAAATCCAAACCCAACAGTAAATATCACCTCTACTGTTAGTGTGTTTTGTAAAGGTGGATCTGCAACATTATTTGGCACAGGAGCCACTACATACAGTTGGAATACCGGAGCAACAACCAGTTCAATTACGGTTACGCCAACAAGTACCACAATATATACGGTAACGGGAGCCAATCAGTTTAGTTGTGTAAATACAAACACCTATCAGGTAAATGTATTTTCGCCTACGGTTGCTATTTCAGGACCAACTGCAATTTGTTTGGGACAGTCGGCAACCTTTAATGCGTCTTCATCCAATTCGTATTCATGGAGCACAGGCTGGACCGGTCAAATGTTAACGGTATCACCAAATACAAGTACGTCGTATTCATTATCTATAACAAGCACGTCCAATAATATACTATGTGCTGCAGGTACATCGGTATTATTGGTTGTAAATCCAAATCCGACAGTAAGCGCGAGTTCACAACCGGCAAATGTGTGTAAAGGCCAAACGTTTGTGTTAAGTGCGGGTGGAGCCAGTACATACAGTTGGAGTACAGGTGCAGCAACATCATCTGTATCTACTAACGAATCACAACCGGGTATATATACATATACGGTAACAGGTACCAATGCTGAAGGTTGTAGTTCAACGGCACAGGTACAGGTTGCAGTAAACAGTTGTAGTGGTATTCAGGAGTTGGGTTCAGCACGGGTACAGGTGTATCCAAACCCATCAAAGGGCGTGGTAACCATACAAGGTCAAAAGGCGCTGCAGGTTGAAGTATTAAATGCATTAGGGCAACGTATAAAAACGATTCGTTTAGGTGTTGAAAATGCATACAGGGCAGAGCTTAACGGTTTGTCTTCAGGATTATATTTTGTACAGGCTGAAGGTGTAAGCACCCGTTTGATTGTAGAATAAAGCGTTTAATCGCATGATAAAAAAGAGCCGGTATATCCGGCTCTTTTTTTTATATTTAATCAAATATTAAGCATTATGAATTTAAGACATTTACTCTTTTTAGTTTTTGTATTTGTAAAACTATTTTTTAATGCACAGGTAAGTTATACGTTTATACCTTGTGGTGCTACCGGATCGGTTGGTCCAAGTGCAGCCATGACCAATAGCACTTACAATACTACAAATTTAAATGGATCCGTTACGGTAAATGGCGGAATACAATCGTTTACTGTTCCTTTAACCAGTGCCTATCGCATTACGGCTTATGGCGCAAAAGGTTATGGAACCAATTGTGGCAGGGGTGCAGTTATTGCAGGTGATTTTACCCTTGCTGCGGGAACGGTATTATATATTTTACCTGGTCAACAAGGAGCTCCGCCAATAAGTCCCGGAACGAATCAGTATGGTGGTGGCGGTGGCAGTTTTGTAACATATACAAACAATACACCATTGGTAATTGCCGGTGGAGGAGGAGGTTCGTGGGCACAAACCTATACGGGTTTGTCTGATGGGACTGTAAGTTTAAATGGAAATCCCGGTGCAGGTGCAAATTGTAATATAGGAACTGCTGGAAGCGGTGGTGGCGGTGGTGGCAACAGCTCAAATGCTGACGGTGGTGGTGGGTTAAGTACAAACGGAGGTAGTCCAACCGGCGGATTGGCTTTTGTTAATGGTGCAACAGGCGGTGCGCAGTATGGGCATGGAGGTTTTGGCGGCGGCGGCGGTGCAAGTAGTTGGGATAATCGTCGTGGTGGTGGAGGTGGTGGATATTCAGGCGGTGGAGGTTCACATGGAGGTACAACGTATTTTCCTGAAGCTGGCGGTGGTGGGTCTATTAATAATGGGACTAATCAAAGTAATCTTTCGGGCGCAAATAATGCAAATGGGATGATTGTAATTACCCGCCTATGTAATGTTAATGTGTATAGCTCAGGAACAAACAGCTTAGCACCAAGTATTTGTGCAGGTACTAGTGTTACATTAACAACAAATGCTATTTCTAATTTTATATGGAGTAATGGAAATACTACCACTTCAAGTATAGTAGTAAGTCCAAGCATTACAACAACCTATACGGTTCAAGGAACGGGAACATCGCCGGCTAATTGTGTAGGAAACGCTGCTATTACTATAATTGTAAGCAATGGCGTTCCTAATGTAACGGTTAATACCACAGGAAATCAATTATGTTTAGGGCAGGCGGTTGCTTTAACACCAACAGGTGCTTTAACTTATACATGGTTAAATCAGGGTATTAGTAGTGGTGTTACATTTACACCTAATGCTACAACTGTTTATACGCTTTTAGGCCAAAACGGTTGTGGCACGTCAACTGTTTTAACAACTGTTACGGTTGCGCCCTTACAAGTTAATGCCATAGCTTCAAGTTCTTTGGTTTGTGCAGGATATCCCACATCGCTTACGGCAGCGGCAGCGGCAACTGGTTTTACCTGGTTACCTAACGGAACTATTGGTCAGGCAGTGGTGGCTTCTCCAAGTGTAAATACTATATACACAGTTACTGCAAGTAACGGAACCTGTATTGGAACTGCAACTGTTGCAGTATTAACAAATCCGGTGCCAACAGTTAATATTGTGGCCAGCGCTTCGGTTATTTGTCCCGGAGTTGCTGTAAGTATGACAGCTAATGGCGCGCAATCCTATACCTGGTACCCGGGTGCACAATCTGGCTCAACAATAAGTGTTTCTCCCCTGGCACCAACATTGTATTCTGTTGCAGGAAGTAACTCTTTTGGCTGTGTGTCTTGGGCAAATCAAGTTGTTGTTACATCTCCAAGTCCAACATTAACCGTGCAGTCTGGAAGTGCCATAATTTGTTTGGGAAATTCAGTTACATTAAATGTAAGTGGCGCTTTAAGTTATTCTTGGTCAACTGGATCAAGCGCCTCATCCGTGGTGGTAAGTCCCCAGCAAACTACTATTTATTCCGTAACCGGAACTGCTGCGGGTTGTACATCCTCTCAAACCATTCAGGTAGCCGTATTTGCACCGCAATTGACTGTTTCAGCTCCAACTTTAATTTGTAAAGGAAATTCAGCAACATTAACGGCATCTGGTGCCAATACCTACACTTGGACAAACGGAATGCAGGTTCCTGTAATTGTTGTTTCACCAAGTAATACAACAACATACACTGTAAGTGCTACGGCATCAAGTTTAACTCTTTTTTGTCCAGTTGAATTTTCGCTTCAGTTAGTAGTAGCTCCCTTGCCAACAGTTATGGCTGTTGCCTCAAAAACCAGTGTGTGTAAAAATCAAAGTTTTACATTAACGGCTTCCGGGGCAAATACATATACCTGGAATTTTGGCGCATTAACGCCCACGGCTGTAATGTCTTCATCATTGGTTTCAAACGCCATATATACGGTTACCGGAACGGATGCTAATGGTTGTTTGGCAACAGCAAATGTTTTGGTAGTTATTAACTCCTGTATTGGTGTAAATACCCTTAATGATGAAAATAGATATTTTGTTTACCCCAATCCCGCTTACAATTTTATTTATATTACTCCAATGCCTAATGGTATACTTGAATTATACAATAATACAGGTCAGCGCTTGCATGTATTTAACCAATTAGACATCAATGAATCTAATGCCATTCAACTACCTGTTTTAGCACCGGGGATTTATTGGATTTCATCAAAGCAATTCAGATTTAAATTTATAGTGAATTGATACTTAATTTTGATTTATGTAACGTTTTTTTAATCCAATGAAACTTTACCCTGTTACGATAGTAAATCAAATGTAGAATTTTAAAATTTGCAAAATCATAAAAAAATTCACCTAAAAATTTCCATTAAAAATGGATGGATTTTAAAAAAAACATATCGAACCAACTAGTTCAAATGTGATACAGATTTGGCTTTTAATAACTGAAAGTACTAAGCTCGTTTTGAAATTTTATTTACTGAAATACTTTTTTGTCTGCTACATTTAAATCTTTGAATATGTGTATTGCGTTTAAAACGGTGTTTAGAGCTTATTAACTGATTTACGCGCTTGCGCCATAATCTGAAACTGGAAGGTTTAAGCTGAAGTCGCATAATTTGAATTACATCCGATTCTGACAAGTTAAACTGATATTTTATAGCTTCAAAGGGCGTACGATCTTCCCAGGCCATTTCAATAATGCGGTGTTTGTCTAAAATGGAAGGCGCTTGTTTTTTCACTAAAAAAAAACAAATAATAAAAGGTTTGGTTTAAAACATTCTTGAAAATCCAATTTGCCATCGAAACTGGAAATAATTACGTTCTTCAAAGGGCAATCGGTTTAGCCATAAGGGAAAATCTGCTCGTAAAACAAAGGGTTCTACATCATCAAAGGGCCCCCATTTAAAAACACTCAATGCTACTCCGGCTCCTGCATCAGCAAGTAGGTGGGAAAGTTTTATGGCACTAACATTAATCATGCCAAAATCTGTAAAAAGGTATGTGTGTAGTTTAAGGCTATTTTTAAGTTTATTGATACGTAGTAATGAAATACAATCTGGGCTTTCAAGCTCTGAATTTACAGACCATCCACTTAAACCTTTGTAAATGAAGGATTGTGACTGATCTGTTTGCGTATAGGGCATTAAATATCCGCTGTATCCTCTTAAATTTAATCCGCCCTGCATTTGAAAGTGATTGGTAATATTTGAAAATCCAGAGTATGCAGCAGGAATTATGCCTATTGCACGGGTTAAAGGTGAATTCATATAAGCTTCCGGATTGGCACCGGCAGCAAAAAGCATTGATTCGGAAGCTGGTGTTTGGGCAGTAGCATATTGCATAAATACACGTGTTTTTAAAAGTGCCCAGCGTACATTTTGGTTTTGAAGCCATGTAAACTGTATGGACCGTATATCATTTACAGATCCCGGTGCCGGGGCTTTTAATTCAAAACGTATTTGCCCAGAGCTGTTTTTAGTTTTAAAATCTTGTTCCAATCCCATTATAAATGCACTGTTTAAAGCTTTTAACTGCCATTCGTCGGGTAACAGTAAATACCAACGGTCACGTGTTTCATCCCTCCAAAACGATTTGTAAAACGCATACACGCGATTGTGATGGGATGCTGAATGGTGTGTTATTCCCAGCTGGCCTAAATCGAGTCCGTCAATATGTCGCGCTTCTGCTGCTAATTCAGTTTTATTAAATTTTGGAAATAAACGGGTTTTATAATTTACAATGTAACTTAATGGCATATAGGCGTTAGCAGCATTTGGATACAAGGTACTGTAGGGGCTTAAGGGGCCTTGTAAGATTCCTGTATTAAGCCATAGAGTTGCATTAAACACCTGGTACGTATGCATGTAATCACCACTAATATGTATACCAGGCTTTAAGCCGTCAAAAGCATTGTACCATAATGCGGGTCGCGTTTTTATTACTCTGTGCCTCCAGTTTTCAGGCTGTTTAATGCGTGCATCAAATTGCCATAAAACACGGTGTTTCCACTGATTATCGGGCATATACAAATCGGCCATTCGGTAACTGGGATCAATGATAATGTTTTTAATACCTAGCGGAGCGTAAAGGTTAAATGAGTACATCGGTTTAATATTGTTATCCCAGCCTAACCAGCGATTTAGTATAATGGCTTCTGTAGGTTTTACATTCCACGTATTGGGAATGTAATAAAATCGTACCGAGTCATGTTTGTCAATGATTGCGATATCTAATGGCATATGCATTCGACCTTTTCGTTGCAGCGTAATTTTTACAGAGTCGCCCTGTATAGTATTTACCGATTTTACTTTATAATCAATTGTTTTTTCTGAATTTAGCCAGGCGTCAAAAAACCAATTTAAATGCTGACCGCTGGAGTATTGCATAGCACGTGTAAAATCATCGGGATAAGGATGGCAAAACCGCCATTGTTTTACATAATCACGAATGGCTTGACGAAAAATGGGTTTGCTTAATACATATTCTAAATTTTTAAGCATGACGCCTGTTTTGTAATAAGTTTGTGCATACCCTCCGTTATGTCGTATAGTACCGTTAAATTCATCGGAGTGTGTATTTAGCATCATGTGCCCTTCTTGTTTTAAAGTGAAATTGTAAAAGGGTACATACAATTCATGATCCATAACCCGTTGTAAAGGCGTAACATCTTGTTTCCAATCAGAGGTTTTTAATGTAGGGTATACGTATCGGCCTTCCAGTTCTTCTAAGGTTTCAGAAGTAAAAAATTGGGTAAGTCCTTCATCCATCCAGGCCCTATAGGTTTCATTATTGCCAATCATACCCTGAAACCAATTATGGGTTAATTCATGAATAATTAATGCTCGGTTATCAGGATCAACACCACTGCATAAACTCAGCATAGGGTATTCCATACCGTCTTGTGCGTCGGCTACAATTATTTTAGAATAGGGATAGGGGCCTAATTGGCGTTCATGGGCTTCTAAAACTTGAGCCATAAAAGACGCGGTATGTTGCCATCCGGCCGCATGCATTTCTTGAACCATTGCAATACACCGCGTTTGATTATACTGCACTTCGCCAATGCGGTAGGTGGGATCTGCCGTGTAGGCAACATCATGAACGTTTTGTGCCGAAAATTCCCACAGTTTTAAACGGCCGTTTGGTACAATGGGTACAGAGGGCATACTGTTTAAGGGGGTGTTTTTAAAGTTTGTAATATCAATACGCTTACGAAGTGAATCGGGTAGTGCGAGTTGCGCATTTAGTAATGTGCCGGTACCCTCGCATATATACTGGTTTGGTAAAAACAAGCGCACATGAAACGATCCAAAATCGCCATAAAATTCATGATCCATATGTTGATCGGTATTCCATAAACCATGTGCATCATAAACGCTTAAACGCGGATACCAGTGCACAATATCAAAATGTTTGGTAAAGCCATTATTAAAAACTTTCATGCGATTCCGAATAGCTTCTTGGTCAAAAAAAGTGGTAAAATTTAAGTGTAATTGCACGGAACTCCCTGATTTTAGTGGAGTTTTTAAATATACTTTTAAAATGGTGTTATCCAATTCTGTTTTAAGTATAGAATCGGATTGTTTTATTGTATCTACACAAATGCCTAAATTATGGTTTCGATACGTTCCAAATTGTAATGTGTAATTATTGTTTTTATATAAATCTGCCAGGTACGAGTGTGCTGTTTGCGCATTGTTGTATAAATGAAAATATAAATAATGGAGTTCGTGCGGTGAATTGTTAAAATACAATACATCCGCCTTACCTGTTAAAGTGTTTAAACTGTCATTTAATACTGCTTCGATTGTGTAATGTACATCCTGTTGCCAATACGATTCATGGGGTTTTCGGTTTTTCCAATAGTATGGATTTGCAGCAGATCGGTATTCAACGTATTCATTTTGAGCAAAAAGCAGCGCTGGGGTAAAGAATATACATACAAGCCTAAAAAACAATAACGGATGCATAGCTGAATTTCGATAATTATATAGTGTAAAAGTTAACGGAACGGATATAAATATTAAATTTAGTTCACAAACATGGTATTATGAAGATTTTTGTATTTGTCTTTTTATGTTTTTGTTTTTTAAATTATGGAAAAGCACAAGACACCTTTTCTATTTTAGCATTTGATTCAATAACACGTGAAGTAGGTGCTGCCGGAGCATCCTGCGTAGATTTAATTCAATATTTTCCCAACTATCCGGATGATTTTATTTGCGAGTTGTTTTCGGATACCGGTGCCATTGCTTGTCAGGCCAGTTATTTACCTGCAAATCAAATAAATGCCCGAAATCGCATGCGGGCCGGCGATACACCTACCGCAATAATAAGTTGGCTTCAAAACAATGATGTTGCAGCTAATTCGGCTATACGGCAATACGGGGTAGTTAAAATGGTTTATCAGGGTGAAACGGCCAGTGCAGCACATACCGGATCCAATTGTTTTTCGTATAAAAATCACATCACAGGCGTACATTATTCTATTCAGGGCAATATTTTATTGGGACAACAGGTATTAGATTCCATGGAATCCCGATTTAAAAGGGCTTCAGGTGATTTAGCTTGTAAACTTATGGCAGCACTTCAGGGTGCTAAAATACCGGGAGCTGATACCCGATGCATGGCCAATCAATCTTCGTCTCTGTTTGCATTTTTAAAAGTCGCACAACCAACGGACCCATTTGGAAATCCCAGTTTAAGGGTTTCTGTAAGGACTCAAAACAATCAGTTTATTGAACCCATTGATTCATTACAGCAACTTTTTAATCGCGTGCATTCTTGTATACCTTCCACGCTTGAATTACCCAATACAAGTTTTTCAGAGTTTAAAATTTTTCCAAATCCCAGTACTTCATTTTTTGAAATTCAAAGCAGGTTGCCGGTATTCACTGCCGAATGTATTTTAACAGATGCACTGGGCATTGAACGGGAGCACCTATTTGTTTCAGAATCGAGGGTAGCCTTTGGTAAAAGCATAAATCCGGGTTTATATTTTTTAAAAGTGATTATTAACAATACTGAAATCAAGGTATTTAAGCTTTTAAAAAATTAACTATATAATTGATTTACAATTAGTTATATATTTTGAGAATTGCTTTTTATGTATTACATTTGCAACCCTAATTTAAACTAATGGAAAAACGTTACGAGACGGTCTTCATTTTAACTCCCGTTTTGTCTGATGATCAGGCAAAGGAGGCCGCAAAAAAAATTAAAAAAAGCATTACCGAATTGGGCGGTAAAATTCTCAATGATGAACATTGGGGATTAAAAAAATTGGCCTATCCCATCCAAAAGAAAACAACTGGTTTTTATCACTTGTTTGAGTTTTCTGGCACAGCAGTTGATTTGGTGCAGCAGCTTGAAATTCAATACAAGCGTGACGAGCGTGTTATACGATTTCTTACGGTGGCTTTAGATAAGCATGCCGCAGCCTATGCTGACAAACGCAAAGGTCTTGCTAAAGAAGGTTCAAAAAAGAAAAAAGAAACTGTTTAAGGTAAATCGCTATGAGTTCAAAAAATGATATTCGTTATTTAAATCCTCCTACCGCGGATGTTAAACGTAAAAAATATTGCCGCTTTAAAAAAAGCGGAATAAAGTATATAGATTACAAGGATCCTGATTTCCTTTTAAAATTTGTAAACGAGCAGGGTAAGCTTTTACCCCGTCGTTTAACTGGAACATCATTAAAATACCAACGTAAAGTTGCACAAGCTGTTAAACGTTCACGTCATTTGGCTTTAATGCCTTATGTTGCTGATTTATTAAAATAAAACATATCATGGAAGTTATTTTAAAACAAGATATCAAAGGCCTTGGTTTCAAGGATGACAAGGTTAAAGTTGCCAATGGCTATGGGCGTAATTTTTTATTACCTAAAGGCATGGCTGTATTAGCTACTGCAAGCATGATAAAAATGCATGCAGAAACCATGAAGCAACGTGCTTATAAAGATCAAAAACTTCGCGAGGAAGCTCAAGCGAGTGCTCAAAAATTAAGTCAACTTACCATTCAGGTGGGTGCTAAAGTTGGCGAAAGTGGAAAAATTTTTGGAAGTGTAACCAATATTCAAATTGCCGAAGCCTTATTAAAAGCAGGATTTACAATTGAGCGTAAACACATTGACATTCAAGGGGACGGAATAAAGCAAACCGGTACTTATACGGCTAAAGTTCGTTTATACAGAGATATAACTACTGAAATTACATTTGAAGTGGTATCTGAATAAAACAGAATTTAAAAACTATAAAACCATTCCATTTCGGAATGGTTTTTTTTTGTTTGTAATTAATGTTTAATTTCAAACATGTACGTAATGAAGATTTTTTGGCTGTGGATGATGTTAATTTTGATGGGATGCACCTCAAGACGGCAATTTAATGCTGAAACAGGTGATGATGCTGTATTGATACATGTGTTGCAACATGAATGTATGAGGCTTTTAAACGATGTTCAGCGCACGGTTTCAGAAGAATTTAAAATTAGGGGCAAGTACTTGCAAGACACATTGAGGGAGTATCAAAAAGATACTTCAGCTTTAAAAAACGGATTGGTGCGTTTAAAGTATTTAAATTTAAACTTTAAAGGGCATAAAATATCGGGAGACTTGGTAATTGAGCAAACGGGTAGTTTAAAATGGAAAGAACGAAATGCAAAGTTAATTGTATACTTTAAAGCCTTGCAAATACAAAACCTTGTATCGGGATTGCAGTTTAATTTAAATGGCACGGTTGAGCTTACTAATATTTCAGGAGGTACTTGGTTTGAAGTGGAGTATTTAAATTTATCAGAAATGCGCTATACGGTTAAGTCAAATGAACTCAATTGGCAGTCAGGCGGGGGGGCAGCTCAAAATTTAAACATCAATATGGTGGTGTGGCGCAATTACGATTCGCAACGCATTGGCGGATTAGCTGAAACAGAAAATAATACAAAGCTTCAGTTTTGGGGAAAACTTCCGTCCGGTACAGATTTTTTTCAACGCACCCTTGAAGAACCGGTTTACCGGCTAAATTGTGATTATCATTGGGTTTTAGGAAAAACTGAAATACAACGAGCAAATTACGATTACAGTTTAATAACACACTATGAATTAACGTCTTCCTGCGCTACCTCATACATTATTGAATGGTCCCGAAAACAACAATCTCATGCAATTTCAAAAAATTTATAAGAACCTTTTATTATATAGTGTACTTGGAATTTTTATTTCATGTGAAAAATTTCAATCACCGGTTTGGATGAATTATGCAGAAACCTATTGTAATGATCCGTGGACCTATAATACAAATAATGAAATTTTAAAAGCTGCAATGGAAACGTACTTAAAAACGCAGGGTATTACCATTTTAGATGCTGAAATAGTAAGCGATTTATATGCTGAACCCGGAAGCAGTTGTACAGAACACACCGGAAGACGTTTTACGGTTAAAATTTATCCTAAATATTCAGATGCAATTAAAAAGCTGGGGTTTTACGCTAATTAAATGCATTAAATCCAGTAACATCCATACCGGTTATAAGCAAATGAATGTCATGAGTACCCTCATAGGTAATAACACTTTCCAGATTCATCATATGACGCATTATAGGGTATTCACCCGTTATGCCCATACCGCCATGAATTTGACGTGCCTCACGGGCAACAGTTAAGGCCATATGCACATTATTACGTTTGGCCATACTGATTTGTGCAGGTGTGGCCCGGTTTTCATTTTTTAAAACACCTAAACGCCAGGTTAAAAGTTGAGCTTTAGTAATTTCAGTTAGCATTTCGGCTAGCTTTTTTTGAGTTAATTGAAACCCACCAATGGGTTTACCAAATTGAATGCGTTCTTTACTATAACGAAGTGCGCTGTCGTAACAATCCATTGCTGCGCCAATGGCTCCCCAAGCAATTCCAAAACGCGCACTGTTTAAACAACTTAAGGGTCCTTTTAAACCTTCAACATTGGGTAAAATATTTGCAATAGGCACTTTAACCTGATCAAACACAAGTTCTCCCGTGGCGCTGGCTCGTAAACTCCATTTGCCATGGGTTTCAGGTGTTGTAAAACCGGGCATTCCACGTTCAACAAGTATACCTTTAATTATACCTGACTCGTTTTTAGCCCAAACCACAGCTATGTCAGCAAAGGGGGCATTGCTAATCCACATTTTAGCACCATTTAATATAACATGCTTGCCATCGCCTGCATCTTTTATGGTGGTAATCATTCCGCTGGGATTACTACCGTAATCCGGTTCCGTTAATCCAAAACATCCCATCATTTCACCACTTGCCAGTTTGGGTAAATAGGTTTTACGTTGTTCCTCAGATCCGAATGTATATATGGGATACATTACTAAAGAACTTTGAACCGAGGCCGTAGAACGAAGACCGCTATCACCGCGTTCTAATTCTTGCATAATAATGCCATACGAAATTTGATCTAAGCCGCTGCCTCCGTATGCCGTTGGTATATAGGGGCCAAAAGCTCCAATTTCAGCGAGTCCTTTTATCCAGTGTTTTGGAAATGTAGCGTTTTGACAAGCGTCTTCAATGCCAGGGTCAACTTCTTTTTTAACCCAGTTGCGAGCTGTTTCGCGAATAAGTTTATGTTCTTCACTTAATAAATCGTCAACTTGAAAATAATCATGCGATTGAAATTGATTGTTTGCCATAATGCAAAGGTACTAAGCTAATTTGATTGGCAAAAGCTTTAAAATTTTACATTTGTTTAATGATTGCATGGATACGGCTTGTAATTGTTTGCAAATGCCTGTATATAGTTACACTGTTGAAAGCGCAGGATGTTCATTCTTCAATAAACGAATCAAATTTACAGCAATTACATCCGGCATCAACGGGTTTGTTTAACGGTACCCATCGTTTTGGACTACAATATCGTAGCCAATGGTATCAGGTTCCCGTATCATATAAAACCGTTGGTTGTGCACTGGATACTAAAATAATTCCATGGTTGGGAAAAAACGATCGTGTGGGTATTGGGTTAAGTATTCAGCAAGATAAGGCGGGTGATATTGGATACAGTACAAGTTCTGTATTATTTTCTGGAGCCTATCATTATCCTTTTTTTACCGATACATCTGCATCCATTTCTTTTGGACTTTCTACGGGTATACATCAATCGCGATTTAATACAAGCGCCATGACATTTGATGCGCAATTTGACGGATTGGTTTTTAATCCTGCACTGTCCAGTGGTGAACAATTTAATACGGTTCAAGGTTCTTACTGGGATTTAAATACAGGATTTGTTTTTCGAAAACGCTTTTTAACACATCAAATTGTAGCAGCTTTTGGAGCTTCGCATGTAAATAAACCCCGTGTAATTTTTGACAACGCTATACTCGCACGACGCTATGTAATTACTATTCAAGATCAAATACTCCATAGTACACATCTTACCTGGTATCCAGCTCTTTGGATTCAAATGCAAGGATCCAATAGAGAATGGGTTCCCGCTATTACTGCAATTATACATTCGCAACACCAAACAGCTCATTACACTGGAATCCAATTGGCATACAGAACCCGTGATGCCTTGGTTTTAGGCTTTAGATATGGAACCGAAAAACTTTTAACGGCATTTTCGTATGATATTACTCTTAGTAATTTTAAAATTGCATCACGCTACCAGGGGGCATTTGAATTGCAGCTGGTGTATTGTATTCCGCAGCAAAAGTTTCGTATACCTAATTCTGTACCATGTTCCGTTGGATTTTAATAATTATACTATTGCATAGCACCAGTATGTATGCACAATCCAAGCGTTTAATGCGCTATAACATGCAACAAGCCCAAAATGAAAAAGACTGGAACAAAGCCATTTTTTGGGCACGGGCATGCCTAACTAAGGACAGCTTAAATTTTAAAGTCCGATACAATTTGGCCTGTTATTTATTTCAAATAAATGAATTTAAAAAAGCGCAAGTACAATTTAAACGGCTCTTGCAAATGAATCCTCAGTTTTACGAAGCGCATTATCAGTTGGCTCATATATATAAAATGCAGAGCAAGTATATGGAAGCACGTTCGGCCTGGAATTTGTTTTTAAAACAAAGTAATAAAGATTCAGTAGCTGTATTTTTAGATCCAACGCAATATTGGGGCTCTCAAAAATCTATGAGTCATTTTAGAAAACGATCCCGCCTTGAAATACAAAACCTAATTTTGCATCACGACTCCATATGGTCCAAAGTACCGTTGTTAGCGGTTAGGGTAGTTACGTCCATTAATACACCTGATTCTGAAATTCCTATAACAATATTAGATTCGTCGCAGTGGAATTTCGTTCGCTGGAACGCTTTGTATGAAAATGAAAAACGCATGGAGATTCCGCATTTATACAAGGTTAGGGGATTTAGTGAAACGTTGCAAGCGTATCGTTTTTCGGATACACTTATAAAGCCCGAAGATACAATGGCCTCTTGGAATGCAATATCAAATATTGAAATTGTGGAACGGTTTAAAAATCAAAAACATCAAATTGAAGTGAGGAATAAAAAAAATAATAAGTGGATTTCAACGGCGCCCTTGAATTTAGGTGATGAAAACTGCCTACATCCGGCAATTGCGCAAGTTCATGATACCTTAATGCTGTTTTTTTCAAGTAACCGACCCGGCGGTTTTGGATCTTTTGATATTTGGTATAGTGCATTGGACACCCTTGGAAAAACAATTTACACGCGTAATGCCGGACCTAATGTAAATACAACTGAAAACGAATTTAGTCCCTATTTTGATACTGTTTGTAATCGTTTGTATTTTAGCAGCACCGGACATTTGGGCTTGGGTGGATTTGATATTTTTTTTTCAAATTTAAATGCAGATAACAATAGGTTTTTTAGTACTGCTGAAAATGCCGGCATACCAATAAATAGTGCCCAACACGATTTGCATTTTAAAACCAGCAAAAACAGCAGGTACCTCCTTTTAGCCAGTAACAGGTCAACTCCTTTAAAATCCGGTAACTGTTGTTTGGATATTTTTATGTACAAAATAGATTCTGTTTTTTCTAAAACCAAAGACACATCCAGTACGCTAAAAGACAATTACAAAAACATAAAACAGCAATTACAAATAAACAAACCGCTCGCTTTATTTTTTGATAACAATCAACCGTATGTTGGCACTGCAGTTTCATCGTATACAACGTATTATACTGCATATAGCAAACAAGCCGCAGTGTATAAAAACCGATTTTTAAAAGATTCCGTAATGTATAAACGTATTAATGATTTTTTTTTAGACTCACTGCCTGCTGCCTACTTAAATTTAATTGCATTTAAATTACGAATTCAGGAAGCATTACATAAGGGCTTAGAAATTTACATAGGTGTTCGTGCCTTTGCAAGTCCGCTGGCAGATAAATCATTTAATTTAAATTTATCTAAACGCCGTATAGAATCGCTTCGCATGTTTATAACGGATGGCTTACCACAGGATAAAAAGCACTTATTGCATATTAACGAAAGGCCATTTGGTGAGCGAGACAATGCCCGGGTAAGTGACAGTTATACGGATTTAAAAAATTCAGTGTATAGTATTAACGCCATTCGTGAACGTGTAGTGTATATTGAACAGATTGACCTAATACAATAATTACTCAAAACGCAGCGCCTCTATAGGGTCTAAAGCTGCCGCATTTTTTGCAGGCACAAAACCACTAATTAAACCTACACCAATGCAAATTGTAAAGCCAATGGTTATCCAAAACCAAGGAATAAAAAAACGATTACCTAAAATTAATCCGATTGCATTGCCAATTCCAATACCAGCTAATATTCCCATGGCCCCTCCAAAAAGCCCAATAAGAATGCTCTCAATTAAAAACTGATTTCGAATGGTCGCCGATGTAGCGCCCATAGCCTTGCGTATTCCAATTTCACGCGTTCGCTCTGTTACGCTAACCAACATGATATTCATAAGTCCAATGGCTGAGCCCAGTAGTGTTATTAATCCAATTATGGTAGCACCAAGTGTAACAAAATGTATGTTTTCAATAAGTAACTTTGCAAAACGATCTGATTTAACCAATTCAAAGGTGTCTTCATCTTCCGGTTTTATGTTTCGAATAGCTCTAAAGCAGGCCCGGGCTTCTTGCGTTAAAAATGCCAATTGCGAGGATTGTGCAGCTATAACATGTATATTGTAATTCAGTGGTTGTTTTGAAAAATATTGTCGTGCAGTGGCTAATGGAATTAAAACGCATTTATCGCCACCAAAACCCGATGAACCGCGCGATTCTAAAACACCAATAATTTTATAAGGTTGCCCTGAAATTTTTATCCACAAATGCAACGGACTACGATTTGCAAATAATTTTTCAGCCACTTCTTTGCCTAATACAACAAGATGTGCGGATGATCCAGATTCAGTGGTTGTAAAAAACCGTCCATCCAACATGGTATATCCTGCAGTTTTTAAATATTCGCCATTGCACCCAATTACGCGGATGTTGGGGTTTGTACTGGTATTTAAATACTCCACCTTTGCGGTAAAACTGGCTTGGGTTGAAATGGAGCGTTGACAAGCATATGGAAACCGGTTGCAAAATGTTACAGCCTCTTGGTAACGAATGGGAGGTGATGGATGCGCTGAAGGTTGCTCATCTGTATTTTGATTTCGTATTGTAAAGGTATTAGCACCCATGTTGCTAAAATTTGAATTGATTCCGTTTTTAATGGCTTCAATGGCTGAAAGTATACCCATTAAGGCGGTTAATCCCGTAGCAATTATGCTCATGGTTATAAATGTGCGTAAACGGTTTGACCGTAACGCATTAAATGCTACTTTAATATTTTCAATAATCAAATACATGTTTAGACATGCTGCTCAGATGCTTCAAGCGTATTGTGAAGCAGTGCGGCAATGGTCATTGGCCCAACACCACCAGGAACGGGTGTAATGGCTTTGCAATGTGGAGCCACTGAATTAAAATTTACATCACCGCATAGCCTATAACCTTTTTTTTGTTTAAGGTCTGTTACACGGGTTGTACCAACGTCAATTACAACGGTTTTAGCCTGTACCATGTCAGACGAAATATATTCGGGTATTCCAATGGCACAAATTAAAATATCGGCCGATAAGGTGTATGATTTTAAATCCGGTGTTTTGCTGTGACACAATGTAACAGTACAATTGCCGGGTTTAGAATTTTGACTTAATAAAATGCTCAGGGGTTTTCCAACAATTGCACTGCGGCCTAAAATAACACAATGTTTTCCCGAGGTTTCAATATTGTAATGGTTTAAAAGACGTAAAATACCTAAAGGCGTTGCGCTGATAAGTGTAGGGTGTTGTAAAACCATTTTGCCAATATTTTGGGGATGAAACCCATCTACATCTTTTTCGGGTTTAATGCGCGTAATGATTGTACGTTCGTTTATATGTTTTGGTAATGGAAGCTGAACAATAAAACCGCTTATACGGGGATTTGCATTTAAATCATCAATATGGTGTAATAATTCATGTTCTTGGATGTCAGCTGGTAAAGTAATCAGCGTACTATCTATACCGGCATTTTTACAGGCTTTTATTTTATTGTTTACATAAGTTTGGCTGGCTCCGTCGGTTCCAACAATTATGGCAGCCAAATGCGGCGCCGGTTTGCCTTGGCTAAGACGCATGTTTACACGTGCCTGTGTTTCTTCAATCCATTGTGATGCAGCAGCTTTGCCGTCTATTAATTGCATGGGTTAGGGCATTTTAGGCATTTGTCGCATCATTCGGGTCATAGCATTTTTATCTTGCATCATGCGCATCATTTTACGAGTATCTTCAAATTGTTTCATTAAGCGGTTTACCTCGGGTAAGGTTTGTCCACTACCTTTTGCAATACGTTGACGTCTAGAACCGTTTATTATATCAGGATTACTGCGTTCTTTGGGTGTCATACTTAAAATGATTGCTTCAACCCCTTTTAGTGCAGAATCGTCAACAGGCATGTCTTTCATGGCTTTTCCCATACCGGGTATCATGCCCATCAAATCTTTAATGTTACCCATTTTTTTAATTTGATGTAATTGTTGTAAAAAATCATTAAAATCAAATTTATTGGTTGCTATTTTTTTGCTGAGTTTGCGGGCTTCTTCCTGATTAAACTGTTCTTGTGCTTTTTCAACAAGCGAAACCACATCCCCCATGCCTAAAATCCGATCGGCCATACGCTCTGGATAAAATATGTCCAGTGCGTCCATTTTTTCACCAGTTCCAATAAATTTGATGGGTTTTTCTACAACACTTCGAATTGATAATGCAGCTCCACCACGGGTATCACCATCCAGTTTGGTTAAAACAACACCGCTAAAATCCAATCGCGCATTAAATGCTTTGGCTGTATTTACGGCATCCTGTCCCGTCATGCTGTCTACCACAAATAATATTTCATGCGGTTTGATGGCCTGTTTTATACCTTCAATTTCTTGCATCATCTGTTCATCAACAGCCAATCGGCCGGCTGTATCAATTATAACTACTGTATGGCCCTGTTCACGGGCCTGTTTGATGGCAGATTGGGCAATGGCTATAGGATTTTTTTCATCCCGATTACTGTAAACATCAATCTCTAATTGTGTGCCTAATACATGCAACTGATCAATGGCTGCCGGTCTGTAAACATCTGCAGCAACCAGCAAAGGTTTTTTACCACGTTTATGTTTTAAAAAATGGGCTAATTTGCCACTAAAGGTTGTTTTACCCGAACCCTGTAAACCGCTCATTAAAATAATGGTTGGATTGGCTTGAAGCTGTATATCGGCTCGGCTGCCACCCATTAACTGTTTAAGTTCGTCATGTGTTATTTTAACCAGTAACTGACCGGGAGAAATTGCTGTTAGCACTTGTTGGCCTAAGGCTTTTTCTTTAACTGTATCTGTAAAGGCTTTTGCAACTTTATAATTAACATCGGCATCCAGTAAGGCTTTGCGAACTTCTTTGAGTGTTTCAGCAACATTTATTTCGGTAATCTTGCCTTGTCCCTTTAAAACTTTAAATGCACGGTCAAGTTTATCTTGTAATTGATCAAACATGTTTTGTAATTTTAATGTCTAAAGTTAATTATTTTAAGTCCTTGAATCTTAATTTATCCCAAATCATGTTGCATGCCCTAAAATGTGCAGAACAGGGCAGAGGGCTTGTTGAACCCAATCCCATGGTTGCCGCTTTATTGCTTTACAAGGGAGAAATAGTTGCCGAGGCATTTCATAATAAATATGGAGCAGCACATGCCGAGCGATTGGTAATAGATCAATTAGATGGCCGAGTACCTATTCAGGAGTGTACACTTGTAGTAACCCTTGAGCCGTGTTCGCATTTTGGTAAAACAGCACCATGTGCAGATTATATTATAGAAAAAGGAATACGGCACGTAATTATTGCCGCTGCTGATCCTAATCCGAGGGTAAAAGGGATGGGTATTGCTAAACTTAAAGCAGCAGGAATAAAAGTAGAACTGGGTTATGCCGAGCAGCAAGCCCGAAAATTAAATGCTGAATTTTACCGCCTTCACGAATCTAAACGCCCCTATATAACCTTAAAATGGGCAGAGTCTGCAGATGGATTTATGGCAGCACATTCCGTTTCGGGTACGCCTGTTAAAACGGCAATTTCAGGCAACGAAGCCAATGCCTTTGTACATACTTTACGCGCTAGGCATGAAGCCCTGTTAATAGGAAAACAAACATTGTTAATTGATAATCCCGAGCTTACCGTAAGACATGTAGTAGGAAAAAATCCGGTACGTGTAATTTGGTGCACAAACGCCGTTGTGGATTCCACATTACATGTTTTTAATTCAAAGGCATCAACTGTATTTATTAAAAACGGATACGGTACTTCGGATGCAACACACTGGTATTTACAAAACAACTTGCCTAAAGCCCTTGATGTGGTGCAATTATTATACACATGCAACATTCAAAGTGTTTTAATTGAGGGTGGTGCAAAAGTACTGCAGCAATTTATTGCAGAGGGCCTGGCAAACCGTATAGTTAAAATTGTAAACCCGGAATTATTTTTAAAAAAAGGAGTTAAAGCTCCTCCCATGCAAATAACAGAAAAGCCTTATAAATTAGGTAAGGATTTGATTTATGATATAAAATACTGAAAAACAAGTAGTTAATTAAATTCAAGAGTTTCTGCTTTCTAATTATTTTTTTTGAAATTCGAATAAAAGTATTAATTTTGCATTCCTTAAAAAAGGGAAGACTATGTCACGTATTTGTCAGTTAACCGGAAAAAAAGCAATGGGTGGAAATCATGTTTCGTTTTCTAACCGTAAAACCCGCCGTCAGTTTAAAGTTAATCTTAAGCGTAAGCGCTTTTTTGACGCTGATACGCAAACATGGATTACACTTCGTGTATCAACCTCTGCATTAAAAAATATTAATAAAAAAGGGATTTCGGCGTGTTTAAAAGAAGCCCGTCTTAATGGTATTATAGCGTAATTGTATGGCAAAAAAAGGCAACCGCATTCAGGTAATATTAGAATGCACAGAACATAAAGAAAGTGGTAAACCCGGCACATCCCGTTATATCACCACCAAAAATAAAAAAAACACAACCGAACGCTTAGAGCTTAAAAAATACAACGCTGTACTTAAGCGTATGACGGTTCATAAAGAAATTAAATAATTTACTATGGCAAAGAAAGTAGTTGCAACTTTAAAATCAGGAAAAGGCAAAGATTTTACTAAAGTTATTAAAATGGTTAAATCGCCTAAAACTGGATCGTATTCGTTTAAAGAAGAAATCGTACACAACGATCACATTCAAGATTTTTTAAAATCTAAATAATTTAATACCAAATACAATTGATATAATTCTTTCCGGTTTCGGAAAGAATTTTTTTTTAATATGGGATTCTTTAGCAAATGGTTTAAAAGTTCTGAACAGGAAGCAAAACAACTTAGCTCAGGCCTTGAAAAAACATCTACATCCTTTATTTCTCGCATTACAAAAGCTGTTGCCGGAAAACGCCATATTGATGAAGAAGTTTTAGACCAATTAGAGGAAGCATTAATTAGTGCAGATGTGGGCGTTAAAACTACACTTGAAATTATTCAAAACTTACAAGAGCGTGTTAAACGTGATAAATACATTCGGGCTGAAGAATTGCGCATAATTATGCGGGATACCATTATAGATTTATTGCCAAAACCTTTGGACGAATCTCTAATATCTGTTCCCAAACCATATATCATTTTGGTTGTTGGCGTTAATGGCGTTGGAAAAACAACCACCATCGGTAAACTGGCGCATCAATATAGTAAGGCCGGTCAAAAGGTAATATTAGGTGCTGCAGATACGTTTAGAGCTGCTGCTGTTGATCAGCTTACAATTTGGGCAGAGCGTACCGGAGCACAAATTGTAAAGCAGGGTATGGGTGCAGATCCGGCCAGTGTTGCTTTTGATACTGTAAGTAGTGCAATTGCAAAACAGGCTGACATTGTTATTATTGACACCGCTGGACGTTTGCATAACAAAATACATTTAATGAATGAGTTAACAAAAATTCGATCTGTAATTTCAAAACTAATTCCGGATGCACCACATGAAGTTGTTTTGGTTTTAGATGGCAGTACAGGTCAAAATGCTATTGAACAATGCCGCCAGTTTTCTGCAGCCACTCAAGTAAATGCGTTAGCCGTAACAAAATTAGATGGCACGGCACGAGGTGGTGTAGTTGTAGGAATTTCACATGAATTTAAAATTCCGGTTAAATATATTGGTGTGGGTGAATCTATTAATGATTTGCAAGAATTTAATTCTAAAACGTTTATTGATGCGATTTTAGGATATCAGCCATGATCTATTATTAAATTTAATTGTTGTAATGCGTTTTTTAAATCCTGCAAAGGGATATTAAGGGGCGGAGATAGGCGAAGTGCTTTAGAATTAAACAAAAACCAATCGGTTATTAATCCATTTTGAAGCGCAGATTTAATTATTTTAAAACAGGTTTCTGTAGTTTTAAATTCAACAGCAGCCCAGGCGCCTTCCACACGTAAATGCGCTATATGTGAACTAGATAAATGCGTTTTAATACAGTGTTCTATCGTACGGGCGCGTTCAACCAGTTTTTCTTCCTGTAAAACCTCTAATACCGCATAAGCCGCAGCAATACAAACGGCATTGCCGCCAAAAGTAGTTAAGTGTCCTAAACTGGGATTAAAACTTAAAGTGTGCATGAGTGATTTAGGTGCAATAAATGCGCCTATAGGTAAGCCGCCCCCCATAGCTTTAGCTAATACTAATATATCGGGCGTATGGTTAAAGCGCTGGTGTGCAAAAAATGAACCACAACGTCCAAAACCCGATTGAATTTCATCCGCAATTAATAAAACGCCGTAATGTTTACAACGCGCCGTTAAAGCATTTAAAAAATCTAATTCAATGGTATTAATTCCCGATTCAGCCTGTATATACTCAAATACCACTGCGGCAGTTTTTTCGTTAATGTGATCTAAATCGGCTGTACAATTAAATGTAAGATAATGTATATCTGGCATTAAGGGCAAACTATGCTTTGTAAAATTAAAATCGGAGCATAGGCTTAATGCACCATGTGTACTGCCGTGGTAGGCGTTTTTAAAACTAATAATTTGGGTGCGACCCGTTGCACGTTTCGCTAATTTAAGCGCGCCTTCTATAGCTTCGCTGCCGCTGTTGCAATAGTAAATAGAATTTAACGATGGCGGTAAATAGGGCATCAGCTGTTGCATGTAATGTACCTGGGGTTGCTGCGCAAACTCACCAAATACCATAAGATGTGCAAAACGCGCCGTTTGATTGGTAATGGCTGCTTGTACCTTAGGATGGCAATGTCCAATACTGCTAACAGAAATCCCCGAAATTAAATCTAAATAGGCCCTTTTATTATAGTCGTAAAGCCACGACCCCTTTGCGTATTCTATATCTATATGAACACCTAGCATGGGCGAATCCGAGGTTTGAGCAACATGTTCTAAAAAAAGGGATCTGATATTCATATTCATTTAACCAATTTAAAAAACCATTCACGGTGTTGTCGTGCAGGAATAGAATTATAGCATGTTTCAAAAATTTCAATTTTAAATTCAGAAGGAATGAGCTTTAAATACTCGTGTTTGTGTGCGCCAAATGGAGGCTCAAGGGCATTAAAAAAATCATTAAACCACAATCCAACCAAAGTGCCACCGGGTTTAAGATAGCGTAACATGCATTTAAAATAACGGGTTCGTAAATTAGGATGAAGCGCACAAAAAAATGTATGCTCAATTATAACATCAAAAAAAGAATCAAAAGACTTACCAAGCTGCAATACATTGGCTTTTAGTATTTGAGATTTTGGAAATTGAGGAAGTCTTGTTGAAAATGCCTGCAGGGGTTCGTCGGCAATATCAAAAATATATACTTGGTGTTGCGGATATAATTTAAATAAATGTTCAGCTTCGTAGGCATTTCCGGCGCCCGGAATAGCAATTTTAAGAGGGTAATTAGTTTTTAAAGTATGTAACCATGTTACTATAGCAGGTGCAGCATAGCCAATGTCCCAAGCGGTTTTTTTTGTTTGATACCTGGTATTCCAATATTTGGAATCCAGTGGTGTCATGGTTTTATAAGTTTCAGCCGGATACTTTCAACCTGTTGGGGATTGCGTTTTAAAATTCGAATTTGATAACCGTCACTTTGTTTTTGTTCATTTAAAGCCGGAATTTTTCTAAAAATAAAATTAATATAACCCGAAACCGTTTCGTACTGTGAATTTTCGGGTAATGCCGCGGGTAACATGCTATTGGCATCTGAAATAGAGATTTGACAATTTACAATAAACTCATGTTCACCAGCCTGTACAATGGGCGGTTGTTCATCGTCATGTTCATCCTGAATTTCACCAACCAGTTCTTCAATAATATCTTCCATAGTAACTAATCCGGCCGTGGTGCCAAACTCGTTAGTAATTATAGCCATGTGTATATGATGTTTTTGAAGCTCTTTAAGAAGCTCATTAATACGCATGGTTTCGGGTACAAAATGTACCGGAATTAAAATATCTTTTATACTGTTAAATCGGTTTTCAACAACATGCTTTAACAGATCTTTTGAATGTATAATGCCTAAAATATTATTTATATCTCCCAAATATACTGGCCAGCGTGAAAAACCTTCTTCTAAAACACGTTTAACCAACTCTGACTTACCCGATTCTATATTTAAGGCAGCCATGCGGTTTTCAGGAACCATTATTTGCCTTACAAAGCGGTCATCAAAATCAAATACATTTTGTATTAATTCATTTTCACTGGGCTTAATTGCTCCACCTTCTTCACTTTCAGTTAACAATAAACGTAATTCTTCTTCGGTATGATGCTGCGCATCACCAAACGATTTAATACCAATTAATTTTAAAACCAATCGCGTACTTTTATTAAGTAACCATATAAAAGGCGAAAAACAAAGGTAAAAAAAACGCAAGGGTAGTGAGGTCCATAAACTAACAGGCAGTGCATATTTAATACCAATCAGTTTTGGAATTTGTTCTCCAAAAATAACATGCATAAAGGTTAAAATGGCAAGCGCAAGGGGTAATGCAATGCTATGTATCGTAATACCAGAAAACGCAAGCTGATACGAGGCCAAACTGGCAATTAAAAATTTTGAAATCAGCTCTTCGCCAATAGCCCCTAATGCTAAAGAAGATATGGTAATGCCAAACTGCGTTGCAGATAAATAGGCATCCATACGCTCCAGCATGGTTCGTAATAGTTGGGCTCGTTTTTTTCCGCTTTGCACCAATACTTCAAGCTGCGAAGGACGAACTTTAACAAACGAAAATTCGGTACAAACAAAAAACCCGTTAAGGATAATTAAAACTAAAGTTATTATAAATTCGGTTCCCAAGTTTAATATATTATAGAACCAAAATCAGAAACGGTGTAAGCCTTTTAAGATTTGGATTCACCTTGAACCTGAATCTTTTCACGAATACGTGCAGCTTTTCCGGTACGGCTTCGTAAATAAAACAATTTGGCCCTGCGTACAATACCTGTTTTATTTAATTCAATACGGTCAATAAAAGGGGATGCTACAGGAAAAATACGTTCTACACCCACACCGTTACTCATTTTACGAATTGTAAATGAAGCTGTGGCAGATTCGTTTTTGCGTTGTATAACAACACCGGTAAACTGCTGAATACGTTCTTTATCACCTTCTTTAATTTTGTAAGAAACGGTAATAGTGTCACCGGCTTTAAATTGAGGGTGGTTTGCGCTGCCTTTTAACTGGGCTTTAATAGTTTGTAATAACTGGCTCATATATATACAATTTAAGTTTAGGCATTCATTTGTGAAGCGGCATAAACGGCTGCAAATATAATGATTTTTTGTTTAAAAAATACGTAATTTTATAGCCCTGCCCGGATGGTGGAATTGGTAGACACGTACGTTTGAGGGGCGTATGCCGAAAGGCGTGGGGGTTCAAGTCCCCCTTCGGGTACATGGTAGCGCCTTTATAATTTTACTTAAAAACAAGGCTCTTACAGCAAGCAAACTCATTGATTTATTGGTAATTAGAGTAATTTACTTCATACCTTTTAAGGCTCAATAAATAGTATTTTTTTAATTATAAACTAAACATTTTACTTAGGTTATTTAAACTATACAAAATCGTTGGTAGCTTGGTTAAAGATACATGTAACGTTTTGCAGCTACAAGAAGTTGGCGATTTCGGAGACGAAAACTGTCTGCCACCATTGAACTTGATACGAAGCACAAAGCTTCATTTAACCAGTGAACCGCCAATTTCTTGTAGGTGCTGTTGGCAGCTGGTTTTCTTTTCAGTCCTTCAATTCTTCCTTCAATTTCTCCCACATCTCGTTACTTAGAATTGGTTTGTAATCGGTTAATTTGTCTTTGCTATACGCAATAATATATTCTGCTCTCTCTTTGGAGTCGGGATGTGTACTAATCCATGTTAGATATTTTGTCGCTTCGTGTTCTTTGCTTGATAACTTATATAAGAAATTTGCAAATGGTTCTGGATTTACCTTTGCTGTAGTCAGATAATCAACTGCTTTAATGTCTGCTTCTTTTTCTAAGTTTCTGTCAAATGCGGATGAAGAAAGCATTTTTGCAGTCTCTTTGATAATTTCCGCTCCACCATTACCTGTTGTCATTGAAATTAAAACCGAAAGCCCGATTTCCTTGACAAGTTTTTTCATCACATGATTTAGCTCAATGTGTGCAATTTCATGACATATAACTCCCATCAATTCTTCTGGATTGTCTGAATTATATATTAAGCCGCTATAAATTATTAGATGTCCGTTCGGCAATGCAAAAGCATTAATTTCATCTTTGTTAAGCACATGAACTTTTATTGTTTCTCTGTTGATCTTATTTGACTTACAGATATGAGTTACGATACTGTCTATTGAGTTCACTACATGAGTGTTTTTATTTTCTTCTTCTGTCTTTTTAAATACTTCCCAAAAAAGCTCACCTAATTTTTGTTCTGTCTTGTCTGTTACCTTTTGAACTTTAAAAACCTTTACCCAGTCTATTTGTGTTAGGGCATACCATGTCCCGATAAATAGAAGAATTGTTATTACTCCTTGAATAATGATTTTTTTCATGATTTTGATTTGCAAATAATGTTTGTCAATGTACCATAAAACCACCACTCAACGTGAATTCCTTTCCTTGTCTGAATAGCTGTATAAATGGTTGCTATAAATTCAGTCAAGTTAAAAATTATTGCTGCGATTATATAAGCAAAGTAATTACTCGTTATTGTTTCTTCAGTAAAAATTATTGAAACAGTCCACCAAAATCCATAACTATTTATGAAAAGCATTGATAGCTGTGATAATAACGCTTGTGTGCAATGCCAACGAACAAAATATGTAGACTTTCTGTTGCCTAAATAAAAAATCAGCGTGGCAATCAGATTTACTATTGGCAATGGAAGACCAACTATAATAGCTATTAATGACATCAAATAACTACTTGAGGCAGTTTCTGCTTCATGTTCGCCTGGTTCGTAACTAAATTTTTTTATTTGTATCATAGTCCTTTTGTGATATTCCAAATCCAGTTGATGATTACAAGTAAAATCAAAGGAATTGCAATCTTAGGTCTTTTTAGATAAGTTTCTATTTTGAGGTAAAAGTCAAATAATGTCTTGGTCCTATTAATTGTATCTGCTATAATCCATATAGGAGCAATCAGCATAATGATAGCAACTAAGTAACCTATAGGATTGAAGTTTAATGCTCCAATGAAATCACCCTTTATCAATGAAATAACCGAACGAGAAGAGCCACAGGAAGGGCAGGGTATATTTGTTACATGCTTTATCAAGCAAACTTCAACCGATTTTTTTTCAGTGATGTTATTTGTAATACTATAATAAAGCCAAACATACCCTGCCAAACATGCTATTAATAACATTGTATATAGCTTGTTCCTGTCGAGTGACATTAATACAAAAATTGTTGAATTTTCTGCATATTCTTTTCTCTTGTTGCTTTTTGAATTTGAAACCAATCGACAATTGTCCAAATTCCAAAACCTCCACAAGTTAGAAGCTTGCCAACTCCTAAGCCGCTATCTCCAATCATAAATCTGTCTATCCCTAAGCCTCCTGCTAAGATGGAAACAATGAGACTCGTTGTGGGGTCTTTAAATTGAATTGTTGATAACATTGCCCATTTGGAGTCATCCAAAGCAACTAATCTTTCTCTAATCATGTTCATTTGATGGCTTTCAAAGAACTTACTGTTTGACATTAAAAACATGTCGACTTTTTGTGCATCCATTTTTTCTATTTATGTGTTTAAAATTGTCCTACTCGTATGGCTTTTCGGTTTCGCCCTTTTTTTCAATGAAGTAAAGTCTCCATTTTATTATCAATAATACAAATTCTGATTAAGAGCTATCAAAAATTTGTATGTGTTTTATTTCTGTCATGTCGTGGTTGACATGTTAAACTTGCTGCCAACGGTTCGGGTATTGCCGAAGGCGGGGCTTTTCAGCACTACTGTTGATTTGAAAAACTAAAGTTTGGTTAAGCACAAAAGTGTCATAGAAGTCCGTCACCCCCGCTTTTGGCAATACCTTGTTATGGGCTGCCCTTCTGTCTCTGTCCAGTTGCTGTCTGTCGGTTGTGGGCTGGAACAGACACACTCTTTGCCAAGTTTTGGCTTGCGGGTCGGCTTGTGCGACTTGGCAATGTGTGTGGCTGTTGGGTTGGCTCATTTTCTTGTCATTATTATATCAACTTCTCCGGGTTTCATTGTCTTGTCACCGTAGAGTTTTGTTTGTGTCTTGGTGTCTTTAGTCAAAGGTTTTTCTACAATCTTTACTGAATGATTTGGAAAATGCTTTTTTAGGATTTCAAGTGTTGATTTGAATGTAAATTCTCTCTTGTCTGTCCGCACATAAACAGTGCTTTTCCTTTTCATCATTTTGGCACAAAGTCCAAAAACATTGTCGAGCAAGTCATAATATTCTTGCTTGTTTACAAATCGTCCTTTGTGTTTGTCCTTTAGTGATTGTGGATTTTCAGAACCACCTAAAAGCCAAAGTCTCAACCATTGGTCAGCGTGATAGTCAGTAATTGAGCAATAGGGTGGTGAAGTAAACAGCAATGAAAATTTTATATCGTTGTTTACTGCTCGTTCTGCAATGTTTACTAATTCATTTGAACTGTCGCCAAATACAACTGCACTCTCAGTAACTTTAGGTTTTCCTTTCTCATAACGCCATTCAATTTTTTTGAGAATAAAATCGCAAGGATTTATTTCAGGTGGTGTGGTCATTTTGTTTTTCATCCACCATTGCACCGAATAATTCATTCCCATTGATTTAGTCATTCTCATTTGATTAGAAAGTCCTTCTCCAAGTTTTGCGTGTAGATAAATTAGAAGGATTGACATCAATGTCGCATCAACATTATTGTTCTTCCAATCTAAATGAGTTCTGGCAGCCAAAAGGAATTTAAGAACTTCGTCACAATAGCAAATGCGATAAAATTCGGGCATTCGCTGTATGGCTCGATTGTAATAGTTTCTCTTGCCATAAATTTCTAAAAGTCTGTCAACTACTTCTTCTTTTTCTGCTGGTTGAAGTTTTACAGTTCCATAAAGCCAACCTACAGGATTAATTTCAATACCCAAACTGTTTCTATCCAAGACACCACCTGCATATATGCTGCTACATCTACCCGCAAAAGGGTCAATAATATAATCGCCCTTCTTTGAATACTTTTCGACTACATCAAATGCAAATTCCAAAGGAAACATAGCATAGTATGGTCCAAACCTTGCCCAACGTGCTTCGGCAGTTTCAAAACCTTTTAATATTTTTTCCTTCGCTATCATTCTTTTGATTTCTCTCTTATTTCTCTTGCTATGTCTTCAAATATTCGTTTGCCTAAGTTCAAAGGTATTGCAGCTTCTGCGTGTGCTGAAACCAATGGTGAAACAGAATTTGGATATCTACTTGAAACAAGCTGGTCGAGTAAGTTCATTACATCAGCTAACCTTGTAAATTGGTCTGGATTTGCGGTATCTAAATTCCTTTGATACTCATTGAAGCAAGCCACAACAGGGACAATTTTCTGACCAGATGCCGCCTTGTAGAATAGCTTCCTGCCAAAATAGGTGTCTTGTCCATATGGTTTGGTGCTTTCTGAAAAAATGATGTTTCGTTTAATGTAGCCGTCATTTAAGAGCAAGGCAGATTGTTTTGGGAATTTGTCTGTCACCCCATCTTTGGTTGTATCTATTTCAATGAAGTGATTGAAAAATGTTCCAGATTTTTCAATTCCAATTATTAAAAGGTCTTGCCCGTTTACTTTCCTTTGAAGGGCATTCAGTCGAGTTAATTCGTGGCTAATAACTTTAGTTAACCAAGATGAAGTGCTGAATACAGCTAAAGGGCCGTCCATTATAAATGCAACTCTACGAAGTGTTGCTAACCACCCTTTACGTTCAAATGCTCTTAGAATGTGAACAAGCCAAAGTTTTTCAAGGGTAGACATTATTTGTCCAAACATTTCACCATTACTGCCCCCTGGGTTCATTAGCTCGTGCAGTCGTAAAGCATCTGTTGAAAAAAGTGGCTCACCTGAATGAGGACAGGAATATTCCCCATAGTCATAAGTCATTTCTTCTTCAACTCCTTCAATCGGGCTTCTTGGTAAGTTTCTTTCTTGAAAATGTTCACGTTTTATCCTAAAAAGATGTTCGTATGTGTCAAGCAAAGTTTCTCCATCCGTGAAAATGGTGTTGCTTCTAAGTTCTTCAAACAATGCTCTCCTTAAAGAAGACTTTGCATTTCTCTCTGTATCAAGAATTACGTTGCAACCGGGAAAAACACTTTCAATAGTTGATGCTTTTTCGGTTTCACGAAATTTCTTTGGCTCAACAAATTCCTTTTTTTCTAATTCTCCAATTAACTTCAAATCAATTAAAACGGAAGCGATAGTTATGTAACCAAATTCAGCACCGGGAAATCCGTTTTCTGCTTTAGCAGCTAAATTGCTTCCATCAATTGCAAGAACTAAATCAGGTTGCAATGTGCTTTCAGTCAAATCAGATTTTTTGACTATTGAACCTTCAAAGTCTTCTGTTTCTTCTTCTTGTTTCCTTATTTTAAGACGGTCTTGAAGTGCTTTAACTTTTTCACTATCAACTAACCGTCTTAAAGGCTCGTAACTTGCAAATTCTCCTTCAAAACTCATAATGATAGTGCTTTAAACTTCAAACTTGTCAACCTGAACAGGAATGACAAATAGATTACTCAATGTTTTTACTCTTAAAAATCCCTTGTCTTGTGCTCGCCTTATAGATGGTTCAAAGTCTGCAAAGTCATAATACTTGCAAAGTTCTTTTGTCTCATCTGTGTTGTTCAAGTGACTAATAAACCAATTGGCAGTGTTTTTAAGAATGTTTTTTTGAATACTGCTCACTTCTTGTGTGGCATATACCATTCCAATGCGATACTTAGAACCTTCTTTTGCAGTTCTTACCCAAATGTCAGATAAATCTAAATCATTACCTGCGGGTAAAATATTATGGGCTTCTTCAACATAGACTAAAATTTCAGGAATGTTAGTTTCGCCTTGAACAAATTTCCTTTGATTTTCTTTGAAAATCTTTGTCATTATTCTGGTCGCAGAAGATTTGTTGAGTTCGGGTTCACCACTTGATTGGTCAATTATTACCAATTTACCTTGAACAAGGTGATTGTAAATATCTTCTGCGTAATCACTAGTTGTGTCTGCACTGTGTTGTTCTGCTGCTTTTCCAATTTTTCTTGTCCCGTTGGGATATTGAAAAATGCCAATGATTTTTTTCAAATCTTCATCAGCCCATCTGTCGCCTGAACCATTAAGACGACTTACATAGGCATTTTCAAATGTGGTGTAATTGCTGCTGCTGTCACGAATGAATTTATCTAAAGCTTCAAAAGCATTAGCAAGTTGTCCCCAGGCAGGATTTGGATTTGAGAATACTTGTGCTGCTGAAACATACTCAGGGGTTGGTGGATTATTATTTCTTCCCGTTTGTAGGGCAGTAATCAAGTCTTGATTAAATAGACCCCCTGTGCTTGCCCTTAAACTTGGCGGAACTTGAAAACCTGCTCTGGCCAATACTGAACGGTAGGCTAACAATCGTCTGTTATAACGTGTAGTTGCACTTCGGTCATTTAGGTCAGGTTCATCAAAGCTTACTTGGCAAAATTGTTTGATGTAATTGGTACTATCTTCTGATAAGATGCTGTCAATTATACTTTTTCCAATCTGTGTATTACTTGTTTCAAAAAAGTTTAGAAGCATTAAGGTTCTTTCAGGGTCATTTGGATGTCTTGTAATACCGTAGGTGACAACTTCGTTTGCTTTCACTCCATTTGGTAAAAGTTGCCAAACATTTTTTAGAGCGGAATTATTGTCCTGAACATTCTCATTAGCATACTCACCATTTGGGTCAAAAATAATTTGCCCTATACGTAGCGGTCTATCATTGGGATTTTCATTTGTTCTTAATTCAAATACTGATTTAGCTATGATTTTGGTGGTGTTTGATTTACCTGTTCTGGTCATACCGAACAGTGCAGATTTTTGAGATAGCAAGTCCGCAGGGTATATAAAGACGGGAACATCATCTACTTGCTGATACTTACGATTTGTGGAAGCATAGCGAACAAATCCAAGTTTCACTCTCTCAGTGTTTCCGTATTTCTCTGTGTGAGCCTGAATACTTGACGGGTCTGCGTAATTAACTATCTGTTCAAGTGCTTTACCGTTTGGTTTATACACTTTTAATCCCCTGTTAGGATAGTAATTAGAAATATCGCTTCCAAATTTTAGGTTTAAAGGTGCTTCACCATTGTGTCCATTTTCTTCAAGAAAAAAAGTCCCAATTATTCGGCATTGAACACCTGCAAAACCAAGAATGTTTTTAGTTCGCAAGTCCATTGAACCTGCATCATCCCAATGTTTTTCTGTTTCTCCGCTTATTCTTTGAGCTGTTTCAACTCTTATTCTTTCTGCTTCTTTGTCCTGCGGCAAGGCTGCTGCATCCATTACCCGTAAAAGAACAAATGAAGCATCTTCCTTTTTAAAATCAATGTCTGTATTACTTGGGTCAACTCGTGTAGCAATTAGAAAACTTAAACTTGGTATTCCACCGACTTTTTCTCTGTAAAAGTCGTGAATGATTACCCTTGCTGTCTCATAGTTGATAGAGTAGATGTCACCAACATACTGGTCAGCTTGAATTAGCTTTTGAAACCATTGTTGGCTTTCAACTTGTTTGTCGTTTTCTCGTCTTGAATTAAGTCCTTGTTCTATGCTCATATTGTCAATTTCTTAGTTGTCAAATTTATTCATTTCTGTCGGTGCGGTGGCAAAAAAATGGCTCTTTTGGTTTTGCGAAGGGTCGGCTTGTGTGTCGGGCAAAACCAAATGTGCCATTTGTGTGATGGCATTTTTTACTTTTATGTCGTGTCGTTAATTTGTTCACTGTCGTTGTCTTTTAGGGTTGCCCATAACGGTTTGCGTGTAGGCGATGTTGCCTTGTGTTGCGCCTGCGGCAAGGCAATATTGCTTACACGCTGTTAGCGGTTCGGCTTTTGTCATAGCATTCTACTTGGGTAAATTATCAATTGTATAAAATTAAATTCAAGGTTGTCGAATGAAATATTTGAGCCCGGTTCAACCTCTAAGCTTAGGTTAGGAAACCATCGCAAATTCGTGCGCAATATCCATGTTTGAATTCTGTTTGGCCGAATATCCCATCCAATTGTAAGACCATATCCGAATTTTTCTATTTGTTTGTCTTGTGTTGTATTGCCTTCAAAATCTTCTATGAATGAAAGCTTTTCATAACTAATTGTAGGCCCTACGAACGGCACGAAACCATGATAGTCAAACAAAAACTTGGTTGCCTCAAACAACAATGATTGCCTTCTAAGCTGCTGAGCTGCACCGTAAGAATCCGTTGAAGTGCTATATCCTCTATAACCAATAGCCAAATTAAGATCGGGTTTATGCCAATAGTAGCCCAATGTAAAATCCGGCATGATAGAAATACCTGATTGATTTATGTACGGTCGATTCTTTTGATTATAGTCGCTTTTCTTTAGCCAAAATGCAGATGAAATACCTGCCCCCAAATAAAATCCATTCAACCTCCTTTTTTCAGCAAGAATATCGGTAACTTCTTTTGTTCTGCCTGATTCCCAATCTTTTTCTGCACCTAATGTCGTTTCAAGCATATATCTGTACGAAAAGGTTGCGTACAAAGGTGGGGTGTTAATTTTCTCTATTTGACTTCGAGAGATATAATAATCCTGTTGATTTTGATAATTCCAGGCAAGCCCGATTTCGAACAAGTGATTTTTAGAATTGAAAGTAAGTCCTCCAAGCAATGGAAAACTCGTTTTGTTTAATTCGGGGCCACTGGAATATTGAAAATTATTATTTTGTTGCTCAAAGTAGAAAGGTGCTAACGAAGTTCCGATATATGGCCTAACTTTATTATGTTCAATTCGTAGAGGATAAAACTTAAAAACAGTTTCTACACCTCTAAGTGCTGTAATTTCTTGATTGTCCTTTTTTAAAGTTGTTGAAAATAGTGGGATTCCTATATAGAAATCTGCGTGTCCCCAAAAATGTGTGCCCCCAATTAGGAATCTTGGCGAGAAACTGTTCGTTAAATTAAAGGATTGTATATTTCCTAATGCATCGAGATACTTGGTTGAGCCACCAAAACTGGATTGAACATCTAAACCGAGATTAAGCTGAGCAAATCTGTGTCTGGTTTGTTTTTCTGTATACACTTGAGAATAACCAAAGTTATACGCCATTAAAACCATAATACTTACAATTGTTCTCATTGATCGCCTTTTGAAACTTTCACTTGATATTTTTTGCTCCATTTTATAATTAATGGGGTGAAAATAATTGTTGGAAGCAGCCAATAAACAAATCCTGGTATGGTGCCAGGAAGATATGTAGCGTTTACAACCAAAAATGCAGTCATTGATGCAATAAAAGCTCCCACCATTCTTTGTAAATGTCCAATGAGCCAATAGTTCTTTATTGATGTTTTATTTGTGAAGTTTAGAAAGTCTTGCCTCACAAATAGTAAACCTAAGCTGCCAAAAGTTACAAATACGAGTCCGAGTAGATTTGATTTTAGTATTGACAAAATGCCAAGCCCAACAAACAAAAGCCCCGCAATAAACATAATTATGGAAATTACCCAATCTATTTTTTCTGTTTGGCGTTTTTCAACTTGTTTGTGCTTTACGTATCGTTTTCCTGAGCCAACCATATAAAGTGTAAAAAGTCCAACCATAAATAAAAAATAATTTGGATGAAGACAAGAAAGGATAAGCGATGAGAACCCAGCCAATAACATTGAGAAATAAAATACGCTACCAAGAATTTTATGGCTCTTGTCTCCTTTCTTTTGAATTATATTAAATAGTCCTGTTAATAATCCTATCGAACCACCTGTGATATGAATAATTAGCAATAA
>Ga0255099_1000099_pt1 | contig 35386 bp, 32 predicted proteins | sample Colum_Colum_RepA_2_FD_188451 | JGI IMG/M metagenome (GOLD analysis project Ga0255099, IMG submission 188451) | Freshwater microbial communities from Columbia River, Oregon, United States - Colum_Colum_RepA_8d | ecosystem: Environmental > Aquatic > Freshwater > River | place: USA: Oregon...
ATATAAATACTGTATTTAATATATCTGGGGTTGGTAAGGGCGCAGAGTTCATATCATTATCTGGTGCTTCACAGTTTTTTATAAAACAAAATAATTTAACAAATATTACAACTCAAGAGTTTGAAGAAAAAATACTTTCTCCATTAGGAAAAAGTTTAAAAGATTTTAATAAGGAATCGGATTTTAGATCTTATGTAGAAGATACTTTAATTCCTAACATAAGGTTAAACAAACCAAATTATTTATTTGGGTTATCTACTCAAGCATCGGCTCATGATTACCTTATCAATAATCTATCTTGGTTATACTTGTTAAATACATCTGCTAACGGCAATTTAGCTTTTCAACCATCAACTTTAGTTGTAGACAGAATTGTAGATAATTTCTTTTATTACAATCCAATAACTTTAAACGAAGCGTTAAAAGATGTAGCCACTTATATTTGGAAAAACTATACAACCTGTTCTTTATTTTCCACATACGAATTAATACCATCAATGTTCCTTAGTGGGACTGGTAGATATGTTAGTGGAACGCAACAATTAGATAAGCTACACACTCTGATAGATGTACTATATTCTCCGTTATACTTAGATGCTAAAGATACTCGCGTTCGTGATGTGTTTGAATTGTATAATTCAACATCCAAGTTTAATAAAGATACTACACAAGCAGGCCCATACAGTAAGTTTTTACAAGCAATATCTTACTCAATGTATGATGTTGACGATCAGATTAGTAAATTAAATTTACTCTATGACATAGACAGATGCCCAGATGAGTATTTGCCTAGGATTGCTGATCTTATAGGTTGGGAACTTTTAGGAGCAGATTCAAACAAATGGCGTGGTCAACTAAAAAACGCCATGATTGTTTACAAGTCTAAAGGAACGAAGAAAGCTCTTAAATTAACATTAGAATCAGTATTCGGAGATACTTCATTTAATGTTAGCTCTGAAATAACTGAGTTGTATGAATCTTACATCCCTAATCTAATTTACTATTGTTTAGCTACAGAGTGTTCAGCATTAAGTAGCCATGAGTCTTGGACTCTATCAAAAGCATTAGAGGCAGGAGTTCCTGTGACTAGTTACTCTTACACTGATATGGATCACAACATCCGTACAGTCGTGGACGCTATTCTTCGTGAATGTTTTTCGTTATATCCACAAAATTTTACAATAGGTGGAGTTCCTTTCTCTGTTAATTCTGAATATGATTATCGAGGTGTTGTAAACAATATACCTCCTTGGGAATTAATTAAATATTACAGATATTGTGATATAGATCCAAGAATGATGAACTTCTTAGAGGAAAGACTTACATCTCTAGGAGTTCCACGCTATGTTGTTAATGGGTTTAAAACATATGTAAACCAAAATATTTTAACAGGTACTTCTATTTTGTCTGTTAAAAATGGTTGGCTATTTTTTACATCTGGTGTAAATTATCCACCCAACAGAGAGTCTATTTTAAGAAACTTTGAGAAGGATAAAGTAAAGTATTTACCTTTATGGAATTCTAAGTCATCTTCATTCAACTTATCTTTAGAAGCATCATCATTTGAATTTAGTACTTATGCTAAATCATTATTTACATCTAATGGTTTAAAGAGTATCCTAAAGGCAATTTATGAATACACTCCTGCTCACTCTATCCCGTTAGTAGATTTAAATATTACTGATGAAGATACTGCGGGTTATGATGAGTATGTATGTAACAATGTAACATACTCTCCATCATCGGATGTGTTTACAGCATCTTCAGTTTTCGCAGGATTCTCTAGAGTTGGTATGAATATGAGTTCTCTTAATAGAGACTTCTCTAGACGAGAAGTTGATTCTTTAGGGGATGGTGTATTCTTATCAGGAATCGGACTGTCTGGATTAGATAGAACATCTGTTAGAAGAAGAAACTACCAAAATTTAATAAATAAAGGTGGGTGGTACGATAGAACTGGATTTAATATGCCGGGATACTATGCTGGATCTGATGTACAGAATTTTAACTCGTACATACCATTGGGTTACATCCCATCAGCAGGTAAGTTTGCACCCGTAGCAACATATCAATCATTCTTGTATGATCGACTAAGCTCCATTACGATTCCAGAAGTGTATGCAAGATGCGAGGGGTTAAATTCCCAAAATCAATTTTACGGAGTATATTCTAGTGCCACATTCCCTGTTAGAGGAACTAGTAGCATTGATGGAAACTATTGTGTTCGATATTCAACCAGAGGAGAATGTGATCCAATTATACCCGTGATGCATAGAAAAATGCAAAGTAATGCATACACTCTGGCAGAAGAATTTGTGTCTAATTTTGGATATCAAGGATTAGATCCTTCCGTATACAATGTAATCCAATGCATATCAAATTCTAGTTTAACTACTCAACCATTAAAAACTGAAGATTTCTATAGATTTGAGTTTGGAAGAGATTTGCACAAATTGTATTTAAACTTAATAAAAGTCTTTGGCTTCCATAGTTTAACAAGAGGAGAATCTAGAGATAACGGCGGGTTTAATTTATTCTCACACATTAATGGCCCCCTGTTGTACAATGGTACTTTTAATGTTTATGGGTCTGCACTCAATACTTACCCAGAGTTAGTTACTAGCTCTTACACATCGGAAGTTCGATTAGGAAATTCATATAAAAATATATTCTCTACAAGTGCGCTAGCATCTGGAACATATGTAGCAAGTTCTACATCAGATCTTTATGTTCAAAAATATGAATTTAGAAATCCACATATCCTTAGTGGAGTAGAACTAGTTGTGCCTTCTGGTGTTGGTCCAAATGACTACTTCTCCGTTTATAAAATTGATACTAGTTTTGAAACAGAAGACGGTGAAGATTTTGCAATAGATAATACTGTTCTAAAGATAAGATCAAAGCCATCTGATGGATTAACTAGAGTTAAATTTAATTTAGGAACTTATGGACTCACAGCGAATAAATTAACTCCAGAGCATAATTTTAAAGTAGAAGTTCCTTATTTCATAGGAAAAGATACTACCAATTTATATGGTGGTGGCGGTGTGGGGGTATGGATTCATACTGAACCTGAAAATGGATATGTATGGTCTTGGTCGAACAAGGGCGTTTGGGAAATTGATTCTGTTGAATCTTTAACTAAAAAAAGGATTTTAGAAAATCTATCTCATTATGATACGATGCCATTAAATCAAATTAATGTAGACGATATATCCAGCCCGTCGCTGTTAATTGGTCAATCGTTACTAGATATTCGTAATGTTAACTCAACTTTATTTAAAAAGAATATTGTTGAATTTCATACAAATAATAACTTAAATAAAATTCCAAACTACTATAATAATCAAGTACATAGACTTAATCAAGTTTATTCTGTGGAGGTATTTATGATACCGGATCCTGTTGGAGATTCGTATGCTTTAATAGATAGAGTTAATATGTTGGACTCTACTTTAAATGAAATGTCTTCAGGATACACAGAAGATGAACTACAAAAAGTAATGATTTTCTTTAGAGAAAATGCACTTGGATTAGGTTCTCGCGTCGCACAAACTACAAGTTCTGTTTTCGGTGTTAGTGGAGGCAGTAGAATTAATTATAGATACCATCCTGCGTTTGGAATATTTACTCAAAATGCAGCAGATGCTTACACGATTATAGATATAAGCCAATGATTAGAGGATCCGTAGAAATCATAAATAACTTAGGGGAGCCAAACGAAGAAATATTATTTATAGAAAATAATATGATCGTGGATGGTGCGGCTGAAACTATAGCTACAATGATGACAATCCCTCCTGATGCGAGTGCATACGGATTTGGATCATCTATCTATGATACATCTAATTTTACCATTCAAGCAATTTCGTTCGGTAAAGCTCCTATTCAGTATTATTTGAACGCACACAAACTAGATGGTATTTCTAAATATGGTAGGGAAGCATCTGGACAAATTTGGGTTTCTGGTATGGGTGCTTCTGGCACTTCTTCTTATGTCCCTTTACCATTCTTACCTACATCTCCCAGTCCATATGATAATTATCTTGTTGATTTAACAGACAGTGAGTTTTTATCATACATATCAACAAACATTACAAATGTAGAAGTCTCTGCTTTAGGTTACACAAATATAGATGGACTTCTTGCAACTTGGGGTGGATTTGATATTTATACACCCTTATATGAAACTCCACAGAATCTATATTCAGTATCCACTATTTCTGATAGTCGAAATCACTTTATTACTTTAGGAACTAATGGGCAAGTATCTTGTTGGGGTGGAAATAACGCATACGGCGAATTAAATGTTCCTTCTGATTTAGGTAGTTGTATAAGCGTTGCAGCAGGATTATTTACTTCTTACGCTGTTAATAATAGTAATACCCTGCGATCTTGGGGGAGAAATGCATATTTTCCTCCTGAACAAAGGACCAATGTATCTTCCGTAGTTGCGGCATATGATCATAATATTATACTAAAAACAAATGGAACTGTATCATCCTTTTTTAGTCTTCTCATGCCTACTAGACCTATACCACAGGCTATTCAGGGAAATGTAAAAAAAATTAAATCACATTGGGGAGCACATCACACATTAGCAATATTAAACGATAATTCTGTTTCTGGTTGGATGAGTACATGGAGAACAGATCCAACTTTAAATAAAGGACAAATAACCTTTCCAGCATTACCAAACACTGTAGTTGATGTTGCTGCTGGGGAATATCATTCTTTAATATGTTTTTCTGATGGTACTGTATCCGCATTTGGTGACAATGATAAAGGGCAATGTAATATTCCTAGCTCAATACAAGGATATACTATACAGGGAAATGTTGTAGGTGTCGCTGCTGGTTTGAGTCAAAGTTTTGTAATATTATCTAATGGTAAGGCTTTTGGTTGGGGACTTGATTCAGGTGATTTTGATTTAACATTAGATGTTCCCAATGAGGATAATAAAAAAATAAAAAATTTATCTGTCGGATTAGATGGTAAATATGCACATGCAGTTTACACATCTACATTAGAATACACGACTATAGGCACATCATCAGTTACTATATCTTCCGTAGATGGTGGATTCTACAATAGTGAAAATTATAAACAAAATGTTAATTTACTGCCATTCCCTAATAATGTTATAAACAAAATGGTAATAAATGACGAAGTTGTAGATATAATCCCATCTGCTATTGGAACTTTATTAGATGGGGCCTATGCGCCTTCCGGTGGGGTTACTGTTGTTGTTGCGAGCGGTGTAGCACCATATACGGTTGTAGCTTCTGCGAGTGTAAGTGGTACTTTAAATACACAAGGTAACATAGATTTTAGGGGGTATATTAAAAATATTGCTCCTGCAACTAATCCAGCAAACGGGCTGGTTGTAAGTTCTCTAAATGTATCGTCTAATGGGGAAATAACATACTCCCTTACCTTGGGAACAGCAGATTGTACTGTAGCAAACTTATATGGTGGAATAACCTCGATGGGTCTTTGGACATACGATTTACAAAAAAATCTAGCTAAGGGAGATAAGCCCCCTTATGTTTTTAAAAGGTTGCCTGAAGAATCAGGTACATACAAGGCTCCATTAGATTATAAATTATTTGCTAAAAAAACATTTAACGATAATATAGTTAAAATAAAAGATTATACTACCTTTGCAGCCATAGACAGGCGATCTAGTTTACAACTTAGATGGAGATTGTATTTCTTATAATTTTAAATAATGTAAGTATATATTAATAGTATGAAAAACCAAGACATCATATCCCCAAGAGGACATTTAGAAATAGTTAAAATCTGGAACACAGGTCAAGAAGAAATCGTGTTTTCAGAAAAGAATACTATCGTATCTGGTATGGGTGTGGGGTTAGCTTTAATGTTTGCTGGTTCTGGTTCTGATACAATCAAAGACTATCAAATTGGTAGATTTCAAGTAGGCACTAGTTCCCATACTACATATGGAGCATCAACATACGAGTTAGCTTCCGCTCTTACATTAGGTAATTACGGTGCGGCTCCTGACATACGAGTATCTTCATTATCTCAAATGGTTAATGGAAATGTAGTAACTGAAAAGGCTTTTGGTGTCATACCTTTTAATTTAACCAGAAAAGTAGATAAAACATCGGTCCAATTTGGAATATTTTTAGGACCTAACACAGCTAATGTGGCTTCTCAATTAAAAGAAATCGGATTGTTCATGAATAATCCTTTTAAATATTCACCGGAAACACCAATTCTCGTAGCATACAAACCATTTAGCCCAATAGCTAAAACTGATCAATTTAGCTTATTATTTAAGTGGACTATCATTTTCTAAGGAATAGCACATGGCATTTATCCCAACAGACTTATACTTATCTAGCGGAACAGCAGGAATATTTAACTACTGGACTCCCTCAGTAACTAAATTTGATAGTTCAACTTTCTACAACTGGGAACAAGATAATGAACCCTTGTACGACTTAGATGAGCGTACATCTTTATTATGGGATAGAGCCGGAAATCCTATACAGGATGGATTCTCTGGAATTGCAGGTAAGGTATTTGTTGTTTCCGCTAATGCAACCTTTGCGGTAAACTCTAATTCTAACGGGATGGTATTCCGTAATTTAAGTTCAGTATTAAATGTACTTCCTAGCAGAATTACATACCCAATAATAATTGAGGTTGCATCATACGGTGATTTGGGTGATCTAGTTTTAAAAAATATAAAGATTGACGAATCTGTTCCCGGCGCAGGACTAGAGATAGTAAACAGAGCATTCGGAAGAAGCACTCATGCTAGTGGAGCTTTATTTAATGGAACTACAGTATCTGCGGTTAGCTCAACAGATCTGTATAACTCAATTATAAATTCGAGTTCAATTTACCTATCAACAGTAGTTACTAGTTCTGTTACTGATCCTCGGTGGGCAACAAATCGTGGGTGGATATCCCCAATACCATTAGGATATACTAACTATGGATTTGGTTCTGGATACATTAATTTTAATGCTGGGCTAATCGTAGATACTTTAGACAAGATTAAATTTGCTCCATACACCGCTACACAAGATGCAACTGTGCCATCTGATTATTTTAGAGTTTCTGGGGCTGATGGAAATACTTATTACTCTAGTAATGGTATAGCTGCGAATAATGTAAATTGTTTTGCCGCAATATATGGCAATTATTTAAATAAAGTAAAAATAGAAAACTGTGCAGGCCCAATCTACATTAGAAACTTCTGTGTAGATGGTGGTGGATCCACATCAGGAGTATCTCTTGCACATACGACTCAAACAGGATTTGACATTACTAACTCAAAGGTAACTCTAGAAAATTCATTTGCATTACGCTGCAAAGAAAACGGGTTTAAATTTGTAAATTCAGATATTACCGTGAGAAGAGGTTTGTTTGCAGTAAGAAACTATGCACTAAGCACTACGAGCGCACGCGACACGAGCGTTACTGGAATTGGTTTAAATAGTATTAATTCTGTAATAACTATTGAAGATCAAACTACACCAATTACAGTATCAGGCTTGGATATTCCTATTCATACCATGTTTAATAACATAGGTATAAAATTAGTAAACTCACATTTACTTGGTAAAGGATCTCTTCCTGCTAGTAGCACTTTAACAGCGTCTGAGGCTCCCATACTAATTCAAACTTTGTGCAACACCGAATGTGGTATGCATTTAGAAAATTCAGTTTATAAGCACAAGGGAATTACTCAAGCATCTCAAAATTATAATGGCATTCGTGCGTACAACTCAATGCTAGAGTTGCCTATGGTTGTAGCAAGTTATAACCAAGGAATTGGTTTTGAAGCTGTTAATTCAATAATTATAAAAAACCCCAACACCGTAAAAGTAGATCAATCCAACAAGTTCAAAGATATTAGTTGGAACATTGAGCAGTTTACTTACGGGTATAATGGGCAGCATTTAGTTTTAAATAATTCACAGTTGCTTTATAAGAAGACAGATTCTACTCCTGACAAGATGGGAACCACTCTTTTCTACGGAGTGCTAGGCGTAAATGATGTCAACGGAACAATAACTCATAAATCCGGCATAATAGTAAAAAACAACTCGTATGCTGATTTCGTTCAGACAAAAATACAAACTTTAAATATAAACACAGATACCTACTACAATAGCGCAGCGGTATTTGGTACATGTATTAATGTTGCAAAGAATTCAAAAGCTAGATTCTTGGGATCAAAATCAGGGCCTACGGTATTACTTGGTGCAAACGAGTATGGAACAAATACTGCTGCTGCGGTTGCAACAGAAAACTCTGAGTTAGAATTCGCTGGTGTTACATTTATAGGACAAGCAGGGGTAGATGCTCTTGTTGAGAAAAACTCTGTAGTTAAATTTAATCCACAAAGAACTGATGAAGGTAATCTTGATGTTTCTGGTTGGAACTTATCTGATGGAACCAATCATACTAAAGTAGAATTGCACTCATTGCGTGCGTGCTTAGTTGCGGATGATAACTCAACTATAGTGATGGAAGACCTAGGGGATATACATTCTTTCTGGCCTGCATCACAAACTAGTAGCATGGATTATAATCAAGATAATTCATTAAATACATCTGCCTACACTGCTAGTGGGTATCTACAGTTTTATCCAAATGGGCAGGATGAAGATATTGTAGACAACCAAGGAACTAGATTTAATCTATCTTCAACAACTATTAATACCCCAAATGATAGATTGTTTACTGCTGGATCTAGAGAATTCTTCTTGGTTAATTACAAGAGCGCAACAGCAAGCTCTGATATATTAGCTTTCTCTACTGGAGGCATGTGTGTTCGTGCAGTAAATAACAGTAATGTTAAGGTAAATAATGTTCACTTCCCTGCCGGATGGGAAAACTGTAGGGGTATTTATTACGATACATCTGCGACATTCTGTGAAAGACTTAGAATTTGGAATATCTGCGATAGTTCTAAACTACATGCTGCATATTGTTCAGTCAGTGGGTTGTATCCATCTTTAGCTGGATACAGAGGTCCAAGTTCTGTGTATGTGTCCGGTGCAAGCATAACTGCTTCGGGCGCACCCGCAGGAACGCCAGATACAGGAATACTAAGTGTTCTTGATTATTACGGAGCTTCTGGAGCAAACCTAGGTACAAATTATGGCCCATTTAGATTGTACATGTCTCCTAATGGAAGAGCTAAGTTCTTAACAACTAATGCATCAGATTCTGGTATTGTGTACCAAGTGCTTTCACAAGGATATAATCCATCAGCAACTTGTAGTACTATATCAACAGAATTGTCTTCAATTTATTCAGACATAACTACGGCAAAGTTCTATTATGTGTCTTCTATGTTAGATGATAGTTATGCAAATAGAATTCGATTAGATGAGTCAGCAGCAGATACTTTTGCTAATGCTAGACACAATGCAATACAAAAATCTGGGCGCGTTCCGTTGGTAACTATTTATAGATCTAGAAATAGTACATCTACAGGATCTCAAGCGTTTGATGCTGGCTATGATAAATTTGGAAATGGTTTTAAATCATCTGAAATATTTGATTTAAGGAGAGATAACTAATGGTTAATTTTAAAGACAGTCAATATAAGTTTACAGATCCAATTCGGTATTTTAAAGAAAATGATCCTTACTATTGGGAAATAGATAACATTCCACTAAAACAATTGCAAGAGAATGTTTTGTGGTTAAAAGACCAAATAGATGTAATCCCAACAACGGAAGATACAACAACGGCTACAGGCATCAACCGCGCTGATTTTAATGAATTGCGTCCAGTAGCAGACGGAACAAATAACATAGTCACTGTTAATTCTGGTAGATATATTGCTAGAATTAATGATGCGTATGATTTAACCCCGTTACAAAAAATAATTAAATTAGTAACACCAATTGGAGAGACAGAAAAATTCAAAACTCAATTTGAAGTAAGTTCTATAAATCCTAACAGTGCTCAATATAATTATGTTGCAACACTAAACTCTGTACTAATAGATATAAATACAAATTCATTAAATTTAAACGGTTTGATTGAACGAGTAACTACTTGGAATAATGAGATAAGTAATTTAACTACGATACAGTATGTAAACGGAAAACCAGCTAATTATAACTGGCCCTTATTAGACCCAGCAGACAATGTTAAATTATTTAATATTCCTGAGGGCATACAAAGAAGTTCTCAAGTATTAGCAAATGAGTTTATAAAACAATTTAGAGGTGTAGCTAGAACCGCAGTAGTTGATGTTCCTGAACAACTAAGTATAGAAATTCCATCATTTGATGAAAATGATTTTTTCGTACAAACAGTGGATGCTAATGGAAATGTTACTGGCCGTCAATTACTTAGCGGAGCCAGTAAAAGAATAGACCTATTGTTCATATACAGTAAACCAGTGGATTCAAGGCAGACTACAATTCAAAAATGGAGCGGTGGTAGTCTTGCAACTGCTGGAACTCCAGTTAAAATAACCAAACCTATTTTAGGCTTAATTAAAGGTGCAGGTATTGGCGGTAGTAATATGTCAGTAGGACAATCTACAACTCCGTTTGTTGATACTAGTATAGATCACACATCTATACTACCAAACATTTCGGATGAGTTAGATCCTAACAATGGATTCCAATCTGCCGCATTAAACACACATGGATCATTCCCAAGTCCTGATGATTTAATGAATTTAGCTCCATTAATACAAGAAAAATTTGAGGCTAATGACCCTAGATTGATCGGCCAAACAATTTTGCCAATAGCTTACATTGTTGTAAGAAGAGATGCAAGCATAGGAAGCACGGGAGCAGGAATAGTTCAATCATCAGATATTATTGATATTCGACCTTTCTTTAGAACAACAGAATTAACATATGGAGAAAGATCAGGAATTTGTGCGGCTACTCCAAGTATCTCGCTTGCTAATCCAGTAGCAACAAAATATAATTTAGAAAAAGAAATTAGTGACCTAAAACAATACGCAGATTCTACATACGAACCACGACAGGCAGTTACGAATAATCCTAAAGTTGCAGCAGCAGGCTATATTTTTGGAGGCACTAATTACGGCCCAGAAAGATTTATGGATAGCCTTAATACTGTACCCCCGGGTTGGGATCTTTCTTATAGAATTAGAGAGGGTAGAACCCAATTTCATCCATCAATGCATTATGTTGATATGGGAGCAATTAAATCTGGCAACATGTCTGATAATAGATCACCAGCAGGTAATGAAAACGAATTTCAAGGTGCTGGAAATCTTAACGGAGCTTTTGGTATTCCTTTAGTTTGGAATAAAACAATTGAAGTTACAGGAATACAAACTACTTTTTCTGATTTTTTTGTAGAAGCATCATTCCATAATTGTTTTCCTCAAACAGGAAATGGTGTACAAGGGGAAGGTGATGATAATGATAGCGTAGACTCAAAATATACTGGAATTTATGTTATAAAAAGAGGACAGACGAGCAATTCTGTAAAATTCACAATTATTGCAACCGCTAGTCTTGGTTATGTGCGTTTCTTTGATGGATATAATTTTTCTATATACGACGGTAGAAAACCTTTTAATTTATTTCAAGTAAAAAATATAGGAACTGGAGGAAATATAGAAGCTAATTCAAATAGATTATCGCCATTTTCATCATGTTTCTATCCTTCAGTAAAATATACGGTAACTTTAACTCCACAACAGCAATCTACCTATAGCAGTGATTCTGGAATTAGTCAAATACAATCATTCATATAATATATGCCAATAATTGTTGATCCGTGTTTAGATTTTACACCGGGAATTCCACCTAGCGGAGTTGACGGTGTTACACGGGTTAGACCTGAGATAATTAGACCAGAAGAACCACCTTTAATTATTAATGGAGGTTGCTTATTAATCTCTGAACCAGATGGAAATCCTATAATATTAGATCAAATATTATTTAATGAATATAATCTAAGACCATCATTATCAGGAGTATCCGATAACTATCAATACAATTTAGGATCTACTGATTTAGGAAATAACTTTTTTAATCAATCTTATTATTTGGTGACGAGTGGAAATGAAACTGTCACATCCGCTACAAATAATTCAGTAGCATTATTTGGTAATGTTACAGATCAAGATATTCAAAGTTTAATATCTAGGGAATTATCTAGTATTCCTTTGATAAACAAAGCACTCATAAAAGTAAACTCTAACATAATTCGTCAGGTAGTAAAAAAAGAAATTGGTGATATTTTATATAACTTATATACACCAGACGGGTTGATTTATCCAAGCGTAACTATAAACAAATCATTACAGACAAGGATATTAAATAACACTTTAGGAGAAATTGACTACGGATACATTATTGCGTTAGCAGTTAGATCTGCGTTAAATAGAGCTACAATTCAGTTTCAAACTGCAACTAGAATTTTAACATCTGTATATGGTAACACATATCAACAAATTTTAAATTCTAGATTAGTTAATTTATTAACAACTAGTTCTAATGCTAATACTAATTCAACATCTGTAGTTGTGCCCATACCTGCGCGGGGAGTGTCAAGAGCAGATATAAATAAAATTGCATTAGATCCACAAGCATATACAGCCGCTGCTGCGTCTTCTTCGGATGTCTATTTACCAGCTAAGTTAGAGTTACTTAGATTATGGTATATTCTTCCAGAAGATTTTTATGCTAGAATACCTGTAGAAACTTCATCCGGTAGATTTTTACATGTAAATATAAATAACTCAGAAAATATAGATCTTCAATTATCCACAGGCCAGTTTAGTGCTGTGCCTGTACAAGATTACACTTATGACCTAGAAGTAGCAACTGCTACAGGGACAGAACTTATTCAATGTGAAAATGAACTAGAAAGATCATATACACTTAATAATGATGTTCAAGCTGCTTGCCTATATGATGTTCAAAGTAAATTCCAAATAAATTTAACTGTATCATCTCAACCATCTGCAAACTTAGAGTACAATTATGATTTAACTACAAGTAATACTTATGCGTACATGCTCTTGTTAGATGTGAATACTATAGAAGAAGTACCAACACTAGAGTCGCCATTGGTTAGAAAGACAAAAGCTAAATACACATTAAGCACTGATCCCGTAGAAGTTTCCGCAGCAATTAAATTTAGAGCATTCCCATGGTATACATTATCTTTACAATACAATGATCCATTGTTTGGGCACATAGCACCTGAGTCTGTTTTTGAGTTAGAAACTACCGATTTTAGTTTGCATCAGTTTGGAGATGATTTAAACGGCCCTATATTTGTTAGACGCTTACCTAGGTCTGTTTTAGTAATCCCCACAAACAAATACGAATATTCTGTTTTTAATGGTAACTCTACATTGATTGATTGGAATGTTCGTAGAGCATCTTTTGTTTATCATCCTGACGAGAAGTATTTTAATAATGATTTAGGTGCTGGTCATTTTTATATGTCGTTTAGAAAAACATCTAGCTATAATTTAACAGACATTGATGGACGAGTAAACGATTCCGCATACTTTGCTTGGGATAAAGCTACTAACTTAAACGAAGCAAATAACTTTACTTACGCTAATGAAAATACAGAGTTTTACTTATCGCCAAGTTCAACTAAGTCGGCGCACGGATTTAGAACTGCAATTAACCTAATATCATCTTTAAATACAATATACGAATTACCTGATGGTTTATTATGGCCTGATGTCTATGTTCGTATGAATTTAACTGAATATTGCAATCAAAAAATAGGAATCCCAACTTACATGTTTAATAAACTACGACAAGGAGAAAAAACTGGAGTTAAGATTTATCATGATAAGGATGGTGATTACGAAGTGGGAAGCAGAATTGGAGCTTTACGAGATGGGCAAACAGATAATTTGCCTATATACTTAGAGTATTAAAATGCCTACAATCTTAACTATTAATCCAGCCGAAATATCTTTAGGCCATTGCCACCCCGGAACTCCTCCTGCGGGACCCGGAGCATTAATAACTCGTGTTAATGGATTTAATGTAATGCGGGTTACAGATCTTTATTTCCCCGCAACTTGTGGGGATACCAATCACCCTAGATTGTGTGTTACAGGATCGACAAATGTTTTTGTAGAAGGTCTTCCTGTCTTTAGAACAGGGGATCCTATATCATGTGGGGATTTTGGTGGCGCAGGGCTTAATTTTGTTTTTGTAAATTAAAAAAATAAAAAATTTGCAAAATAACTGTTTTTAGGTATAAATAACAATAGGGATAGATTCCCACAAAGGATTTAAAATTATGAAGCACTTAAATATATCAGATGACGCAATGAAAATTATTCTCGAAAACTCAGCTTGGGCTGATTTTGGTCTAAAGGTTGGAAAAACACAAGACCAGAAAATAGACGAATCAACCGAAGAAGAAGTAGAGGAGTTAGAAGAGGAAGCTCATGTATGCCCCCTCTGTGCCTCACACCTAGACGAGGCTATTAGCGATGAGGCCCTAATGGAGCACACAGCTAATGTTCTCGAAGCCGTCAACGCTGCTACCCTCAATGAAGAAGAGGAAGAAGAAGACGATGAGGAACTCTACGAAGAAGACGAGTCAGAAGAGGAAGACGAAGATGAAGAAGATGAAATGCCTATAAAAAAATCAATGAAGAAGAAGTGAGTCTAAACTCACATCTATTAAACTTGCCGTTAGCAAGAAAGGTATAACTATGAATTCACTAAATCGTATATTTGGATTAATTAACGAAGCTAAAAAAGCTAAGAAGAAAAAGAAAGGAATGGTAGGCCCAACACCAAAAGGTAAAGCCAACCGCTACGATCATGATTCTTTTGGAATGCAGGCTGAATCTTCACACATGAAGAAAAAGAAGCTAATTGGTAAGCAGCATAGATTAGACATAAACAAAAACGGAAGATTGGATAAGAAGGATTTTAAAATGTTGCGTGGAGAGTCCTCCGAAATCGTAACTGTTCTATCTATTCTAAAAGAAGCCTATCAAGATGAGCTTATTTCAGAAGAAGCATTCTTAGCTATAGCTGATCCAATCATGCGTTCATTGATGAATGAAGTCACTTTCCCAGATACTTATGAAAAAGAGGACTTAGATGATGCTGAAGCTGAGGGTCCAAAAAAAGTAGTTAAGGGTATAAAAAAACCCAAAGTATCAGGCACTGCTGAAGAACGCAGAAAAAGAAGACACGCAGAAGCCTCCGATAAAAGATCAATGAACCCCGGTAAATGAGGATAATTAAATGACGAAACAAGTTTCTATTGGTGATTTTGCAATGTCACTCATCGAACAAAATAAAGATGAGTACAAGAGAAGTACAGCTAATGGATTGCCTGTTTCAATTCCAACTCCTGACGGCCCTGATCTTTCTAAGATTCAAGTAGATGAAGCTACGGTCACAGATATATTTGCTAGATCCTTTGGAATAAAAAAGAAGGCTGTAGCTAGACCTGTACAAGAATCTAAGAGAGTGGAGGAACGAATTAAGCCCAAGACGAAATCTCCTGAACAACTAATAGCTGAATTTGAACAAGTTTTAGTTCAAGCTAGAGGGTTGATTCAGGAGATGACTACCTGTGGAATGATTGGCGTTAATATGGCAGGCCCCGGGAAAAAGAAGAAAAAGAAATTGAGATTAAAATGAGAATTATAAAACTTTTGCAAGAATCTAGATTTGGTGGTGGAAGAGGTTCTGATGCAGGTAGATCTGTATTTGCATCAAAAGAAGGAACAACTCGTCAAAAAGTAAAATCGGCAAAAGGAAGAGTTAAAGTTTTTAAATCCATATCAAAAGCACTAGCTGCCTCTGACTATGGGTCAATATTTTCAACAGTTGCAAGTGATAGAATTTATGTTGTAACTCGCCCAACATGGGGTGAAAAAAGTACAGAAGCTGGTAATAAGGTTGCAAAGGGGTTTGCCGCAGGAACGCCCTTTAGCGAGATAAAAGGATATTCAGTCCGCACACGCAAGAAACACGGTAAAGAGCGGTCAGAAAAAGTATTAAAATACAAGGAACACAGATGAAACAAAAAAAGAAAAAAGGCCCATGTTGGAAGGGTTACGAAGCTATTGGGATGAAAATGAAGGGTGGTCGTAAAGTCCCTAATTGTGTTCCCGTTAGTGAATCAGTTGATCGTATTTTTGAAGAACTTAGCTTAATAAATGAAAAAAAAATAAAAAGAGCCACAAGAGTAACAAATGCTCTTTATAACCAAAGAAAAAAAGCTGAGGGTACGAGTGCTGAGTCGGCAGCAAGACAAGCACATCTAGCCCAATTAAATAAATTACAAGCTGCTAAGAAAGAGAGTGCAGGCCGTAAAGCTGCAAGAGTTGAAGACTCTATTGAAAGAATAGGAGATCTTGTAACAGAAGTAGCAGCATGGCAAAGAAAAGAGGGAAAAAATCCTTCCGGTGGTCTAAATAAAAAGGGAGTTGAATCTTATCGTAGAGAAAACCCCGGTTCAAAATTAAAGACCGCTGTAACTACCAAGCCTTCAAAACTTAAAAAAGGTTCAAAGGCTGCTAATAGAAGAAAATCATTCTGCGCTCGGATGGGTGGGATGAAAAAGAGTAGAACATCTGAAAAGACTGCTAATGATCCAAATAGCAGAATAAACAAATCATTAAGAAAGTGGAATTGCTAATATGAATTACATTCAAAGAATATACGACTTATTGACCGAAGCAGTAGAAGTTTCTGAGTCTAACAGAGCTTCTAAAATGAAGAAGTATCAACTTGCAAAAAGCTCCGATGCTTGGAAAAGAAGCACTGGTGCAAAAACTGGTGCGGACCTTTCTAGAGGTACATCAGGGGAAGATGAGTCCGGTGATATGCATTGGAAGGGTAGGGCAGGAGAACCCGGCACTGGTAAAGGAGGATCTAGACAAATGATACATCAAGTAGATTATTATAGAGATCCTGATAATAAAGTAGGAGCGCATTCTCATTATGGTCGCGGAATTAAAGGTGGGGATGATACTGGGGAGTCTAGAGGTGTAAAGAAAGAAAGATTAACAAGTACTCCAAGAAAAGAAGCTAAAAAGATTATAAAAGGAGCTTTTAAAAGAAAGTTGCGTAGTCAGCGGTAATAATAATTTTTAGGAATCTAATATGAATCTATTAACAGACTTCTTTGGTACAGACTCAGTACGAGTAATCAACGAATCTAAATCAGGTAATGGTTTGGTTCGTGTAGCAGGCATCTTCGGTAGAGCCGATGAGTTTAATAATAACAATCGTCGCTACAAGAAGTCGTTATTAGAGCGTGAGATGGGCAAATTAATGCCTATGATTACAGAGAGAAGATTACTAGGTGAACTAGACCACCCTGAGTATACATCTGTTAAATTAACTAATGTCTCACACTTAATTACAAAATTAGATTGGGATGGCAACAAACTAATAGGAGAAGCTGAATTGCTCAATACTCCTGCTGGTAAGGTTGCACAGCAGTTAATTAAAGACGGTGTTAGAATTGGTATCTCAAGTCGTGGTTTAGGTAGCTTAAAGGAATGCGAAGATACTCCGGGTAAGCAAGAGGTTCAAGAAGATTATAAAATGGTAACCTTTGACCTAGTTGCAGACCCAAGCACAAGAGGCGCATTCCCATCTGTCTCAGAATCTACGCTATTATTAAAACAGAAGACTAAGCAACAGGCTCTACGGGAGAATGTATTTGTTACCTTACTTAAAAATAAGTTAGATTTAAAATATAAGCCCGAAGAGATAATTGAAGATGTTGATATAGTAGAAATAAGCAAGGCTGAATCATTATCTAGGTAAAAAATAAAAATCTAAGGTTTTTATTTTAACCTTATTAAATAAATATAGATCATAGGAGCATTTATGTCAGAAGTTAAATCCATAGCACAGTTATTGCCAGAGGGTCTTTCAGAGGAAACCGTAACACAAATTGCGGAACTAGTAGACACCATAATAAATGAAGAAGTAAATGATCGCGTTAAACTTTTGGAGTCTAAAATAAAAGGTTTCTTGCGGATGGAAATAACCGCTATAAAAGAACACGCATTAAAAGAACTCCAAGAAGAAAATGACATTTATCGTAATGCTCAATTGTTTGAAAGCATTAAGTCCTTAATGTCTCTCGAAATTGGAAAAACCGATGAGGCTAACGGCGTATCCGACATTATCAAAATGTCTAATCAAATAGAGGAAGAAAATCAAGTTCTAATAGAGGAACTTACTTCTTCAACAAAACAAGTACAAGAGCTTGAAAGAGCACTTAAAGTTCTTTCAAAGAAGAACAAGGCTCTAGAAGAAGCCGCTTCTTTGTTAGAATCAGAAGCAATACAACTTGAAGAGGAAGTTGAACAATTAAAAGAACAAGCAACTTTACCATTCAAGACATCAGAGAAAGCAATGATTATTGCTGACGAGATGGAAAATACTCCAGTCAAGAAAGTTTCTAAGGTAAATAACCAGTTCTTGACTGAAGGTGTTATGGCCCTAATGCCAAAACTAAATAATTGAGGAATAATATGTCCGATTCATTACACAATCCCAACCACAATAAGCTAGTTGAGAAGTGGTCACCAGTACTAGAAGGCATTAGTGACCAATACACAGCTAAAGTTACCGCTATTCTCCTAGAGAACCAAGCGAAGTCAATCGTTGCCCAACAGGTTAACGAAGACCTATCAGCAGCAGCAACTACCACGGGTCGCTTAGGCACTTTCCAAAAGTTCGCCTTCCCACTCGTTCGTAGAGTATTCCCCGAATTGATCTTTAACAAGATTGGTTCAGTTCAGCCTATGGAAGGTCCAGTATCACAGATCTTCTACTTAGGTTCTGCTCGTCAGTACGGTTCAAGTACTCCACAAACTTTGTACAGCAAGTACAATCTAACCTATCGTGGTTTAACCACTTCAGCCATAGGTACAACTGGAACACTAACTACCACAGGCACTGTTAATACAAGTGCTTTGTATGGTGGAGCAAATGGTTCTGGAACTTTAGGTACAGCATCAACCACATACGGCGGTCAGATTGCTATGTGGCCTACAAACACTACATTCCTTGGTTGGAATGTTTCAGCAGGTGAAACTCTAACAGGTACGGGTATTCCTGAACTCAACATTAGTGTTGAGCAGCAGCCTGTTGTCGCTCGTACTAAGAAGATGCGTGCGATGTGGACAATTGAAGCTAGCCAAGATCTCAAGGCTTATCACAATCTTGATCTTGAGCGTGAGTTGACCGAACTCATGTCAAAGGAATTGGAACTTGAAATCGACCGCGAGTTGATTGAAGACCTCCGTGGTATTGCTTATAATATTAAGAATACCACAGGGGGTTCTGTTGGTGGTTGGAATCCAACATCATTAGACAATGAAACTAATTCAAATAACTTTGGTGCAATAGGTGGAACAGGCCCAACAAATGAATCAACATCATTTACACCTGCATCCTTCACATATGGTCAGCAGACAATGCCAACCAATGATTTCGGGTCAACAAGCAGAAGCAATGTTTTCGTAGTAGATCTAACATCTACAGCAATGAACTATGCTCCTCAACATGCAGGCCATGTCTATGCTAACTTGTTAGCAGTTATGAACTTTGCATCACAGGACATCTACAAGACAACTCATCGCGGCCCCGGTAACTGGGTTATTACATCACCTTTGATTGGTGCAATGTTGGAATCCGCTGCCAAGCTCGAAGGTGGTATCGGCCCCAAGACTGAAGGCATCACAAACATGGGTGCTAACAAGATTGAGTACCGTGGTAAGTTCGCTGGTAAGTACGATCTCTTCATCGACCCACTCTGGCCTGAAGACGAGATTATGATGGGTTACAAGGGTGGAAGCCCCATGGACGGTGGATTCGTTTACTGCCCATACATCCCAATTGAGTCACTACCAACAATAACGGATCCTGAAACCTTCCAACCAAGAAAGGGTATCTTGACCCGTTACGCAAAGGCTGCAATTCAACCTGCTAACAGATTCTATAGAATCATTAGATTGGTTGGACCTGCCGCAACCTACCTCTACTCACCATTCGTCAAGGCAACTAACACCTGATTAAACGATAGGTAATAAATTTGAGCCAGAGAGAAATAAAATCTCTCTGGCTCTTTCATTTACCTATATACAATAGAGGGTATTTTTTATGGGTGGTATAGTTAAACCAAAAATTGATACTTATGGAAATAGTTTTGCTATCCCATATGGAGATTTAGTTGATACATCAAAGCCTAACGGTGAAATAAAATATGATGAACTAAATAACACAACTATCCAAGATAATATAGATTTGAAGAATCTATAAAATCATATATTCTAGGTAGACTAGGATACCCCGTAATTCGAGTTGAGTTAAGTGATTTTCAATTAAAATCAGTTATAGATGAATCTGTAACAAAACTAGCTAATCACGCACCTTTTTGGGCTACTCAATTTATATCTTTTAAAACAACGGCTGGAGTAAACATATATGAGTTACCTCGATATGTTATGGATAATATTCAATATGTTGTGTACAAGAAGGATTTAATTGGTGTTCCCGGTATGGGACAATCATTAGAGCAAGATTACTTCCTTAAATATTTTCAACAAAACTTTTTGTTCAATGATTTTAGCATTGGAGAATTTAATCTTCTTCAAATTAGCTTAGAGATGATGCGAAAGATTCTAGGTCAAGATGGATCATTCGATATAGTAGATAACAAATACTTACAAATATATCCTGTTCCAGCAACCACAGATCAATCAGTGGTAGTTCAGTATCGTGCTCTTAATTCCGATACTATACATCCTGCTTACAAAGTATTCATACAAAAATACGCACTAGCATTAGCCAAAGGTGTACTAGGACAGGTACGAGGAAAATATAAAACACTACCCGGCCCCGGAGGTGGTGCTCAGTTGAATGGTGACGCACTAATTCAACAAAGTGAAAAAGAATTAGATCTTTTAGAGAAACAATTATTGACAGAATTTGAAGAACCACCTAGCTTCACATTATATTAATGAATAAAAATTTTAAAACGAATGTCAATATCCCCGAAATCGAAATCGTAAATAGCGATAGCGAATTAAGTTTATTTGATAGAACTAATCCAGATATTAATTTGTTTAATTTAGTTGATGAGGAAAACATCAGGCTTTCTGGGTCTAAGATTAATTATTATAAGTTTATAGTTTCTACGGAATACGATCCAGTTTACTTAGAACAAAAGAATAAACCGATAAGCCCAAATGCAATCATAGTTTATGGTCACTATGATCCAAAAGTTATAGAAGAACCACTAAATCAATTTGGTATTAATTTAACTAACGATCAATTATTTACATTTAACAAATCTTACATTGATAAAAAAATAGGTAGATCTCCCATTGCAGGAGATATAATCCAACCTCACTTTCAAAATATAAAATATGAAATCTTTGAGGTGCAAGAAGATAGTTTTGAAGCATATGGAATTTATCATTACATTTGCACAGCTAAGGTTCTAAGAGATTCGGAAGAAGTGCAGAACATGCACCTAGATAAGAAAGCTCCAGAAATTGGACAGAGGGATATAGATGTCTATTGATTTAAATAAACTCTATTCAGGATCATCAGTTGACCCCGGAACTGTAACACCTCAATTAAGAACATCAGCCACCATAGCACGGGAGCTAATTAATAGATCCATGAAAAAAGCATCTAGTGTTTCTTTTTTTTACAAAGAAATGCTCCGAGCTGTAATTGCTAAATTTTCAGATTGTATAACTATAAATCCTGATGGGAAAGTTGTTCCTGTCTCTTGTATCCATGCAACACAGGAAAGAGCAATAGCAAAATTAGTACAGGAAACTAATTTAATACTGCCGATAATTTCTATTGATCAACCAAAAAGTAGTAGAGATGAAAAGCGTGGAAGATACAAGCCCGTAGTATTATCGGAAAAAATAACCGATACCGTAACAAAAAGAAATCATAGAGTTGTTAGTTTAGCACCAACTCCTATCGAAGTGGAATATGAAGTAATTGTTTTGTGTAAGTATAAGAGTGACCTAGATCAAATCTCAGAACAAATACATTCTTGGTTTTTACCTGACTTAGAACTTACAACATCCTTTAGTAACAATATAAAATTGTTTATTAAAGAAGAAGCAACCGAATCAGAAATAATTGCAGCAGATAGAGAAGATAGAGTAATTAAACGGGTGTTCAGAGTATTTGCCAGTACATACATTCCCAGTCCAAAATTTTTAATGACTTCTACAGGTCAGATAGAAGACTTTAATTTTGAGTACGAGATTGATTCTGACATGAGTAATTAAAATGACCCTATCCATTAAAGGAAAAGTATCTATATTTAAAATAGACTCAGAATCTAAAACTAAGATTTATGAGGATAATAACATTATAACCAAAGGCATGGGATATACTTTAGCTAATTTAATGTCGGAGCAAGAAGACACAAAATTAGAAAATTTTCAAATTAGGTACTTTCAAATAGGTACGGGCAAGGTTGATTTTTCATTAGAGGATGCTGCTGTACAATCTTATTTTTATGAGCTTCAAAGCCCATTACCCTACGCTGCTTATGGAGATAATATAGATTCAGAAATTAAAAAAAATTACAGTTTAGTAGACACAGCTTTTACTACTGGATTAAATTTAATTAAAGGAAGTCAGCAATCTTTTGTTGAAATCCCAGAAAGCCGGACAACCAAGTTTTTTACTAGATCTGCAAAATTTAGATTATTTGTCGAAAAAAATATGGCTAATAACAATGAAATTTTGGAGCTAGGGCTTTTTGCAAAGAATCCCGATTCTACTTATAAACAGGATAACCCTGTACTAGTCGCATACAAAGCCATTACATCTAGCATAACTAAAAACCAAGATAACCAATTTTTAATTGAATGGAGTATCTCGGTGTTGGATGAATCCGAAATTTAAAAATATTTCTAACTTTAAATATTCAAGTACGGTATATATTATAGATTGATTCCATGCTAACTTTCATAGAAGTATGAAAGAAAATAAAAGAATCAACGATTGGCAAACATGAAGACAATAATCAATGAGTCCTTGCAGACTCTTCAAATATGTGTTTTAGGTCCTAGTGGAAATGACATTATTATGTTAGGCCCAAGACAATCAATGTTAGTACACCCCACACAAATAAGCCAAATGATCCACAACTTGGCAAAAAGAAAAGTTATTAAGATTATCTGATAAGAGGAATTAAATATGGCAAACTTTGTATCCCCGGGAGTTTATACAGTAGAGAAGGATATTTCCGAATATCCAGTAGCAGGTAATTCATCAATAGTAGGAATAGTTGGCTTTGCTTCAAAAGGTCCTGTTAATGATGCTACCCTAATAACATCACAAGAAAATTTAATAAGAACTTTTGGTGAACCTAGTGAATCTATTCCGGGTCAAGGTTTGGAGGGTGCTCTAGAGATTTTAGAGACTACTCGTTCCATTTATTTCATTCGTGCTGCTGGAGATAGTGCTGTTGATGCATCAACTGTTCTTCAGTTAGGAACTGCACCTTCTTTACTAGTTTCAGCAAATAGTTATGGGGTATCCTCAAATTTATACTTAAAAGTTCAAGTTACAGACAACGCTGGTGTAGAGAAATACATAGAACCAAAACAGTTTGCAATTCCTAGCGGTTTAGTAGCATCCACAGTTTCCAACGCTCAATTTTTAGCCATAAATTCCATCGTAGGTGGAAGCGTAGATAGTGATCAAATTGGAACTTACTTAATAGGTGGAGCTACCTATTTAACAGGAGCATATGCAGGATCTTCCGCTTCTATATCTGTTTCCTCTTATTCAGATTCAGCATACACTGTTGGAGTAAGCGCAATTCGTGCTGGATTTGTGAATGGTAGTTTAACTGACGCTGCATACGGTAGCGCAGTAACTGTATACGGAGGATCAATCCCAACTACAGGAGCAGCTTACTTAGTTAAATCACTATACCCCGGCGTTGGCTACAATGGTGGTACAAAGTCTGATGGCTCGGTTAGTGGAAACTCAATCGAAATAGATGCAGTTGGAAATGCAAATGTAATTCTAACTGTAAATGATAAGGGTTCTGCTGCTGAACAATTCAAAGTTGGATTAACATCTTCAACCTTCATAGAAGATAAGATTAATATTGGACTAGAAAATGCCAAGTCAGAATACATCAAGGGCTACTTAGTATCAGGTTCAACATACACTGATATATCAGTAACTTCTCTAAGTGGCTTCGAGGCATTAGCCACAGCACTAGGAATACCAGCAGCAACAGTAATTACTTACGGTGGTTACTTCAAGCGTGGATCTTCTGTTGTAAACTCTGGTTCAACCGACATAAATACTGCAACATCTAGATTCCTTAAGTTTATCGAAGTCAATTCAAACTTGGCAAACGGTACTAACGGAACCGGAACTGATACACAAAACTATGCAGCAATAATTGGATCTCCTTCAGACACACCTAAGAGCGGGTTGTACGGATTGGATTATGACGATTTGAATATCTCAATCGGTATAATTCCCGGATTCAATAATACTGCCGTACAAAATGCTTTGATTACTTTGGCTGAATCAAGCCAGAATTTCATTGCACTCGTAGCCCCTCCCTATGGAGCAATCAATACCCCACAAGAAGCTATCGAGTGGAGTAATGGTAGATCAGAAACTAGAGCAGTTGCTATTAATAGCAATTACGCTGCTGTCTACTGGCCTTGGGTAAAAGTGTTTAGCGTGTTTGATGGGATAGATCGTTGGTACGATCCATCAATTTTCGCTGCAAGACAAATGTGCTTCACAGATTCAGTAGCAGACACTTGGTTTGCTCCCGCTGGATTCCGTAGAGGTAGACTAACCAAGCCAATAGAAGTGGAAGTAAACCTCAACCAAGGTGATCGTGATTCCCTCTATAGTGGTGGAAACATAATCAACCCAATAGTAAACTTCCCACAAGCCGGAATCACAATTTTCGGACAAAGAACTGCACAGAGAACACCATCAGCACTTGATCGTGTTAATGTACGCAGATTGATGATTTACCTCCGCAAAGCTGTTTTAAATAGCACACAATCCTTTGTGTTTGAACCTAATGATCCATTCACATGGGAAGCTGTTCGCGGAGTTATAGCACCTCTCCTAGAAGATATAAGATCAAGAAGAGGTATAATTGATTATTCTGTTGTTTGCGATGAAACAACCAATACACCTGTACGGGTAGACAGAAACGAACTTTGGTGCAAAGTAATTGTTCAGCCCACCAAAGCTGCTGAAATCATCGTATTTGAGCTTAATGTAACTAGCCAATCTGCTCAGATTGGCGGCTGATAGGAGACAATCATGGCAACACCACAACCATATTTTATTAAATCTTCTGGAGTAGGTTCAAGAGGAACTTCCGAAAAAAATAAACTACCTTTAATATCCACAAACTTAGATTCAGTAAGATCTTATCAGTGGGAAATTCATTTCCAAGGTTTACCTCCAATAGGTGATTTCCAACAAGGTAAATCACTTACTTTGGCTGCAAAACAAGTCACTCAAATAGGCCACATGGTTGAGGATATTGAAGTTCATAGATTTAATGAAAAAGTTTACTATCCCGGTAAAGCATCTACAGAAGATTTAAAGGTTACATTCGATAACTTGTATCAACCTCAAATGGCTGATCTCCTCTACAATTGGTTCCAAGGAACTTACAATCCTGTTGATGGTAGATCAGGAACTATGCGTAGCACAACAGGATCATCTTCAAAAGTGAAGGGAACCGCAGTTGTTCTACAGATGGATGGTAAGGGAAATGTTGTTGGTGGAACAAAACTTTACGGAGTCTATCCTAAGGCTTGGAAACTAGCAGAGTTCAACTATGCTACATCTAATGAATTTCATACAATTGAAATGACTCTTCGTTATGATTTTGCTGTTCAATATAACTCATCAGATATTAATACTCACTACTGATAGGTTATGGCTAGGCCACCATTTTTTATTAGAGAATTAAAGCGTCCTCCAAATGAGGATGGTGGATTTATATTTACACCTAAAAAACAATCTTTAAGACAAATAATAAATAATGGTTTTCAAGCTGAACGCGAGCTGTTCGCTCAAAATCAAACAAGAATAACTGAAAAAAATCGTAATGAAAATAGAATCCTCAACTTATCAAATAATTTAGATTCTATAAGAACTTATTCTTGGCAAGCAATATTTGAATTTTCTTCAGATCAGGAAAGACTAGCTGGAGATATACCAATATTTACATTGGCTATAAAAAATATAGAATTTCCTAGCTATATACAAGACAAAACAAACTTATCCATAGACGGAAAAACTCTTGGTATATTATATGGTCTTAGTAGTGAAAAAACATTTAGACTAACTGTTCAGGATTTATATCGAGGAAATGGTTCTATTCTTGGTTATTTATTTAATAAACAGTATATACCTAATTCAGATGCTGTTGCGGGGGGATCGTTTAATTTAAGAATTCTTAAATATACTACAGATGGTGAACTATTTGAAATACTAGCCTTTAGTGGTTGTACAATTTTTGGATATAAATTAGGTAATTACGACTACCATAAAAATGAAATGCAAGAATATCTTTTAGAGATTTCGTATGATTCATTTATGCAGGCTCCATCAAATTACGCAGATAAAACTGTTAGTGAGATTATAAATATAGGTGTAGAAAGTATTAGGCCAGTTCCTTCATCATCTCGATCTAATACTGTAGAAACATCTACCGAGGGGCAGCAAAATAGTAATACGCCTTTTACTCCAACTAGTTCAAAATAAACTAACACTATAATATATATTATACCCACTCAGATTGACTGGGTGGGTTTTTTAATATGGATTACTTTAAAGAATTATTAACTAGTTATCAAAAATTAAAGAAGCGGGAATTCCGTGTTCCTGTATCTATTGACGAGGCAGTTCAATTAGATCCTCAGGCCAAGGCACTCGCGGATCAATACATAACGCAAGCTCAAAATGTACAAAACCAACCTCCTCCAAATAATAAAATTACGGTTTCCCAAATTCCGGGAAGTCTTATTTGGATAGCGCAAGAAGGAAAAGCAAGAGGTCAGCCTGTATTTGATGGGTTTCCAAATGCTGGAGGAAGAGCATTGGCAGTAGCAGGAACTGGCAATGCTAAACAAAATTATAATGATTTTGTAAAGTTATTAACATCTGAGCAAGAAGGACAGCCAAAAGATAAAGGAGCAGAGCAACAAAATGCTCCCACTCAAGAATCACCAACCAATCAAGTAATAAGTGCGTCATGGCATAATCTGGGAAGCCAACAATTAACTATATCGCTTGGTGATGTTGCCTTGGGGTTAAAAGAAAGAGGTACATTCTTCTCTTCTACAAAAAAAATGGCGGGATCATTTTTTAAATGGTTATCAGGAAGAAATCCAGAGTATGTTACTGATTATTTTCATTCTGGTTCTAATTATGATTTAGAAAAAAAGATAGAGAATGCCACAAACATAGATGGTACTCCTTTATCAGATGAACAGAAGCAACAATTCTTAGAGACATTTAAAGAGTATTTAGATGTCTGCGAGAAGCTAGATAAAAATCCTAACAATCCATCATTACATGAAGACCTACAAAACATAGCAAAAAAAATAGAATTTGGTGCAGGTAATGATAAAAGAAAAATGAGAATTAAAGTTGGTGTAGGGAATAATAACCAACCAATTTATGCAACTATAGGCTGGGCGAAAGGATCAGGTAATGTAAAAGATACTAATATGCTTATGCATATTAATCTAAGTTACGAGGAGAAGGTTAAAGAGTGGGCTAAAAATCAAAACCCGCAAATTGATGAGGGGGAGCTAGAAGGTTTCTTACTTCCCGTTAGAAAAAGATTTACCGAGTTTTCAAAGAGCGTAGGCGCATACAATCAGATAGTTGGACGAATAGGTGAAGAAGTTCCTGTTATAGTCTCAAAGATGTTAAATGGATTACGGTATAAGACGGAGGGTGATATTGCTAGAGGTGAAGCGTCCATGGCTTCCGCTGCTAAGGATTTAATTAAATTAACAGAGGATTACAGATTTACATTGTTTGAAGCTCTTAGAATTGCAGATGAATTTAAAACAGGGCAGATAGCAGTATTAGATCCAACACTAGCTCAAATAACTAACTTAGACGAATTACGGGGTGCAGCTAAAGAAACAATAAGCAAAAGTTTAGATACAATAAAAATGCAAATAGAACAGGAGTCAGGAATAAGTATGACTCCAGAAAATTTAGACAAATTAACATCCGCATTGGTAGACAACGCACTTGCTAAACTGATGAGGATTAATGTTATAATTCAAAATAAACTAAGACCTAATTCAATCATATCTGTTGGTGAAAACACTAGAAACGGAAAAAAGACTGACCATTTGTACACTTACAACACAGAGGAAGATGCTAAGAATGCAATAAGAGCTTTAGTAAAAAAGATGCCTAATGAATCAGACAAGAAATATGCTGCTAGATTAGAAGGCATGTACAAGAAGTTTATTTTGCCTACTTCCGCAGCAGAAAAGATGTATCCTGAAATTAAAGGGCAGAAGTATGATCCTAACGGCGTTGTTGTTCATGTGGGCGTTAAAACTTCTATCGTTGAGGGTAGTGTAGTTGCGGGTACATCTTCCCCTAAACAAACCGATCAAAACTTTACACAAGATGTTACTCCACAAATGCAAGCAATGTACAAGCGTATACAAAAAGAGCATGGGGTTCCTGAGTCTGAGGTAAGAGCTTTTTATGAACAGTGTGCTGATGCGCGTGCGAAGTTTGATGATACAACTGACGCATTTAAAAAATGTAAGAAAAATGGAAAGTACAGAGAAGTACCTCCCTCGGTTGCAAAACTAGTTTTAACTCAATTGTCTGACGATGAATCAAAAGCTAGATATGGTGCTAAATTAAACAGTGGTAAAATTACAGAAGATTTGTATCAAAAAATGTTAACCGAGTTACAGGATAAATCTGATTCAATTCATTTAGATTCCATTAGAAATCTAGTTGGCTCAAAGGATGCAAATACTAAAAACAAAGGTATTGCTCTTTTAGATAGTTTAATATCTAATGCTGGTAATGCTGAAGAAGTACCACAATTACTTGTTGCTGGAGTGTTAGGTACAGGTAATGTAAAAGTAGCTGATCAAAATAAATCAATGTCTGATCTTGTAAACGGATTAAAAGATGGATCACTTAGATTAGATCCAGAATCAGATAACTTTGTGTTTCAAAGATGTTTAACTGATAATTGTGATGTTGGAGAACCAATAGCTAACTTTGCTTTAGCTGATGGTGGTTACACAATGAAGTTTGGTAGTCGCTATATTAAACAACAAAACAATGAACTTACTGGATCAGAGTCTGGTTACCTAGGAGAAGCTAAAAAACTTTATAATGATTTATTAAAATTGTTGTTTGAACAAAGAAAGTTAATTGATACAATCATTACTAAGTATCAGTAATGACTTATTAACCAGAATATAGCTTCTTTAGTGTATATACTTAATAACTCTTTTAGTTTTACTATTAAGTATTCATTTTTTAAAATTACATAATAGCTTAGATTGTTTAAAAACGGTTGATGGAATTTCTTGTAAGGTATGATGCACAAGATATCTTTTCTATCTTGTTGGAAGATAACCATTGGAATCTTTGCACACTTTTTAGCATCCCTGTCTGCTTGTTGTAAAGCCTCGTTGATTAAAGACTTAGATGTAAATGTTGATCCTATGTTTTCGCTGTTGTATCCTTTTTTACATTCAAGTACGAAACAGAATTGTTGCGGTGTGATAAGATCTCCGTAGATCTGAAGATGCTTAGGTAGGCTATGTGTTGTGGCAAAGGCCCCAGATCCCGGCGTTGGCGCGAACTCTTCTGTCTCAAAGTGTTCATTAAACATCTGAGCAACTTTGCGCTGAAAGGTATTACCTTTATTCTTGCTGTTCAAACGCTTCTTTTTATTTTTAACTAGTTTGCTTAAGTCGTATTCGTCTTGCATATTTTTTTATTCCTATGTCCTATTATAGTGCTAGGAGGTTTCCAAAATGGAAACAACAAACACCACACAACCTTTAAATCCTACTTTAGTAAAAAAAATGTCATCATCTGAAAGAATAAAAGTTTCTTTCACTGATACAAAAAGTAAAGTAGAATTTAAAAACAAAGGCCACAAGGAAGGTCGTATGAAGATAACACTTAAATTTGGAAAAGATGAATCTGAAGGTTTTTTGAATTTCTGTCGTCTAGCAAAACCCGATAACATGGGTCAGGATGATTTTGCCAAGTTCTTATTCTACAAGGGAGTACAAGCCTTGCAACAAGACTTTGCTCAAAAGGTAGAGGATTACAAGAAAGAACATCCTGAAGAATTTGCAAAGGTTCAAGCAGAGATGGATGAAGTTATGGCTAACACAAAAGGCTCCGTTACAGTTGCTGAAGAAGCACCTAAACTATGATGGAACTCGTTCAGATAAAAAATAATAACCATCTATTTAAATCCATTAGGCAGATACAGGCTCAGAAGGATAAAAGCGATTTCGCTGTGTTCTTTAAGTCGCCTTGGGATGACAGATGTAATTATATTTTAGATCAGTTACAAAAACCCGGGAATGACGCATTCTCGACAGTCTTTTTAATTGATACTTTCGAGACACCCGAGCTTTTTACGGAAGTTGATAAAAACTTCCCATGCACATCTGTTCCGTTATGTTACTTCTATGTAAATAGAAAAAAACTAAGAGATTACAAGGTCTTCACAGAAGTTTTACCTTCTAGAATTCTTTGGACTTTCGGGATTGACGAGAACGATTACTGATGAATCTTTGCGGATCTCAAAAAGGTCCGCAATTTTTTTATCATATTTTTTCCGTTTGGTGTAAACTAGGCGGAGGTTATTTAAAATAACCGTTGTAAAATAATTAAAGGCACTACCATGGTTCGGGTCAAAGTTTTTAAGTTTCTTTATAATTAATAAGAAACACTCTTGTTTGGCATCGTCAAGGTCCACATCAAACTTAAATGACTCTAGGATAGTTCCTATTAAAATATCAAATAAGGCCATTAACTCATCCTCGTATGGGTTGGGGCCTTTTTTCCGTTTTTTCTTATCGTATTTGAGGTATAATACGATCAACTCCTCAAACCGCTTGTTATCAAGATAATATTTACTCATACCCTATAATAGGTAACTAAAGTATGGTAGACCTTTTAGATCTCTATAAGAATAGAAAAAACTGCAATAATCCTGTCTGCCAAGGATGTTCTATTCTAGATAAGCCCAAGCCCATCCATGCCCATATGGATTACGCTGGAGCAGAGCAGACTGATGTTTTGTTCCTTATGGACTCCCTTCGTTGGGGAGGGTTTGAGATTACCAATCTTTCCGACAAGGGTGAGGAAGCGGTCTTTAAAGGATATGTTAATCCGATAATTAAAAAGTACGCTGTAGCTGCTGCGATTAAGTGTCCAGATGTTAAGGAGGAGGATATGTCCCCCGCTAACATGGAGATCTGCCGAAACCATCTACAGGCTACGATAGATCAGTACAAGCCAAAGCTAATCTTTACCTGTGGCAACCTAGCCATGAAGATGCTTATTAAGAAGTCTGGCATCACTAACAAGCGGGGCAAGACTTTTGATTACAATGGTATTCCCGTCATCCCCATCCTGCACCCAGCCTCAGTATCCATTGAGCCAAAGCTCGTAACCCTCTTCCAGCAGGATATTCGTAACGGGTACAATAAGTATATCCTAAAGAAGGATAGTGAACTCATTGTTCCTTACGAGATCATAATGTCCCTAGAGCAGCTAGAGGAACTGTCCTTCTTATACGGACAGACTGACAACATTGCTGTAGACATTGAAACTACGGGCTTGGATTTCAAAAAGGATTCCATCATGACGATAGCTATCTCCTACAAGCAGGATGGAGATTTAAAGCAAGCCATCATTCCTTACATCCACAAAGAATCTCCGTTTTCCGTAGAAGACCGTAAGCAGGTGGCTATTATACTAAACAAGATCTTCAACAACCCCAACAACAAGAAGATTCTACAGAACGCTAAGTTCGACCTGAAGTTCTTGTATGGGCAGGGGATCACATTTACGAATGTGTGGGACACTAAGCTAGTATCTCACTTTATCCGTGAAGACGCACCCAAGTCGTTGATGGATCTTGTTAAGCAATACTTCCCCGAGTACCTGAAGGAGTTCTGATGTTAACCGTTAAGGATCCCAAGAAGCAAAACTGGGCTGAGATGTCTCTCACCGAGTTGGCTGAAGGTAATGCACAAGATGCATTCTTCACTTGGAAGATCTTCCACTTGTTGGAGGATCAGCTTAAGGAGCTAGAGTTACATCACCTGTACGAGAATCTAATTGCCCCCATGACCCCTGTATTTGCTGAAATCGAGTACAATGGTCTGGAGGTAGACTCAAGTACACTAGACAAACTTAATGCAGACCTAGAAGTTAAGATCACTGGTAAGCATCAGGACATCAAAGCTATTCCAGAAGTGGCTGTGGAAGACAATATGAACTCCTCGGCTGACTTGGTAGACATCCTATTCACACGGGAAAATAGTTTCCAACTGTATCCTCCTGTGAACACGGCAAAGGGGAAGCCATCAGTAAACTCAGAGTGTATAGAAATTTTGCTAGAGCAGATAGAAGATGAACTGGAGTCGAGATGAAGTATACATTGTTATTAACAGGTAAGATGCGTGCAGGGAAGGACGAGCTTGCAAAGATTATGATTAAGCTCGATCCTTCTCTGCGCCGGATGGCATTTGCAGATGAGTTGAAGAGACTGTCGGCAGAAGTTTTAGGTATTCCTGTAGAAGATCTACACGATCCTGAAAAGAAAAAACTTTATAGGGATAGGTTGATCTTTGGTGGTAACCTTGTCCGTGCGATAGCTCCTCATACTTGGGCAGACCATATCTACTACAGTGATGAATACCAGCAAAATAATGTAATCATCACAGACGCTCGTTATCCAAACGAGATAGAGAACGGTAAGTTCCTTGCCAAGGATACGCATAGAAAGGTACTGGTTGTTCGGATTGAAGCATCTGATGAGATCCGTGAACAAAGAGGAGCCAACCCTGAGTTTGAGAAAGATGTATCTGAAATATCTTTAGATTCATATCCGTATGATGTCCGTATTCGTAATGAGAGCACAGTAGAGGAGCTAGAAAAAATAGCTGTTCAGCTCTATAATTACATCTATGGCAAGAACTGATCCTATTGCAGTCAGTAAGAGTGTAATCAGCAGCACTCCTACTGAGAAGCTCGAACGGGCACGCGATTTCTTGAACAAACTTCAAGAACTTCGTGGTCTAGAGAAGTTGCAGTCCACCTACATTGATGGCGTGGGGAAAGCTATCACATATAACGGTCATGATAAGGTGTACTACGACTTCCGATTCGATGGCACAGTTACAGGACGATTGTCTTGTGCTGCATATTCCGCTCGTGAGAATATGGGTGTGTCGTTCCACACTTTGCCTCGGACCAAGGATCCGAACATCCGTAGCCTATTCGTAGCTCCCAAAGATCACTACTTTATCGCTGCTGACTACTCAGCGATGGAACTTAGAATCTTGGCTCATGTGTGCAAAGATAAAAACTTAGTGCAAGCGTTCTTCTCTGGTCAAGACCTGCACAAGTACACAGCCTCGCTTATTTGGAAGAAGCCTATCGACCAGATCACTAAGGAAGAACGCCAGATCGCTAAGTCAGTTTCGTTCTTGATCGTGTATGGTGGTAGCGAGTTCAAGCTCAGTAAGACTGTTAATATTGATATTGACGAAGCTAAAGACATCATTGATACTTATGGAACGGTTTATCCCGGCGTGTTTGCTTGGATGAATGAGGTCAAGGAATACATTAACAAGAATAAGTACGCCAAGAGTATTTTCGGTCGCCGTAGAAATCTAGACAATATCAGATCTCCTATCCCCAAGATCCGTTCTCGTTGCGAGCGTCAGGGTGTGAATTTCATTATCCAAAGCTCTGCATCAGAGATCACAACCTTCGCACTTTTAGATATTGCTCAAGAGTTTAAAGCGCAAAACATGCAATCTCGTGTTGTTGCAAGCGTACACGACTCGATTGAAGTTGTTAGTCCCAAGGATGAGATTGACGAAGCTCTGATGATTATGAATCATAAAATGACACAATACCCCTACCTCCGTAAGGTCATGGGATTTAATTGTGCAGTCCCCATGGCTATTGAGGATGTAAAGTTTAACAAGAGTGGCGGTGTCGCCAATATTAAGGAGATTAAGAATGTCATTGTCGGCTGAAAACCCTAATAGAAGTTATTTCCTCAACGATGGTATTGGGTTTATTTCAATCGTAGATAGGATGAAGAATGATGCTGCCTTGAAAGTAGTAAACGCAGCACGCATTAGTTATTCTAAAGTACGATACGAGATGGAAGAGAAGGATATTAATTTAGTTAAGTTCCTTCTTGCACACTCGCATACATCTCCGTTCCGTCATAGCTACTATACCTTCCATGTTAAAGCTCCCCTATTTACACTCCGTCAATGGATAAAGTATCAGGTAGGCAGTACTTGGAGAAAATACGAAGTTGATGGGAACCCTGTGTCTGTAGAGATGTTTGATCTGATGTACGATACAGACAAGGGATGCTCGTGGAATGAGGTGAGTGGTCGATACGCTCCATTCAAGCCTGAGTTCTACATTCCGATGATGATGCGTGCAAACCCTCCTCACGGCAATAAGCAGGCTAGTGTTGTGCTTGGATCAGACTTCGATCACTCAGCAGCTAGAATTAAGATGTTTAATGAGTGCGAAGCTGCCTACAAAGCATACGAGGAAAGAATTGAATCAGGTATTGCTAAGGAGATCGCTCGTATGATGCTTCCTCAAAACATCTACACAGAGGCGTACTGGACTGTGAGCTTGCAGGGAGTACTACACTTCTTACAGCAACGACTACACCCCGATGCTCAGTTCGAGATTCAGCGTGCAGCAAATTCTATATATACCCTCGTCTGTCCTGACCTAAACAGAATGGAAATAACTAAGTCTTCTATCTTAGGGGGTGAAACAAATGCGTGATCCTCAAATGTTAATCTTTGGCGACCTGCACCTTCGGGATGATATTCCGGATTACCTAGATGCACAATGTGCATTTATCGAGAAAACGGTAAAAGATTTCAACGAGATATGTCCTATTAATTATCCTAAGATTGTATTTCTAGGGGACATCTTCGATAAAAGAAATCCTAGCATAAAAGTTATGCTTGCATTAAAAGCTCTTCTAAGCAAGCTACATGCTGATGTTTTTATTGTAAGAGGAAATCACGATGCAGTATCCAAGGCTGATGATG
>Ga0255099_1000103_pt1 | contig 34602 bp, 31 predicted proteins | sample Colum_Colum_RepA_2_FD_188451 | JGI IMG/M metagenome (GOLD analysis project Ga0255099, IMG submission 188451) | Freshwater microbial communities from Columbia River, Oregon, United States - Colum_Colum_RepA_8d | ecosystem: Environmental > Aquatic > Freshwater > River | place: USA: Oregon...
CCCGCACCGAGCGCAGACCGGGTGCGCCCCCCGAGTGACGGCGCCCGCATAGAATGAGACGATGACCTCTCGCGCCCTGCCTTCCAGCCTGCCAGCCCGATGGCCGCATGAACCCCCTGTGGCCATCAGCATCGATCTCGATGACACGCTGTGGCCCGTCACGCCCACGCTGATTGCCGCGGAGGCCGAACTCACGCAGTGGCTCCTCGAGCATGCGCCCGGCACGGCAGCCTGCATGACCCCCGAATTCAGGGCCAGTACGCGCAAGGCTTTGCTGACACGGCACCCGGAACGTGCGCACGACCTCACCTTCTTGCGACGCGAGGGCATTCGCCAGGCCATGCAGACGGCCGGCGACCCGACGCATCGGGCTGAAGAGGCCTTCGAGGTCTTTCTGGCTGCACGACAGAAGGTGCAGTGTTTTGAGGATGTGCGGCCGGTGCTCCAACAATGGGCGAGCCGCTATCGCCTGATTGCGCTTACCAATGGCAATGCCGATGTGCATCGGGTGGGGCTGGGTGAGTATTTTCATGGCTCGGTCGATGCGGCCTCCATGGGTTGCGCCAAGCCCGATCCCCGCATCTTTGCCCGGGCTTGCGAGCTGGCGGGTGTGCCCGCCCATCGGGTGCTGCATGTGGGCGATGACCCGCATCTCGATGTGCGTGGCGCGCAGGCCGCCGGGCTGCAGGCGGCCTGGCTTCGCCGCTCGATGTTCGCTCATCGTCATGGCACGGATGCCTGTGGCGAGGACCACCCTCTGCCGCCCTTCGAGGACCTCCATGCTCTGGAGTCGTGGCTGCAGGCCCATTGAGGCTGGCAAGCGAACACACCTGAAACCGATGCCCCGGTCCGCAGGATCGTGCGCAGGCCATCAACGCAATCCCATGGAATGCCAGAAAAGACCATGAACACTGCCCTGCACCGATTTGCCGACCTGCCTGGCGCACCCTTTGCCTCGCGCCACCTCCAGCCGTTCTCGGGGCAGGACATCCGCACCCTGATCGGCATTCAGGCCCGTCGGCGGGCCGATCATCCCTACCTGGTCTGGCGACCCTTCCAGGGCCCCCGCCGGGTCTGGACCTATGCCCAGTTTGCTCAGGCGCTGGATCGCTTTGCGGCAGGCCTCGCAGCCCGAGGCATCCAGCCCGGTGATCGGGTCCTGGTGCATCTCGACAACTGCCCCGAGGCAATCATTGCTTGGTTTGGCTGTGCGGTGCTGGGTGCCGTGGCGGTCACCACCAATGCCCGATCCACGGCCGACGAGCTCACCTACTTTGCAAGCCATGCGCAGTGCGTGGCGGGCATCACCCAGCCCCGGTTTGCCGAGCTGGTGCAGCAGGCCTGCAGGGATCTGAAGTGGATTGCCGTGACGCGCACCGACAACGGCGACGACGCGGGCAGCGCCGCGCCATCGGCGTCGGATGCCTTCGAGGCCATCGATGCCGATCCTTCGCACCTGCCAGCACGCGCCCATGACCCACTCGCACCCTTCAGCGTGCAGTACACCTCGGGCACCACCTCACGGCCCAAAGGCGTGGTCTGGACACAGGCCAATGCGCTCTGGGGGGCTCGCATCAATGCCGAGCATGAGCAGCTGCGCGCCGATGACGTGCACATGGTGACGCTGCCGCTCTTTCATACCAACGCGCAGGCCTATTCCATGCTGGCCGTGATGTGGGCGGGCGCCACCGCGGTGGTCAATCCGCGGTTTTCGGCCAGCCGGTTCTGGTCGGTGTCGCTGGAAGAGGGCTGCACCTGGGCCAGCGTGATTGGCTTTGTGCCTCGGGCCCTCATGGATCAGGAGGTGCCGCAGCATCGCTATCGCCTGTGGGGTACCGGGGTGTGCGAGCCGCCCTGGGATGCGCACTATCGCGTGAAGACTCTGGGGTGGTGGGGCATGACCGAAACCATCACGCACGGCACGCTGGGACTGATCGGCCTGCCCAATGCCTCGATGTCGATGGGCCGACCCGCCCCCGAATACGGCATCCGGATCGAAGTGGATGGCCGCGAGGCTGAGCCGGGCGAGACGGGTGATTTTCTGGTGCGCGGTGTGCGGGGTTTGTCGCTCTTTGCCGAGTATCTCGACAACCCGCAAGCCACGGCCGATGCCTTCGATGAGCGCGGCTGGTTTCATACCGGCGATCGGGTGCGCCTGGGTGAAGAGGGCTGGCTCTACTTTGCAGACCGATCCAAGGACATGCTCAAGGTGGGCGGCGAGAATGTCGCAGCCTCCGAGATCGAGCGAGTCATCATGCTGGTGCCTGGGCTGGTTGAAGTGGCCGTGGTGGGACGCAAGCATCCGATGCTCGATGAAGTGCCGGTGGCCTGCGTGAAGCCCGCCTCTCCTGCGGTTCTGACGGATGCGGCGGCACGCGCGACCCTGGTGAGTGCCATCGAGGCGGCCTGCGTTCGCGAGCTGGCCGATTTCAAGCGGCCACGAGAAATCATCGTGGTTGAGGATTTTCCGCGGTCCACGCTCGAGAAGATCAACAAGGCGGCGCTGCGCAGGCAGCTGGCTGATCCGGTATGACTTCGAGCCCAATGACGTTTCGCCCCAGCTCAGGAGCCGGACATGAAGCCTTTTGACCGAATCGTCATCACCGGGGATCTGATGCGGCCGTTTCCGAGCGGCTCCGCCTGGGTGAGTGCCACAGCCAAAAACATCCGCTGGCTGCGTCAGGTCCTGGGGCCTGCGCTTCAGGCGACCGGCCTGCCCCTGAGCATGCTGGCGTGGGATGAGCGCATGCAGCGTCACGAGGGGCGATTCTTCGATGCCCCGGTGGTGGCCTCCAGGACAATCGAGCAACACGAAGGCCGAGCACCCAGCCCGACCCACAGTCTCGAGGCCTGGGCAGCCTGGACCGACCGTCTTCCTGTGGACTCCAGTTTCATCGAGGCGCTGGCGCCCGAACTCGAGGGGGCGCTGGTGATCGGCTATGAAATGCCGCCGGCCATGATCGATGCACTGCAAACGCTGGGCCGGCCCTGGGTCGATGTGGTGCTGCACCCTGTGCGGTTCATGCCGGATCTGGTCTTTGCGCTGCGCACCAACCTGCCTCAATGGCACGAGGTCTTCCTGCAGCATCAGCTTCAGGAAGAGGCGATGACCCGCCAGGCCGCCTGGATCGCAGCCAAGGTGGCCTGGATGGCCCCCCCCGAGTCTTTGACGCCCGGCTGCGCGCTCCTTCTGGGGCAGGTCGGGATCGATCGGGCGGTGGTTTCGGCAGGGCGCTTCGCATCACTGGCCGATCATCTGAGCACACTGCATGCATTGTGTGTCGAGCATCCTCAGGTTCTGTTCAAACCTCATCCCTATGGCGTGGGACCGGACCGATCGGCGCAGGCGGTCGCCGCCTTTGCGGCGATCCAGAGCACCCAGGCCAACTTCTATCACCTGGTGGCGCAGCCCGAGGTCGAGCTCGTGGTGGCACTGAACTCCAGCGGGCTGAATGAGGCCCGCCACTTCGGCAAACAGGCCCGCGGCCTGATCGACCCGCTGCATGATTTTGATGCAAAGCGCCCACCATCACCCGAGCGCCCGGGCGATCCGGTCGCCCAGACCCAGGATTGGCTCACCGCAGCCTTCTGGACGGACGTGCTATCCGCCCCGGCCGGGAGTCCTCAGCTTGAGCGACGAGCCGGTATCGCGAGTTCACAGCGCAATGGGCAGACTCGGGCTCGGGCGCCAGAGCTCATTGCGAACCTGCTGCGTCGAAGCATGAATGCGGACTGGGGCTATGGCTTCATCGAAAGGATCTGTGCATGAGCGCGTTGCGAATGTCCGATGTTGCCGACGAGATCGTGAACGCTGCGCTTGAAGCGCTGCAGGCGGAGGATCTCGTGCAGGCCCGCGCATTGCTCGGTTCGGCTCTGGGGCCGTTTCCGCACGACCCCCGCCTGCGGGTCATGTCGGCCATGGTTGCCCGTGCCGACGGTCAGATTCGAGGCGCATTGGATCATCTTTGGTGCGGACTTGCCGCCGATCCTGCCAATGCGCTTTGCCGAGCCGAGGTCGGGTTCACGGTCCTGGCCACGCAAGCCAATGCGCAACCGCCCGACAAGGATTTCAGCCTTGAAAGTGGCGAGCGGCAAACGGCCCGGGAGGTGGCCCAGATTCGTGCCGACCATCGCTTGCGGTACGCCTTTGCAGCACGGTGGCTGTTGCAAAACCTGCCCCGCCCTGCGAACAGCACCGGACTCGACGCCTTCTGTGGCAACGGCTACGGCAGCCGGATCGTGGCGGATCACTGCGGTGCGCGGATGGTCGGTCTCGATGGCTCAGCCGATGCCGTGAACCTCGCTGAAGCCTGTTTTGGATCTCACCGCGTGGTGTTCTCCCACGCCATCTTTCCATTCAGCCTGCAGCCGGCGCTTTTTGACTTCGGGATCTGCTTTGAGTCGATCGAGCATGTCAACGATCCGCACGACATGCTGACCGAGTTGGCGCGAGCCTGTACAGGCCCGCTGATTCTGTCGGTCCCGAACGAAGCCGGGCTACCGTTTGCCCGGTATGGGCATCGCTTCGAGCACCATGTCCGTCACTTCAGCCTGACGCAGATCGAGAGCCTCCTCGCGCGCTCGGGGGGGCTCCGGATGACCCAGGTGTTGGGTCAGGACGTCTACACAACCTCGGAGGATGACCTGACCGGCCTGTTGCCCGAGGCCCGGATGGGGCTCACCGCACCGCGTCCGGACAGCCAGTTTCTCATCCTTGTGGCGCAGCCGGTCTGATGCGCCGACGCAGCAGACCGGCCGACAGGATCACCAACCCCAGCGCGAGCAACGCTGCGGAGCTTGGCGCAGATACGATGGCGATCTGCTGAGCCTCCACAAAGGGTTCGTTCGAGCCGAAGAGACCGATCTGACGCGTCGCTCCGCCAAGCGACTGCTGCAGATCGAAAGTGAATGCCACCCACAGACTCGCAAGTGCGGGCTGGCGCAACTCGGCAAAGAACACGTCGGGGGAATAGCCCGAACTCGGTGACGAGTCCGTCGATGAATCATAGAACCGGATGCCCAGCATGACCCGGGAGTAGTCTTTCCATGCATTGCCGGACACCGACCCCGATCCACGATCGTCGTTCGTCGCAATCGTCCATCGCAGCAGGCCGCCGGTGCCCGTCGACGCGGAGTAGACCGAATCGAGTTCGATCCTGTCCCAGTCCTGGTCATGGCTCACACTGGTGATGTAGCCATTGCCAGCCACGCAGGTCCCACCGGTGCGAAGATCGCCTTCGAGATGCAGTGTTCGAACCCCCAAGGCACTGTCACCACAGAGGAATGTGCTGCCCTGTTTTGTGAGTATCCCCGCGTTGGCGGCGGAAAGCTGAATCGTCATCCCGATGAGGGCAGCCAGCACAAGCCTGAGATGACCCAGGGGACGAGACAAAGGCCGAGCGCCTCGAAGCCTGAGGGCTTGAAGCATGAGAAGGAAGGGGGCGCCGCGCAGCTTCATGGGGAACACTCCTGAAAATAGGCCGGGGTGGCCTGTCATCACGAGCGAGAATGCGCAAACCCCGTGCCAGCCGCATGAACAGGGGCGCTGCGGGCCGTTTCATTGCGCTGAGCCGCCGACCCCGGGCGACCCTCTGCAGGCCTGCGTATCAGCGCTGTGATGCAAGAAACATCACAGCGACAGCTTCAGCCGTTCCGGGGCGCTGAAGCACAGGAAGCGACGGTGGGTCGCACGCCCGATGGCACAGAGTCCGAGCTGGCTGGCGATGGCATAGCCCATTTCGGTCATGCCGCTGCGCGAAACCACAATGGGTACGCCCATCTGAGCCGACTTGATCACCATTTCGCTGGTGAGCCGGCCGGTGGTGTAGAAGATCTTGTCGCGCCCCTGCATTGCCTGCGCATCTTGAAGCCACATCCAGCCGGCGATCGTGTCGATGGCATTGTGGCGCCCCACATCCTCGACAAAGAGCAGCATCTCAGCCCCTCGAAACAGGGCACATCCGTGAACGGATCCCGCCTGCTTGTAGGTGCTCTGGCGCAATCGGATGGCATCGACAATGGCAAAGAGCTGGTCGTGGGTGATCGATGCCGAGGGCAGTTGCAGGCGTTCGACATCGTCCATGACGGCGCCAAAGATGCTGCCCTGGCCGCAGCCGGTGGTCACGATCCGGCCTCGGGTCCGGTCGTCGAGGTCTTGCGTACCCGATCGGGTCCTGACGGCTGCTGCACCGACCTCCCAGTCGACTGTGACGGATTCGATGTCGCTGATCTGAGCAACCAGTCGCTGATTGCGCAGATAGCCCAGAACCAGCCACTCGGGATGCGCACCCAGCGTCATGAGGGTGACGATCTCACGCTTGTCGAGGTAGACAGTGAGTGCCCGCTCGCAGGGTATGAGAACGGTTCGCAGTGCGCCCCGTTCGTCCTGGACCTCAACCGGTCGTGTGAGCGCAGCCTGTGCCCGGGTGAGCACGGGGATGGGAAAGCTCACTCCACCGTGACCGACTTGGCAAGATTGCGAGGTTTGTCGACATCGGTGCCTCGCACCAGGGCGGCGTGATACGACAGCAACTGCAGCGGCACCACATGCAGGATGGGCGACAGCGGCCCGGCATGGTCGGTGAGGTTGATCACATGCACGCCATCGGCCTCGGCAATGTGCGTATCGCGATCCGCAAACACGAACAGCTCACCCCCGCGGGCACGCACCTCCTGCAGGTTGCTCTTGAGCTTTTCGATCAGGGCGTCATTGGGGGCAACCACCACCACCGGCATGGAGGCATCGACGAGTGCCAGCGGCCCATGCTTGAGCTCGCCTGCGGCATAGGCCTCGGCATGGATGTAGGTGATTTCCTTGAGCTTGAGCGCGCCTTCCATGGCGATTGGAAAATGCGCGCCGCGCCCCAGGAAGAGCGCGCTGGCCTTGCCTGCAAAGGCCTGTGCCCAGAGGCGAACCTGAGGCTCGCATTCGAGCACCTTGTGCATGGCTGCAGGCAGATGGCGCAGCGAGCGCAGCAGTTCCCGCTCGCGACTGTCATCGAGCAGGCCGCGGCCCCGAGCCAGGACAAGCGTGAGCACAAAGAGTGAGGCCAGCTGGGTGGTGAAGGCCTTGGTCGAGGCCACACCGATCTCGGGACCGGCCCGCGTGAGAAAGCGAAGGCGAGAAGCGCGGATCAGGGCCGATTCGGGCACATTGCAGATCGACAGGGTATCGGTCATGCCAAGCGATTTGGCATGTTGCAGCGCAGCCAGGGTGTCGGCGGTTTCGCCCGACTGTGAGATGGTGATCACCAGCGTGTCGGGCAAGGCCACCGGATCGCGATACCGGTATTCACTGGCAATCTCCACAGCCACCGGGATGCGGGCAATGGATTCGATCCAGTATTTGGCAACCAGTCCCGAGTGATAGCTCGTGCCACAGGCCAGGATCAGCAGCTGCTTCGTGCGCCCGAACACCTCGGCGGCCTCGGCACCGAACAGGCCCGCCGACAGGGACGAGGCATTGGCGACCATTTCGAGGGTGTTGGCGATGGCACCGGGCTGCTCGAAGATTTCCTTTTGCATGTAATGCGCATAGGGCCCAAGCTCGATCGCCTCGGCCGAGAGCTGGCTCTCGACAATGGGGCGTTGGGCGGGCTGCCCCTGGGCATCGGCAATGCGATAGCCCTCCAGGCTGATCTGCACCACATCGCCTTCTTCAAGGTAGGCCACATGGCGGGTGACCTGCAGCAGGGCCGAGGTGTCCGAGGCCAGGTAATGGCCCACCGGCATGCCCCCATGGCCGCCCACGCCGAGCAGCAGGGGTGAGCCCTTGCGCGAGCCCACAACGACGCCGGGCTGCGCCGAACTCAGCGCAGCGATGGCATAGGCGCCCTCCAGCCGGCCGACCACGGTCTGTACAGCCTCGAAGAGGGCTTTGCCTGTGCGGATACAGGCGTGCAGCAAATGGGCGATCACCTCGGTATCGGTCTGTGAGACGAAGGTGTAACCCTGGCCACGGAGTTCGGCGCGCAGGGCTTCGTGGTTCTCGATGATGCCGTTGTGCACGACACAGACCTGCAGGCCGTCGCGATCGGACAGATGCGGATGGGCGTTGTCTTCGGTCACGCCGCCATGGGTGGCCCAGCGGGTGTGGGCGATGCCCGTGGGCGCCGAGGCGCTCTCGGCATCGGCCTTGGCCTGGAGGTCGGCCACCCGGCCGACCGAGCGCACCCGAGCCAGGGCATGGCCTTGATGCAGGGCAATACCGGCCGAGTCGTAGCCGCGATACTCAAGCTTGCGCAGGCCCTCGATCAGGACGGGGGTGATGTTGCGTTGCGCCGTGGCGCCAACGATGCCGCACATGGGCCGCTCCGATCAGGGCTTCTTGAGTTTTTGGGGACGCTTCCAGCTCGGGATGCTCACCTGTCGGGCACGCGACACGGTGAGCTGTTCGGCGGGGGCGTCGCGGGTGAGGGTGGTGCCCGCACCGAGCGTGGCGCCCCGGCCAACGGTGACCGGGGCCACCAGCTGGGTATCGCTGCCAATGAAGGCGTCGTCTTCGATGATGGTCCGGTGCTTGTTGACGCCATCGTAGTTGCAGGTGATGGTGCCGGCACCGATGTTGACCCGTTCACCGACGGTTGCGTCCCCGACATAGGCCAGATGGTTGGCCTTGGAGTGGCCTGCCATCTGGGTGTTCTTCATTTCGACGAAGTTGCCGACATGGTTGTGCTCGCCCAGCACCGTTCCTGGGCGCAGCCGTGCAAACGGACCGATGCGGGAGTCGGCGCCCACCACGGCGCCTTCCAGGTGGCACATGGGCAGCACCTCGGTGCCGGATGCGATCTGCATGTTCTTGAGCACGCAGTTCGCACCAATGCGTACCCGATCGCCCAGCACCACCTGGCCCTCGAAGACGCAATTGACATCGATGGAGCAATCGCGGCCCACCGTGAGCGAACCACGGATATCGATCCGGTCAGGATCGGCGAGCCCGACGCCCGCCTCCATGAGCTGCTCGGCCTGATTGCGCTGATGAATGCGCTCGAGTTCGGCCAGCTGTGTCTTGCTGTTGACGCCAAGGGTTTCCCAGACCGCATCGGGCTGGGCCGTGGCGACCGGCAGACCTTCTGCAACCGCCATGGCGACGATGTCGGTCAGGTAATACTCGCCCTGCGCGTTATTGTTGGACAGTCCTGCAAGCCAGCGGCGCAGGGCCGCGGTGGGGGCGACCAGAATGCCGGTATTGGCTTCTCGAATGGCGCGCTGGGCCTCGGTGGCATCCTTGTGCTCGACAATGGCCTGGACCTTCCCCTGCCCGTTGCGCACGATGCGCCCGTAGCCGGTCGGATCGGGAAGATCGACCGTCAGCAGCCCCAGGGCCTGCGAACCGGCGGCCTCGAGCAGACGCTTGAGCGTCCTGGAACGGGTGAGCGGGACATCGCCGTAGAGCACCAGGGTGGGGGCCGTGTCATCCAGCAAGGGCAGGGCCTGCATCACCGCATGGCCTGTGCCCAGCTGCGGTGACTGGAGGGCCCATCCGATGGTGGTGTCAGGACAGGCCGCGCGAACCGCGTCAGCGCCATGGCCATGGACCACAACAATCTGACGGGGAGATAGACTGCCCGCAACATCAAGCACACAGGCAAGCATCGGCCGACCGGCAATCGGATGCAGGACCTTGGGCAGGTCGGAGTGCATGCGCTTGCCCATGCCTGCGGCGAGGATCACGACATTCATAAGTCAAATCTTACATGGCCCTCGCGCTGAAATCCCTTGTGACGATCGCCTTGACGCTGGGTGTGTTGTCGGGTTGCGCCACCTTTGGTCGATGGGGCTACGAAACCCTACCCACCTGGGTGATGTGGCGCATCCAGTCCTACCTGGATCTGGACGGTGAGCCCAAGTCGCTGGCACGGCGGCACCTCGATGCCCTGCATGAATGGCATCAGACCACCCAGCTTGCGCCACTGGGCACCCTGCTGCGTCAGATCCGGGCCCAGGTTGAGGCCGATCGGATCAATGAACGAACCGTGGCCGATCTGCGCGATGCCCTGGGCCACAGTGTTCAGCCTCTGATCGATGAGGCCGCCCCGAGGATTGCCGAGGTGGCAAGGCTGCTGGAGCCTGACCAACTCGCCCGCATGCGACGTGAATTCGACAAGGACAACGAAAAGCTGCGCCGTGAACGCCTGCAAGGCAGTGCCAGCGAGCGGGCGCTCACCCGCAGCAAGAGGTATGTCGAGCGGGCGGAATTCTTTCTGGGCGATCTCAACGCAGCCCAGCGCAAGCTGATCCGCGAACGCAGTGCACAGTGGCCACCGGTAGAGCAACAGTGGTACGAGCAGCGTCGCTCGCGTCAGCAGGATCTGCTCAATCTGCTTGAAAAACTGCGCAGCGAACGCCTGCCCATGCCCACCGCCAGCCGCTTGATGCGGGAGCACCTGAATCGCTACGTCCAGTGGCGCGAAGGCCCGGAGCGTGAGGGCGGGATGGCCACATTGGCTGCAGGCGATGCGCTGCTCGTGGACCTGATGGCCAGCATCACCCCGCGGCAGCGCCAGCACCTGCTCGAGCGGCTGGATGACTGGATTCAGACCGTGGACCGGCTGGCTGCAAGGCGTTGAGGCGGTTCAGGCGTGCCCGGGCGGTCCTGCCCCATGCACGCGAGACCCTTGCGTGCCGCTTGTCTCAGTCGAGCAGGTAATGCAGAACCAGAGCCAGGCCGGCGATGACGGCGCCTGCCCACAGCGCCCTTCGGGTGCGTTGCTGTTCGCGCACCAACTGCTGCATGAGGGGAGCCCATTCGGGGGCGACGGGAGGCTCGGCCGCGCGCACCAGCGCCTTGTGCGCCAGACGTGGCACCGACGGTAGCAACTGGGCCCATTGACCGGCCTCCTGACCCAGGCGCTCGACGAACCCTCGCCAACCCACCTGCTCGTTCATCCAGCGCTCGAGAATCGGCTTGGCCGTCACCCAGAGGTCGAGGTCAGGATCGAGCTGTCGGCCCAGGCCTTCGATGTTGAGCAGGGTTTTCTGCAGCAGGACCAGTTGGGGCTGAATTTCGACATTGAACCGACGGGACGCCTGAAACAGCCGCATCAGGACCAGGCCAAGCGAAATCTCCTTGAGGGGTCGATCAAAGAAGGGCTCGCAGACCGCCCGGATGGCCCCTTCCAGGGACTCCACCCGGGTGCTGGCCGGCACCCAGCCCGACTCCACATGCAACTCGGCCACCCTCCGGTAATCCCGACGGAAAAAGGCCAGGAAGTTCTGTGCGAGGTAGTTCTTATCGAAATCGGACAGCGTGCCCACGATGCCGAAATCGAGCGCGATGTAGCGATTGAAGTCTTCGCCCGAATCGCCCACCAGGATGTTGCCCGGATGCATGTCGGCATGGAAGAAGCCATGCCTGAACACCTGCGTGAAGAAGATTTCAACGCCTTCGCGGGAAAGACGGCCCAGATCGATCCCCGCCTCGCGCATGCGGTCCATGCGGCCAATCGGAATGCCACGCACACGCTCCATGACAATGACGTTGGTGGCGCAGTAGTCCCAGTGCATCTCGGGAATCTTGAGCAGTCGAGATTCGCTGAAGTTGCGCCGCAGCTGATTGGCGTTGGCGGCCTCGCGGATGAGATCGAGTTCATCATGCAGGTAATGATCGAACTCCTCGATCACTTCGAGCGGCCGCAGGCGCCGTGCATCCGCCGAAACCCGCACCGCCAGTTGCCCGGCGGTGCGCAACAGGCCCAGGTCCTTGTCGATGACCGAGGCCATGCCGGGTCGCAGCACCTTGACAGCCACTTCCGTACCGTTGTGCAGGGTCGCGAAATGCACCTGTGCGATGGAGGCTGAAGCAATCGGGGTGTGATCGAAATGAGAGAAGACTTCAGCTAGCCGCCGCCCGAGTCCACGCTCGATTTCGGCCACGGCCAGCACCGAATCAAAGGGGGGGACATCGTCCTGCAGCCGGGCCAGTTCATCGGCCACATCGGCTGGCAGCAGATCGCGCCGCGTGGAGAGCACCTGACCGAACTTGACGAAAATCGGGCCGAGCGCCTCGAGGGCTTGCCGCAGCCTTGCGCCGCGGGGTTCTTCCAGTCGTCGTCCCAGGCGCAGCAGTCGGCCCAGACGCAATAGCCAGCGTGATCCGAACGTGGCCTGTGCACCGGCCAGTGCGATGTCGTCCAGGCCGTAACGCCACGAGACATGCAGGATGCGAATCAGGCGAAACAGCCTCAAGCCGGGCTCCGATCGTGGGACGGACTCCACGAGACAATGTGAACACAACGCTGCGGATTGTAGCCTTGCCGGTCATTCGTCCGACGGGGCTTGCCGCAGATCGGTCGACTGCATTTGCGCGCGATCTTCACGGCGCAAAGTCGATGCACAACCCCGGGGCAGTCGACGCCCGTCAATGAGTGACCCGCGTCTGCGGTCCCGGTGCAATCACCGACCGAGCCTGTGGACCAGGTTGCGGGATCCCCGTTCACTTTACGGAGAGTCTTCATGAGGCTTCGTCTGCCCCGTTCCGTTCTCTGCCTGCTGACCCCTCTGACGCTCGTTGCGGTGAGCTCGCCCGCCCTGGGACAGAACGCCGGCGCAGCCGGTGGCGGCCTGTACGCAGGCATGGGTACGACCGGCCTGGTGGTGGGATACGGACAGACTTACAGCCCTGTCTTTGGATCGCGCCTGGAGGCCGCCGGTTGGTCGAACATCAATCGCAATCTGACCGAAGGTGGGATCGACTATCGCGGCAGCCTGCGCATGCGTCGTGCGGGTGCAGCCCTGGACTGGCATCCGTTTGCCAATGGCTTTCGTCTGAGCGCAGGCCTGTCCTGGGTCGATGCTCAGGTCAACCTGAACGCCAACGCGCTGCCCGGGAGCTTGATCGCTGTGGGCAATGCGCCTGCAGTGCCGCTCGATGCAGCCGACGGTCTGACGGCTCGGGTGGAGCTGCCGCGCACCATGCCCTATCTCGGGCTGGGCTGGGGGCAGGGTTTTGCCAGAGGCTGGACCGCCCATGCCGATCTCGGGGCCTTGCTGGGCAAGGCAAAGGTGACCGGCAGTCTGACGCCTTCTTTGCGCGCCAAGATCGCCGCCGCAGGCGCAGGCATCGACCCGGATGCCGAACTTGATCGCGAACTGCAACAGGTGCGCGACGGGGTCGACAAGGCCTCGTTCTATCCGGTGCTGCAGCTTGGCGTCAGCTATCGCTGGTAATCGACCGTACCCGCACCGGGATCGCATCGCCCGGCAACCGGGCGATGATCTGAACAGGCTGATCGAGCACCGGATCCACATCAAAGGCGATGTCGCCTTCGGCAGGCGGCTCCCCCGTGGCCTGCAGGCCTGCGAAATCAAACAGGGTGCGGTCCATCAGGTGCGAAGGCACGATCCGCGAGAGCGCGGCAAAGATGTTGTCGACCCGACCGGGGTGACGGCGCTCCCATTCCCGGAGCATCTCCTTGGCCTGTTTGCGCTTGAGGTTTTCCTGGGAGCCGCACAGGGTGCAGGGGATGATGGGAAAGGCCTTCCAGTCGGCATAGGCCTGCAGATCGGCCTCCCGCACATAGGCCAGAGGCCGGATCACCATGTGGCGGCCATCGTCCGAGACGAGTTTGGGCGGCATGGACTTGAGCTTGCCGCCATGAAAGAGATTCAGGAAGAACGTCTCGAGGATGTCGTCGCGATGATGGCCCAGGGCGATGCGCGTGGCGCCGAGTTCATCGGCCACCCGATAGAGAATGCCGCGTCGCAGCCGTGAGCACAGCGAGCACATCGTGCGGCCTTCGGGGATCACGCGCTTGACGATGCTGTAGGTGTCCTGGTGTTCGATGTGAAAAGGCACATCGATCGCCCGCAGATAGTCGGGCAGCACATGCTCTGGAAACCCGGGCTGCTTCTGATCCAGGTTCACGGCCACGATCTCGAACGGCACCGGTGCGCGTGATCGCAGGGTGAGCAGCAGATCGAGCAGTCCGTAGCTGTCCTTGCCGCCCGACAGGCACACCATCACCCGATCGCCCGCACCGATCATGTCGAAATCGGCAATCGCCTCGCCCACCTGGCGACACAGCCGCTTGTGAAGCTTGTTGCGCTCGAAGGCGAGTTTCTGCGCGCTGCGAGCATCCATCAGGACATGCCTCGGTCAACCATGACGCCAACGGCCGCGCAGTCCTCGAACGCGGTGAATTTCGAGACCCGCAATCGGGCGCCCAGCACATCGGGCAGGGCAAGAACCCTGTCTAGCACACGGCATGCGAAGGTTTCAAGCAACTGGATATGCCCGGCCTGAGCCACGTTGAGCACCACGGCCCGCAGCGCCTGATAATCAAAGACCTCGTCGAGCTGGTCCTGCTGCGGTTCGAACCGCGCGGCATTCACACGCACCTCGAGATCCACTTCCAGGGGCTGGGTCCGTCCTTTTTCGTGATCAAAGACACCGATCTGGGCATCGAGGCGCAGGCCCTTCACAAATGCGGTCTGAAACCCGATGGCCTGTGGCGCGGGTGGTTGCGCTGCAGGGCCGTCCTGCGGGGGTGCCGGCGTGCGGGATGTTCCCTGGGCCGGCTGAGCTGGCGGCATCAGACTGACATCACGCGGCAGGGGCCGGATATGCTGACCGCCATCGACCACGATCACCGAGCCGGTCATGGAGCGATTGGCAATCGCAAAGCAGACGGCGGCAATCACATCCTCCGGGTCGCTGCAGCGGCCAAGCGGCGAGTGCTGCGCGTGGGCCCGTGCAAATTCATCGCCCTCCAGCAGGTAGCTCGGCAGGGTCAGACCTGGGGCCACGCCCACCACCCGCACCCGGGGGGCCAGCGCCTGCGCAAGCATGGTGTTGGCCGCATCGAGCCCGGCCTTGGTCAGGCTGTAGGACAGAAAGTCAGGGTTGTAGCCATAGAGTTTCTGGTCGAGCAGATTGACTACGGCGCCGGCCGGCTGAGGCAGTTCAGGATGGGTTTCGAGCAGCCTGTGGAGTTCGCGTGCAAGCAGGACGGGAGCCGCCAGGTTCGGCAGCATGTGGGCATTGAACGAGGCCTGACTGAAATCGGCCGCTTCATCAAAGACAAAGCGCGAGGCGTTGTTGACCAGCGCGCGGACCGGCCCCAGGGCGGCCGTCAGTTCAGGCAGCAGGGCAAGAACCTCGGCTTCATTGGCCAGATCGGCCCGCAGCGGCACGGCACGCCGGCCGAGCGCGTGGATTGCATTGACGGTTTCCAGAGCCTCGGTGGCGGAGGTGGCGTAATGCACACCGATGTCCCAGCCCTGCCTTGCAAGGGCCAGCGCAATGCCTCGGCCCAGCCGTTTGCCAGCGCCCGTGACCAGCACGACCGGCGCCACGGGTGTCGGGTCAGGGGGAGAAGAGCGCACGCGATCCATGGTGCGCGAGTGTACCTGCGACAATGTCGCATTGACTGCTCCAGACCCGATTCGTGCGTCCCTCTTCGTTCGTTGCCGATGTCCTGCCCGTTCCCGATCCTCAGGATCAGGCGCGCAGCGATGTCCTCGCCGAGCAGATGCGGGAATGGATCAAGCGCGAGGCGGGTTGGGTCGCCTTTGACACCTGGATGCAGATGGCCCTCTACACGCCGGGTCTTGGCTATTACAGCGGCCCGCGCTCACCCCTCGGTGCGCAGGGGGATTTTGTGACGGCCCCCGAGTTGTCTGCGCTGTTTGGACAGGCCGTTGCCGCCCAGGTGGCGCAATGGTTGCGCGCCATCGCTCCCCAGGGCCCCTGGCGGCTGCTCGAGTTCGGCGCAGGATCCGGGGCCTTGGCGGCAAGTGTGCTGCCCGCCCTGTCGGCCGCGGGAACGCCGGTCGATGACTACGCGGTGCTTGAAGTGTCGGGACTGCTTCGAAAGCAGCAGGCACACACTCTGGAACAACGCGTCCCTGAGTGGTGTGGGCGGGTGCGCTGGCTTGATGCGATGCCCACTTCGTTCACCGGAGTGATCCTTGCCAATGAGGTGGTCGATGCGCTGCCCGTGCGGCTGTTCGAGAGAACCGAAGCGGGTTGGCAGGAGCTGGGGGTGGCGATTGATGCACACAGCAATCGGTTGGTTCTCACCCCGCGAGACCCCAGGAGATCCGGGTCATCAGACCGCTGCAGCCGCGAGCGCCCTCCACCCGCGAATCTGCCTGATCCGATGCGTTTTGCGCCGGGATACCGGCTCGAGATCGCAGAGCAGGCCCAGGCCTGGATGCACAGCCTGGGTCAGGCTCTGAGCTGCGGCGCCGCACTTGTCATTGATTATGGATTTCCGGCGCACGAGCTGTTTCACCCCCAGCGCTCAGGCGGCACCCTGATGGCGCATTTTCGGCATCGTGCCCATCCGGATCTGCTGGCCCGCCCGGGTCTTCAGGACCTGACTGCACATGTCGATTTCAGTGCTCTGGCACAGGCTGGCGAGCAGGCTGGACTCCATCTGGCGGGATACACCTCACAGGCCCGATTTCTGCTCAATTGCGGCATCCTCGAGCAGGCGCATCATCTCGCTGCTCAAGCCGCCGTGGACCCGTCGGCGGTGCGCGCGATGGGCGCGCTGCAGACCCTGCTGTCCGAGGCCGAGATGGGCGAGTTGTTCAAGGTGATGGCCTTCACGCGAGGCCTTCATGATCCGACCGGACCCTGGCAGGGCTTTGTGCAGGGGGATCGCCGCGTCATGCTGTCGGCACCGGGTCCGCAGCCATGAGATGGCTGATTGCGACCGTACTGGCGCTGGTGCTGTTCTCGGGACTCATGCCCTGGTTGCGCCGTTTCGGACTGGGCCGCCTGCCTGGCGATTTGAATTTTCGTCTGATGGGCCGCGACTGGTCCATTCCCCTCATGTCAACGCTGGTGCTGTCTTTGCTTGCTGCGGCAATTGCCCGCTGGATCTGAACTCGAAAGGAGACCTGACTTGAATCACTACACACTTGCCCAACTGCCGGGACTCGTCGGCCGCGAGCTGGCCGTCAGCGACTGGCTGACGGTTGATCAGGACCGCATCAACCAGTTCGCTCAGGCCACCGATGATCACCAGTGGATCCATGTGGATGTTGAACGGGCCAAGAACGGGCCGTTTGGCGCACCGATCGCTCACGGCTACCTGACCCTGTCGCTGATTGCCGGATTCTCGCAGCGTCATGTCTCGATCGACGATGCAGCCATGTCCGTGAACTATGGCCTGAACAAGGTTCGGTTCCCGACACCCGTCAAGGTCGGCAGCCGGGTGCGCGCCCGCATGGCCCTGCAGTCTTGTGAGCCCATCAGCGGCGGCCCCGCTGGTAAAGGGGGGTATCAGCTGATGACCGTGGTCACGGTTGAAATCGAAGGGCAGGCCAAGCCGGCCTGTGTGGCCGAGACGCTGCGCATGGTTTATGTCTGAGATGCACTCACGACGCTGATGCCCGGGCGATTGCAGCGCAGCGCGCTTGGGCCACCGCAGCACGAATGCGCTCGGTACGGGTGGAGGCGGGGTCGGCAGAAATCGCTTGCGCGATCACGCCGGCCTGAACGGCCCGGGCTGCCCCAAGCGCCCTGCGCCACAGGTTCCCGCCTGGATCGACATCCTCTTGCAAGCAGGTCAGTGCGGTCAGCAGCCAATCGAATCGATCCGGCTTGCGCAGCGCATCGCATCGCTCAAGCAGCGTCAGCCGGGTCTGCGGATCGTGATCCCGCCGACGCAACTCAGACTGCTCCCGAATGAGCATCTGAGCGAGTTCGGAGCAGGCCTGAGGGGCACGCACCGCAGTCTGCACGGCACCGGCCTGATCGATTGCAAGCCGATGCAGCAACACGGCCCATCGGATGGGAAGGGGAAGATCGCAGTTCACCGATCGCCTGAGCGCCGCACGAACCTCGGAGTCCGACCAGGTCTGACTCAGCGCGGGGAGCATTCGTGCCAACGCGCCGCAGGCCTCGAGTGCATCGAGCATGCGGTCGGCCCGGGCGTACATCAGGCCACGCGAGAGTTCCTGCCAGATGCGCTCGGGGACCAGCGCGTCGACTTCGCCGTGTTCGACCATCTTGCGCATGAGTGCGAGCGTCGGTTCAGCAATCCTGAACTCACTGAATCGGGCGCAGAAGCGGGCAACCCGCAGGATGCGCACCGGATCTTCAACGAAGGCCTCGCTCACATGCCTCAGCAGTCCTTGGGATACATCCTGCCGACCTCCATGGGGATCGATCAGGTGACCTGCAGCGTCAATCGCCATGGCATTGACAGTGAGGTCGCGACGCAGCAGATCTTCCTCGAGGCTGACCTCCGGGGCGCAGTGCACCACGAAGCCGCGATAGCCCTGACCGGACTTTCGCTCGGTCCGGGCCAGTGCATATTCCTCATGAGTCAGCGGATGAAGAAAGACCGGAAAATCCCGGCCGACCGGGGTGAACCCCCGCGCCGTCATGTCCTGCGGTGTGGCGCCCACCACGACCCAGTCGCGATCCTGAACGGGCAAGCCCAGCAGGGCATCGCGGACCGCCCCGCCGACCTGATAGCACTGCAGGCCTGCGGTGGGGTCCTTGGAGGAATCAGCGATGGGCCTGTTCACGCCAGCGACTCAGTCGCGTCATCACCGATCCGCCATACAGGGTCGGACCCACCCCGCGCAGGGAGAGAGGTTGAATGCCGCACAAAGGATCGATCGGCCCCGTCGGCACATTGTCAAGTTTGAGTGAATCGAGATTGTCTCGGCTCATCAAGGGTTCGCCGGGGAGAATCTCCATCAGGCCTGCGAGGGGTCGGGCGAGCAGTTCCGGCAGCGCCACGACCGGCCGCGAATGACCGCTCCACAGTCCTGCCAGTTCCACCAACTCCTGAAGGGTGAAGATCTCGGGCCCGGCGAGTTCGAAGGCGCGTCCAAAGGCTTTGGGTTCGTCCAGCAGGTTGAGTGCAGCCTGAGCGACATCCTCGACCCAGACTGGCGCGAGACGTGCCTGCGCGCCCGCCAGGGCCACGACCGGAAGGATGCGCTGCAGTCGCGCAAAGAGATTGAGAAAAGCATCGTCTGCGCCAAAGACGACGGAGGGTCGCAGCATGGTCCACTGAAGGCCCTCCAGCGAACGCAGCGCGGCTTCGCCTGCGGCCTTGGATCGCAGGTAGCGCGAGGGCAGCGAGGCGTGCTTGTCGTCGGACACCCCCAACGCGCTCATGTGCACCATGCGTGTCACGCCTGCGTCCAGTCCGGCCTGTGCAAGCAGCCGTGGCAGCTGTACATGGGCCCGATCGAAGGCACGACCCCACTCAGGGCCGCCTTCCGCACCGTGCAGGATGCCCACCAGATTGACGATGGCCGACATGCCTTGAACCAGACCGCGGGCGACGCCCGGCGCATGAATGTCGGCCTCGATCACCTCGACGCGAGGCAAGGAGATCAGGTGTTTGCCGTGTTCCAGGCGCCGGGTCGGCACCAGTACATGCCGGCCCTGTGCAGAGAGTTTTGCCACCAGATGGCGACCGATGAATCCGGAGCCGCCCACCACGAGAATTCGGGAATGGTTCATGGAAAGAACAGGTCAGACAGTAAGGAAAAGCCGGGGGTGAATGCAGCGCCGGGGGAGGGTTCAGCCACCCGGCGCCGCTGTGGCTGGCGTCGACGGCCCTGGGCGCACCTGACCGAGCAGGGCTTTCAGGGAGGGGGCCTCGGCAAGGCCAGGGCGGGCCGCCTGGCCCACGCGAATGGGGCGAACCGAATCCGGGTAGAGCGCAGCGTACACCGTGGCATTGGCGAGCACGGCCTTGACGTAACCGCGGGTTTCGAGGAACGGAATGATTTCCGCGAAGGCGGCTCCTTCGAGGGGGCGGGCCAGCCGGCCTCGCCAGGCGCGTGGCCGACCCGGGCCGGCGTTGTAGCCCGCTGAGGCGAGCAAGGGTGAGCCCTCCTGCTGATCAAGCACATAGCGAAGGTAATACGTGCCGTAGCGAAGATTGGTGTCGAGGTCGTTGATCTGTGTCGGCGTGAAGCTTTTGTCGCCCAGCCGATCGGCGATCCATCGGGCGGTTCCGGGCATGATCTGCATCAAGCCCGAGGCACCCACCGATGAGCGCGCATCCATCATGAATCTCGACTCCTGACGGATGAGTCCATAGACCCAGGCAGCATCCAATCCCTGGGCCTGAGCCGCAGGTTGCAGTCGATCAAAGAAAGGCACGGGATAGCGTTGCTGGAAGTCATGCTCCTCGCGGGTTCGATCTGAGCTGTTGACCATGCGATCCAGATGCCCCAGGCGCCTGCCCCATTCAGCGGCCGCCATCAACTGGCGGTCCGTCTTGCCGCGCAGCTGGAAATTCCACTCCCGATGGCCCTCTGGCCTGAGTCCAAGCGCATAGAAACGTGCTGCACGATCGAAGCCCTTGAGGGCACTCATCTCGCTGAGTTCGATCTCGGAAGGTGCAGCGGCGATCGCGGGTACAGTGAATCGGGCACCCAGTTCTTCGCTAGCCAGTTGGGCGTAGAAACTCGCACGGCCGGCGATCCCTGTCAGCAGGACCCGGGCACGGTGGATGGACTCGGCATCGCCCGACTCGGCAAGCAGGCTGCGAGCAAGCCAGTACGACCAGGTGGGGTCTGCCTGGCCGGCCGGGCTCATGCGCTCGATGGCGGATCGGACGACCGACCAGTCTTGTCCCAACAGCCCGGCGCGGGCCAGATCGCCCAGCAGCTCGTCCGATCCCGGGGAGGTGCGGGCCAGACGGGCCAGCCCCGTCGCCTGCTCGGACAGATCGCGGATGGCGCCTGCGGCCGCAAGCGCCAGCACCAGGGCCCGGTCCGTGTCCTTGAGTCGACCCGCCACGGGCAACGTGAGTCGGGCTTGCGCTTGCAGGGGCTCCTTGCGGGCCAGGAGGCCCAGTGCCACCAGCACACTTCCACGTGCTGCCGCGCTGTTTTGCAGCAGCGCGGCGGGCTGACTCAATGCGGACTCGAGCTGCCTGGGCTCGAGCTCCGGCATCGCCAGCAGCGCTGCACGCCGGATTGCCGAGACCGAACCCGACTCCAGGGCTCGCTCGAGCCGGGTGCGCAATAGAGTGGGGCTCGCGGCACTGTGTGCGGCCAGATACTCAAGCAGGCTGTTGCAGGATTCGCCGAGGTCTCTGGGAGCCAGCAGCAATTCCCGGGCTTCGTCGATCACGGATTCGCCACGCATCGCCCGGGCCTGAAGGATCACGCAACGCGCAGCGCTGTCATCCCTGAGCAGCCAGCCCGCGGCCACAGGCCCCACCTGGTCCCAGGCACCACGACGACCCAGCGCCAGCAGCCAGTCGCGTCTGGCGAGATCGCCGAGCAGGTCGCTGGCGAAGCGATCGACAAAGGCCTGGGTGCGTTGGTCGGCATTGCGGGCGAACTCCGCGGGGCTACCCGCGCGAACCCTCGACAGCAGCATGCGCAACCGCCAGTACTCGAGGTAGTCCGCCAGAGGATGCGCGACCGCACGGGGCGCGGCCGCCTCGAATGCCTGTTCGTCCATCTTGAGCGCAGCATTGCGCGCTGCGATGAAGGCCTGGTCGACTGCAGTGTTGCTGCCTGCCGTGGCAATCGGCGCCTGACCTGAGGAGAGGCCCTTGCCTGCCTCTGCGCGGGTGTTCGGAGCCTGAGGTTGTGCCAGCCCCGGTTTGCCAAGGCCCGTCGTGAGGAGCACAACCGCAAGACTCAGCGCACCGCGCACCATCGCCCGGGTAAGGCGCTCTTGTCGTGGTCCCGGCGAAGATGTCATGCTCGCTGCCCTGTCTGATGTCATGCGCTGTTTCGCGCTCGCTCTGAATGCCCCTTCATGGTACGCGAGGCTGATCCTTCCCGTTCCCTTCAGCCTGCGCCGGCCGATCGCGAGCCCGTGCCTGGCACTGATCGCGCTGGCCGGAGACGGGCTCTGCTGCGGCAGGCATTGCTGCAGGCCAGGTCGCGCATGACGCCCGAGGCGCGCGCCTCGCAAGTCGATGCCCTGACCTCCCGCCTGGACGCACTGGTCGGCCGGATGTGTCGATCAGCCCAGTTGAAGGTGGTGGGCGTTTACTGGCCGATCCGAGGTGAGCCTGATTTACGTCACCTTTACGCAGACTGGCAGCAGCGGGGCGCAGTTCTTGCGCTTCCGGTCGTGGTCGCATCGGCAGCACCCCTTCGATTCAGCCGCTGGGCACCCGGTGACGAGCTGCACAAGGGATTGCATGGGGTGCCCATCCCCCGGGCTGAAGCCTGGGTGGATCCGCAGCTGGTGATCATTCCCTGCGTGGGCTTCGATGACCGGGGATACCGGCTTGGCTATGGGGGCGGGTACTACGACCGAACGCTGGCTGATCGTCCAAGGCTTGCCGTGGGCGTGGCCTGGAGCGAGTCCAGGTTAACGGAATTTGAGCCCCACGCGGGCGATTTTCCGCTGGACGCGATCGTGACCCCGGAGCGGGTCTGGGGGCGCTTTGCCTGAGGTCAGAGCTCGGCCATCCAGGCGCTTGCCCAACTCGATCCTCGGACTCCGTAGGCATCTGCAGGCAGACTGCCCAAAAGCGTCTGACCGGGCTGGGGGTCGCCAGCCTGGGCCTGACCGAGAATGAAACGAGGCTCGGGACGGGCCAGTGGCTGCTTGTCGCCGTCCAGCAGTACAAGAACCTGCATGCGATCACCGACCTTGCGCGCTGGAACCATGACCACCGCAACCTCCCCGCTGTCGAGTTCGGCCAGCGTGCCACTCGGCCAGGCAGACAGGGCCTGAGTGAACTGCTCCACCAGCGGTCCATCAAAAGACAGCCCCGACCATTCGCACAGATTGGTCATCGCCTCATGGGGCGACTGGGCAATCGCATAGGCTCTCGGACTGACCAGGGCAGTGTAGCAATCGGCAATCGCGGCCATGCGACCGTACAGACTGATCGCATCTCCCCTCAGCCCTTTGGGGTAGCCGCTGCCGTCCAGCCGTTCATGGTGCTGGGCAATTGCGAGCTCGACCGCCACGGGCAAGCCCTCATAACCCTGAAGCAGATCCAGACTATGGGCAACATGCGCCTTCACCCGCTGGAATTCCTCAGGGCTCAGCATGCCTGGCTTCTCGAGCAATGTGGCGGGGATCCGGTACTTGCCAAGATCGGCCAGCAGCCCGATCAGAGCCAGCTCGGCCAGGCTGCGCCGGTCCAGGCCCATGTGACGCCCGAGCATCAGGAGGGCCACAGCCACGCGCAGGGCTTGTGAAGATGCGGTCTGACTCGTCGCCCGCGTGAGTGCGTGTCGAGCATGCAGGTCAGCGTGTACGCACCACATCAAGGTATCAGGATGGGCAATGACAGCCTCGGCCATCCGATAGGCAATCCGGTTCAGGGCCTCCGCCGGCAAGGAACACGGTGTTTCGGCCTGGGCGTCCTGCAGACAGGCTTCCCGGATCAGAAAAGCTTCCCGAATGGTCCGTGCCGCTTCATCCAGTCCCGCCTTGAAATCGCCCTCGCCGACATGCTCGACCTGTTGTGCATCGGGTTGCAGCAACCCCCGACGGGCATGGACCTGGAGATCGCCCGGCTCGGAGCGGGGGCTCCAGGAGGGCGATGTCGTACCCAGCATGAATTGCTGCAGCTTGTGCAACCAGCGCGATCCGGCCGGCACCGGCCCTCCGGCACCCTGTCGCATCAGGCGCCTGAACTTCAGCCTTGCAGCATGACTGGGGCGTCCATCCGTGCGGGGCTGGGTTCTACGCTCAGTGACGACCGTCCGGTTCATCCCGAGCAGTTGCTCGCGCAGACGGGCAGCAGACTGTGGCTCGCTGCGCTCAAGATCCACATGGACCTGCTGACAGTTCAGGCGCAGTGCCTGCAGTTCGTCCTGGCGGTCGACCAGGAATCCCTCCACCATGAACGGGGTGTCATGCCACGGCCGATCGAGTTCGACGACATGCAACCCAGCGATCAGCCATTCGCTCGGAATGCACACGCGGGTCGGATTGATCAGCCAGGGTCGGGCTGTCGTCGTCAAGGCAACGGGAGGACTCATTCCTGCATGCTCGACCGAGCCGCTCAACCGACACAGCATCAGGGGCTCGACGGCAGATTCCTGCGGCCTGACGGCGGTTTGTTCGGGATCGACTGCCCGGCCCTCGGCACCCCCGAGGCATGCCGCCCGGGCTGGCCATCCGCGCCCATGAACGGGAGAAGCGCGTTACCGACCCGAGACGCCTTGCCACAGCGCCAGGCTTGGTCCGGGCTGATTCAGGGTGTAGAAGTGCAGACCCGGGACGCCCTGAGCCATCAGCCGCGCACAGAGATCGGACACCACCTCGTGGCCAAAAGCCTTGAGCGAAGCGGTGTCATCGGCGAACGCAGCCAGGCGCAGCCGGATCCAGCGCGGAATCTCCGCACCGCAGGCATCGGAAAAGCGCGCGAGCTGTGTGTAATTGGTGATCGGCATGATGCCCGGAACGATGGGCACACTCACACCCCGGGACTGCGCTGCATCGACGAAGCGAAAGTAGGCGTCGGCGTTATAGAAATACTGGGTGATGGCCGCGTTTGCACCGGCTTGGACCTTGGTGATGAAGGCATTCAGATCGGCCTCGGGTGAAGCCGCCTGCGGATGGGTTTCGGGATAGGCAGCCACCTCGATATGGAACCAGTCGCCGGTGTGCTCCCGCACGAAGGCCACCAGATCGCTGGCATAGCGAAACTCGCCGGCATCGACCATGCCGGACGGCAGGTCACCGCGCAGGGCGACCAGACGTCTCACCCCCTTGGCCTTCCAGTGCTCGAGCAGTTCGGCCACATGGCCGCGCGTGGCCCCCACGCAGGACAGATGGGGGGCGACTGCATGCCCTTCGGCGGCAATCTCGTCAACCACGCCCAGGGTCTTGTCCCGTGTGGCGCCGCCTGCGCCGTAAGTCACGCTGAAGAATTCAGGCTGGACCTGCGTCAGTTGTCGGCGGGTTTCGCGCAGTTTGACCAACCCCTCCGGGGTGTTGGGTGGAAAGAATTCAAACGACACGGGTGCGGGTGCACGGTCGGTGGGTGTTGCTCCGGCCGCCGAAGCTGCCGCTGGATGGGGAGTGGTCATCATCAGGATCCTTGTACGCTGCATCCGGGACCGGTGGCCGCATGCAGGAAAAATTCCAGGTTGCCGTCCGTACCGCGCACGGCGCTTTCTGCCTGCCCGAGCACCTTCCAACCGGTCTGCCGGGCGGCCTGTTCGATCCGGGTCAGCGCAGTCCGGGCCAGGGACTCGCTTTTCACGATCCCCCTCGAGTCGAGCGCCGAAGGGCCCAGCTCAAATTGCGGCTTGACCAGCATCACCACACAGGCCTGCGGTTCAAGCAATCGGTCAATCGCAGGGAGCACCTTGGTCAGAGAAATGAAGGAAAGATCAGCAACCGCCAGGTTGAACGTGGGCTGCGCCGCACTGGAACGCTGACGCTCCGCCTGCACGATGCGCTCGATCAAGGCCGGTCGGTCGAGATCTCTCAGGTTGGTGCGCTCAATGCAGACCACCCGCAGATCGCCCCGCAGGCGTTCATGCAGTTGCCCATGACCCACTTCGATGCCCACCACCCGGCGAGCACCTCGCTGCAGCAGGCAATCGGTGAAGCCACCCGTGGATTGGCCCAGATCGAGCACCTCGAGCCCTGCGGGATCGAGGCCGAAGTGCGTCAGTGCGTGGGCGAGCTTGGCTCCCGCACGCGACACATAACGCGTCTCATCGGAATCATCCACCCGCAGTTCGTCATGCTCGCTCACCGGGTGAGCGGGCTTGCGCAAAACCTCTCCCCGCGCGAGCCGTACCGCGCCATCGGCAATCAGGCGTTGTGCAGCACTTCGCGAGGCCGCCAGCCCTCGGGCCACCAGAGCCTGATCCGCACGCATGGCCATGGCCTGCAGACGGTGGGGGCTTGGTGGCAAGGCCGAGGGCCAGGGACGCAGGACCTCAGTAGCGGTAGGTGTCGGGCTTGTAGGGGCCTTGAACATCCACGCCAATGTAGGCGGCCTGCTCGGGCTGGAGCTCGGTGAGCATGGCGCCCAGCTTTTTCAGCTGCAGACGGGCCACTTTCTCGTCGAGGTGCTTGGGCAGCACATAGACCTTGCCAGCCTCATAACGCTCGGGATGGCTCCAGACCTCGATCTGGGCAATCACCTGGTTGGCAAAGGACGAGCTCATGACATAGGAGGGATGGCCGGTGCCACAGCCCAGATTCACCAGACGACCTTCGGCCAGCAGGATGATGCGCTTGCCATCGGCGAAGATGACATGGTCGACCTGGGGCTTGATGTTTTCCCAGGTGCACTGCTTGAGCGAGGCGACATCGATTTCGTTGTCGAAGTGACCGATGTTGCACACGATGGCCTGGTCCTTCATGGCCGCCATGTGGTCATAGGTGATGACGTTCTTGTTGCCGGTGGCCGTCACGAAGATGTCGGCCTTGTCGGCGGCATATTCCATGGTAACCACGCGATAGCCTTCCATGGCGGCCTGCAGAGCGCAGATCGGATCGCACTCGGTGACCCACACCTGGGCCGACAGCGCGCGCAGGGCCTGGGCGCTGCCCTTGCCCACATCGCCATAGCCGGCCACCACGGCCACCTTGCCAGCGATCATGACGTCGGTGGCACGCTTGATGGCATCGACCAACGACTCACGGCAGCCATAGAGGTTGTCGAACTTGCTCTTGGTGACCGAGTCATTGACGTTGATGGCCCGGAAGGCGAGTTCGCCGCGCTCGGACATCTGATACAGGCGATGCACGCCGGTGGTGGTTTCTTCGGTCACGCCCACCACGGCCTTCAGGTTGCGCTCGTAAAAGCCCGGATCCTTGGCCAGTTGCTTGCGGATGGAGTTGAACAGGCAGACCTCTTCCTCGCTGCCCGGGTTGGCCAGCACAGAGGCATCCTTGGCGGCTTTGGTGCCCAGATGCAGCAGCAGCGTGGCGTCGCCGCCGTCGTCCAGGATCATGTTCGAGGGCTGACCATCGGCCCAGTCGAAGATGCGGTGGGTGTAGTCCCAGTACTCGTCAAGGGTTTCGCCCTTGTAGGCAAACACCGGAACGCCGCCGGCGGCGATGGCTGCCGCAGCATGGTCCTGGGTCGAGAAGATGTTGCACGAGGCCCAGCGCACCTGGGCGCCCAGGGCCGTGAGGGTTTCAATCAGCACGGCGGTCTGGATCGTCATGTGCAGCGAGCCGGTGATGCGTGCGCCCTTGAGGGGTTGCGACGCGGCGTACTCCGCACGGATGGCCATCAGGCCAGGCATCTCGGTTTCGGCGATGCGAATTTCCTTGCGACCGAACTCGGCAAGCGAGAGATCGGCAACATGGAAGTCATTGAATTGGGCAGGTTTGAGAACGGCACTCATGGAATCGCTCCAGTCGGGTTGTGCCCGGGGGCACGGGTTCGAGGGGGCGAGCGCGGTGTCGATCCGGGCCAGCATCACGGTGGGTTGGTTACACGCGCGACGAAGCCCGAAAAACAAAGCGCTCGCAGCCGATCGGGTCGGATGCGAGCGCGGTTGTAGTTGCTGAGCCTGGCCCTTCAAGGAGGTGTCGGGTCGCAGCGCTCCTCAGCAGGTTCGATTATAGACCGCCATGTTGCAGTGCGTCGAGCATGGCCCTGGCCGTTCGTCGGAATCCGTCCTCAGACCCCTGCGTCTGCCTTGAGGGCTGCGGCCTTGTCGGTGCGCTCCCAGGTGAACTCGGGCTCTTCGCGGCCGAAGTGTCCGTAGGCGGCGGTCTTTTGATAGATCGGGCGCAGCAGGTCGAGCATCTGCACGATGCCCTTGGGCCGCAGGTCGAAGTGCTTGTTGACCAACTCGGCGATCCGCTCATCCGAGATCCTGCCGGTGCCGTTGGTGGTGACCATGACCGAGGTGGGTCGGGCCACACCAATGGCATAGCTGATCTGTACCTGACACTGGCTGGCCAGGCCCGCCGCGACCACATTCTTGGCGACATAGCGGGCGGCGTAGGCCGCCGAGCGGTCGACCTTGGACGGGTCCTTGCCCGAGAAGGCACCACCGCCGTGAGGGGCCGCACCGCCGTAGGTATCGACGATGATCTTGCGACCGGTGAGTCCGCAGTCGCCCTGCGGGCCACCGATCACGAAGCGGCCGGTCGGGTTGACCAGGTAGCGGATCTCGCCCTTGATCAGCTCGGGCGGAAGTACCGGTTTGATGATCTCTTCGATGACGGCTTCGCGCAGCGCCTCATAGGCGATATCGGGGGCATGCTGGGTGGACAGCACCACGGTATCCACCGAGTGCGGTTTGCCATCGACATAGCGCAGGGTGACCTGCGACTTGGCATCGGGGCGCAGCCAGGGCAGACGACCATCGCGGCGCAGGTCGGACTGGCGCTCGACCAGGCGGTGCGAGTAGTAGATCGCAGCCGGCATCAGCACCGGGGTTTCTTCGCAGGCATAGCCAAACATGAGGCCCTGGTCGCCCGCGCCCTGGTCCAGGTCGATGCCCCGGCCTTCGTCGACGCCCTGGGCGATGTCCTGGCTCTGTTTGTCGTAGGCCACGAGCACGGCACAACCTTTGTAGTCGATGCCGTACTCGGTGTTGTCGTAGCCGATGCGCTTGATGGTGTCGCGGGCCACGTCGATGTAATCGACATGTGCGCCCGTGGTGATCTCGCCGGCCAGCACCACCAGACCGGTATTCACCAGGGTTTCGGCGGCCACGCGGGAGTATTTGTCCTGCGCGAAGATGGCGTCGAGGATCGCGTCGGAGATCTGATCGGCGACCTTGTCGGGGTGACCCTCGGAGACGGACTCGGAGGTGAAGAGATAATCCTTGGCCATGCGGCTTGCTCCAGAAAAATTGAAGTTTCGGCATTGCATGCCTCTTCTGGAGAAGCGGCACGCTTTAGCAGAATTTGTAGACCGCCCTGCAAGTTGTCCCATTAACTCGGCGGATGCGCGATTATACCGAGGCAAGGCCCGATCTGACAGGCCCTGTGTCTGCCCTTTGACTCTGCCCTGTGCCTGATCTGATTTCTTCGACCCTGGTGTTACCGCTGGCCCGTCTGGTCGCCTGCCTGCCCTTGTCCTGGTTGCAGGCCTGCGGCCGGCTGGCAGGGCGTTTGGCGCTGCGCTTGAGTCCGGTTTTCAGGGGCAAGACCGAGGACAACCTCGCTGCAGCCGGGTTGCCGGTTCGGGCACTTGCTCGCGCGAGCTCAGCCCATGCGGGTGCGGCCGCACTGGAGACCCTCTGGATCTGGTTCTCGGGAGATGAGCGCCTGAAGGGCCGTATTCGCAGCGAGCAACTGCAGTTGCTCGACGAGGCACGCGCTTCAGGTCGGGGCGTGATTCTGCTGACGCCTCACCTGGGCAGTTTCGAGGCGGCTGCCCGACTGGCGGCCTTTACCGCACCGATCACCGTGCTCTACAAGCCTCCCCGGGGTGTTGTCGGTCGATCGCTGATCGAGGCCGGCCGCAGGCGGTCGATGGTGCATCTCGCGCCAGCCAGCGCTGCTGGTGTGCGCGGGCTCCTTCGCGCCCTGCGACGCGGTGAGGCCATCGGCATCCTGCCCGATCAGGTGCCCAGCGATGGGGAGGGCGTATGGGCGCCGTTTTTCGGCCGCGAGGCCTACACCATGACCCTGCCCCAGCGGCTGGCTGCGCTGACGGGTGCGGTGGTGCTGCTGGCGCATGGCGAACGGCTGCCGCGCGGCGAGGGTTGGACGGTTCGCATCGAGCCTTTCCCGGGCGCGCCTTCACCCGAACAGATCAATCGCGCAATGCAGACCCTCATCTGCCGTTTTCCCGAGCAGTATTTCTGGGGGTACAACCGCTACAAGGCACCCCCCGGTGTGACTCATCCCGCTCCCGATCGGTCGGGCCCCTAGACGCCTTGCCATGACGGATCCTTCATCGCCTGCCCTCGATGCCCGTCCGGCTGCCCTGTCGGCCCGGAACTGGCTGCGCCATCCGCTGTCTTGCGTCGGCGTGGGTCTGCTGATGCTGCTGGCCCGACTGCCCCTGCCTGTGCTGCGGCCGATTGGCAGGGCGCTGGGCACGATCGCCTGGTGGGTGGCGGCACCCCGTCGTCGCATCGCCCTCATCAATCTGGCCTTGTGCTTTCCGCACTGGACCGAGGAGCGGCGTCGTCGGGTGGCGCATGAGCACTTTCAGTGGTTCATGTGCAGCATCCTGGAGCGCTTCATCTTCTGGAACGGATCGCCCGAGCGCATCGCTCGCTTGGTGCGCATCGAGAATCCGGAGATCTTCGAGCGACTGCGGGGCAAGCCCCTGATCCTGCTGGCTCCGCATTTCGTGGGCATCGATGCGGGTGGCATGCGCCTGTCGCTCATGGGCAGCCTGATGGCGGTCTATGCCCATCAGACCAATCCGGTGCTCGATGCCGCCATGATTGCGGGGCGTTCGAGGTTTCCGAACGCCCATGCTCTGGCCCGTCAGGAAGGGATCCGCGTCACAGTGCGTCTGATGCGCCAGGGCGTGCCCTTTCATTACTCGCCCGACATGGATCTCGGGGCCCGAGATGCCATCTTTGTGCCCTTCTTTGGGGTGCAGGCCGCCACCATCACCGCTGCTGCGCGCCTGGCCAGCGCCAGCGGCGCCACGGTGGTGCCCTGGGTCACGCGCATGACATCCGACGGCTATGTGGGGCGCTTCATGTCGCCCTGGGACGATTTTCCCGGTGGCGACATTGAGCAGGCAACCCGCCGCATGAATGCCTTCGTGGAGGAGCAGGTGCTGGAGATGCCAGCACAGTATCTCTGGACCCACCGCCGCTTCAAGACCCGCCCGCCGGGCGAGCCCGACCCCTATCGCAAAGTCCGCTGAGCGATAATCACACCATGAAACTGCGGTTTACCAAGATGCATGGCGCGGGCAACGATTTTGTGGTGCTCGACGCAACCCGTGAGCCGCTCGCCCTGAGCCCGGCGCAGTGGCGTTTGCTTGCCGATCGGCATTTCGGTGTCGGCGCCGATCAGATTCTGGTGGTCGAGCCTCCCGATTCGCCCGACATCGACTTCGTCTATCGCATCTTCAATGCCGATGGCGATGAGGTGGAGCAGTGCGGTAACGGAGCGCGGTGCTTTGCGCGTTTCGTGAGCGATCAGGGGCTCACCCGCAAACAGGCCATCCGCGTTCGCACGCAGGCCGGGGTCATCGCGCCCCGCCTTGAGGCCGATGGCCGTGTGACCGTGGATATGGGCCCGCCCGCCTTCGGCCCTGAGGCCGTGGCCTTCGATGCCAGCGGCCTGAGTCCCTCGCCCCAAGGCGAAGACCTGCTGTGGCCCGTCGAGCTCGATGCAGATCGCCAGTGCCTGGTCTCGCTGGTCTCGATGGGTAACCCGCATGCGGTCCAGGTGGTCGACGATGTCGACACGGCACCGGTCCCGGTCGACGGGCCCCGCATCGAATCGCATCGCCGCTTCAGACGACGCGTGAATGCGGGTTTCATGCAGATCATCGATCGCAACCGGATCCGCCTGCGGGTGTTCGAGCGCGGCGCGGGTGAAACCCTGGCCTGCGGCAGCGGTGCCTGTGCGGCCGTGGTTGCCGGCATCCGTCGTGGGCTGCTCGATGCCCGCGTCGATGTCCAGACGCGGGGGGGCCTGCTGACCCTGACCTGGCACGGCGAGTCGGTCTTCATGACCGGGCCGGCGGCCACGCTCTATCAGGGCGAATTCGATCTTGACGCTGCGTGGCGCGCCTGGCCCCAGGCCCCCGGACACTCCTGAGCCCATTCCATGACCCCCTTGACGCATCCCGACCAGATCGCCCAGTACCTGCTCGACCATCCGTCGTTCTTCGAGGCTTATCCTGACCTGCTGGCCTCGCTGGCGGTGCCTTCGCCGCATGGCCAGCGGGCCGTGTCACTGGTCGAGCGACAGGTCGACATCCTGCGCGAACGCAACAAGCAGTTCGAACTCAAGCTCGCCGAACTTGTGCATCATGGCCGCGAGAACGATGCGATTGCCGACAAACTTCAGCGCTGGACCCGGGACTTGCTGCGCACCCGTGATCCCCGCCAGCTGCCCAACCAGGTGATCGACGGGCTGGGCTCGGGATTCACGGTGCCGCAGGTGGCTTTGCGCCTGTGGAATCTTCCGGCCGAACATCAGGATCTGCCCTGTGCAGCCGAGGTCGATGCCGAGGTGATCACGCTCACCGACAGCATTCGCAAGCCCTATTGCGGACGCAATGTCGATTTCCAGGCGGCCCGCTGGCTCGAGGGTGCGGGCACCCGCACGGGCTCGTTGGCGCTGCTGCCCATGCGTGTGGGCGCAGCTCCGGAGTCGTTTGGTTTGCTGGTGCTGGGCTCGCCCGATCCGGGGCGTTTCGAGGCGGGTCTGGGTACGAGCTTTCTGGAGCAGATCGCCGAGCTGGCCAGCGCCGCACTCTCCAGGCTTTATGCCTGACGCGGCAACATCCGAGGCTGCGCTTGCAAGGTCCCGAGCGGCCACGCTCGCGCAAGCCTGGCTCGAGCATCTGCGAACCGAGCGGCGCGTATCGGCCCTGACGATCACCAGTTACCGTCGTGAGCTCGATGTCCTGCTGCAGCGACTGGGCAGCGGTTCCCTCGAGCGTTGGGGTGAGGCCGATGTCCGCTCGGCAATCGCCGCAGCCGCCCGTGAGGGGCTGGCGCCTGCTTCCATCGCGCGACGTCTGTCGGCCTGGCGGGGCTTTTTTCAGTGGCTCTGCGTCAGTCGTGGCGAGCTGTCAGTCAACCCGGTTCAGGGCATTCGTGGGCCCCGTCGAGCCCGGCGATTGCCCAAGGCTCTGCCCCCGGATCAGGCGGCGGCGCTGATGGACGGTGGGCTGCCTGCCCCGCTGCAGGACCCTCTGGCTCGCTTCGAGGCCGTGCGCGATCAGGCCGTGCTGGAGCTGCTCTACTCGAGTGGCCTGCGCCTGGCCGAGCTCATCGGCCTCGATTGCCAGCAGACCGTGCTGCCCGACTGGAGCAGCCGCAGCTGGCTGGATCTGGCGCAGGCCGATGTTCAGGTGCTGGGCAAGGGCAACAAGCGGCGCACGGTGCCGGTCGGCCGCAAGGCGCTTGAGGCCCTTCAGGTCTGGCTGCAGGAGCGGCAACGGTATCTGGCCGATTGGGTGATCAGTGAGCCTGGTCGTGCGGCAGCTCGCGAGCCAGGTGACGCCCATGCGCTCTTCATCTCCAGACGCGGCCAGCGCCTCTCCCCCCGAGCGGTTCAGCATCTGGTCAGTCGCCGTGCCCGCGAGCGCGGTGTGCCCAGTGGCGTGCATCCGCATGTGCTGCGCCATTCGTTTGCCAGCCATGTTCTGCAGTCCAGCGGCGATATCCGGGCCGTCCAGGAGTTGCTCGGGCATGCGAGCATTGCCACCACCCAGATCTATACCGCGCTTGATTTCCAGCGCCTGACGGCCGTGTACGACGCGGCCCATCCCCGGGCCCGCAAGGGCAGCTCATGAGCAAGAATCCCGTCGAATCGTCTCAGGCCTCCCTGCACCTCAGGCCCGGCAAGGAGCGATCCCTGCTGCGCCGTCATCCCTGGATCTATGCCAATGCCATTGAGCGGGTTCGGGGCAATCCGGCCAGCGGCCAGACCGTACGGGTACTCAGCGCCGAGGGTCGCTTCCTCGCCCACGCAGCCTACAGCCCCGCATCGAGCATTCGCGCCCGTGCCTGGAGCTTTGTCGAGTCCGACACCATCGACGCCGGCTGGATGGGCGCGCGTATCCATGAGGCGGTAACGCGTCGTCAGGCGCTGCAGGCCCGGACCACAGCCATCCGCCTGGTGTTCGGTGAGGCCGATCGGCTGCCGGGGTTGGTGGCCGACCGCTACGGCGATCAGCTGGTGGTGCAGTTTTTGGCCGCCGGGGTGGAATTCTGGCGCGAGGCCCTGGTTGAGGCGCTGGTGCAGGCCACGGGTTGTTCTGCGGTGTACGAGCGCTCCGATGCGGCAGCGCGCCAACGCGAAGGCCTGCCCAGCCGGGAGGGCGCTCTGCGCGGTGAGGTGCCGGCACCCGTACCCGTGACAGAGGATGGCGTTCGATACACCGTGGACGTGGTGGGCGGCCACAAGACCGGCTTTTACATCGACCAGCGAGACAACCGCCAGATGGTCGCCCAGCAGGCTGCGGGGCGCCGGGTACTCAACTGCTTTTGCTACACCGGTGGCTTTTCTCTTGCTGCACGCCACGGCGGTGCCACGGAGGTGGTGTCGATCGACAGCAGCGCCGACGCTCTGGCGCTGGCTGCCGCCCACGAGCCGCTCAACGGGTTCGACGCGCCCTCGACCTGGATGCAGGCCAATGTGTTCGATGCGCTCAAGGCCCTTGCCGCCGAGGGCCGGCAGTTTGATCTGATCGTGCTCGATCCGCCCAAATTCGCGCCTTCGGTGCAGCACCTTGATCGCGCTTCGCGGGCCTACAAGGACATCAACATGCGAGCCTTGCGCCTGCTCGCGCCCGAGGGGCTGTTGTTCACCTTCTCCTGTTCGGGGGCCGTCTCGGTCGATCTGTTTCAGAAGATCGTGGCTGGTGCCGTGTTCGATGCGGGCGTGGATGCCCAGTTGCTGCATCGGTTGTCGGCCGGTACCGACCATCCCATGGCCATGACCCATCCCGAGGGCGAGTACCTCAAGGGGTTGCTGCTGCGTCGAATGTAAACTGCAGGCCCTCGGCTGCGGACCGAACCCCTGCATCGCAGCGATGGGCTCCTGAAGGTCTGCTGGGTTTGGCCTTGCGCCGCGCGACTCATCGGACCGTGGTC
>Ga0255099_1000104_pt1 | contig 34600 bp, 54 predicted proteins | sample Colum_Colum_RepA_2_FD_188451 | JGI IMG/M metagenome (GOLD analysis project Ga0255099, IMG submission 188451) | Freshwater microbial communities from Columbia River, Oregon, United States - Colum_Colum_RepA_8d | ecosystem: Environmental > Aquatic > Freshwater > River | place: USA: Oregon...
AGAAGATAGTGTAGCTGTCACCACCTGAGATAAAACTTCGTTTTTTAATTCAGTATATGCATCTTCATCAAATTGTTTAGCCTCTTCTAATTTTCCATGTATATTATCATAAATTTCTTTTATACCATCTAATTTTTTCTTTATTGCTTGTATCCTTTCATTTTCAGGTAAACTTTGAAGATAGTCGCTCAATTCATCAATGTTGAAAAAGTCAATTATTTCATTTATTTTTTTCTGTGCACTTTCAAAACGCTGGTTATGTTTTCCAGCGTCCATAACCGAACCAAAAAGTTTATACATTGGATTGTTTTTATAAGAGTTTTCATCATCAGGATTATCACTACACTCCTTAACAATATCTTGTGCTGCCTTCGCCAACTCAATTAAACCAACTAAGTTTTTTTCACCATCTAAAACAACCCCAGACAATTGATCAATATGGCTCTTAAAATTATCAATTGTATTCATTGCAGTGTTTATTTTAGCAGGAATGGCGGCGATATCACTCGCAAATTGTGAAGGGTTTGAAATATTAAGTTTAGTAGCAATGTTTTCAGCTTTAGTTGTCAACTCATTTACATCTAAAGATTGTGCTTGTTGTTTAAAAATATTAGCTTTTTCTGCAACAGGATTTATAAAACCTTGCCCACTTTTTATTATTTTTGAAACATCTTTGTACGCTGATGCTATTATCATATATTCCCTTTATTATGTTTTATAAAACCAATAATCAACTGCGCTAACACAATCATGATTATGGTTATCTTGTATGTATTGGAGCATTGTGAGAACTTTTTTCTCAACATTGAAAAACTTCTCGTCAATAACAGTAATGACATTATTTTTCTTGTCTTCGTAAAAACCAAGACGAAATAGTGTCCACATAAGACTTAGCATTGCACAAGTTATTTTAAAATTTGGTGAAATTTCTGCAATAGTAATACGACAGTCGCCTAATGCGAGTTCAAGCTTTTCTTTCTTCCCACGATTATATTTTGTAATCACTAAATCTTTTTCATTAAAAAGAGACAATGTGCGAAGGTAATATTCTTTCATGTCTCCTTCATAAAAAATATGAACAGGCATGTTAAGCGCAATCTCGTAATGAGATTTAAGATGGTTTATATCCAAATTAAAAACAGTGGAATTGTAATTGTCGATGAACAATGCACAAAAGGTATTCTTCAAACCTTTAAGTTTAGAAACAACATCACCAAGATAGGACAAATTGAGTTGATTGTTATGCTCGTCGGCGTAGAAATGGCCAACTTCTATGAAATTTATGTTTTGCATGGTGCTTCACCAATATGTTTTCATCCATTATACAATAAAAAAAGGGGTTTTGCAACCCCTTTTTAAACACTTACCTTTTCCGGTAATTTTATCTTACTGGTTGTGTGGTGCAGTGGCTCGGTATTTGATATTAGCTTGAAATCATCAGGTGAGTTCTTTTCTATAGAACGTTCCTTGGACAACGAGATACCATAACCATCTTTGTCAACTAAGTTTCCTTCTTTATCACCATAGACAGTTTCTTTTGTTTCTGGCAATGTTATTTCAGAACCTTTGTATTTTCCTGTTTCATCATAGTGGTGTATGAATGTACCATGCGATGAAACAGACTTAATAGAAGAACCACCTTTTACTGGCTCAATCGAAACCATACGACCAGACATAGGAGTATCGTGAACCGATAACGTTTTGCCTATGACATGCTCTTTAGACTTCTTAAAAACCTTACCAAAAGCGGGAACATTTTCTTTATCGCTATAATACGAACTATCATGCCCAACGAAACCAAATCCTTCCTTTGTCAAAACAGAAGGACTGCCATCATCGGCTTTTGTTATATTTCCGTCTTTATCTAAGTGTGCGATAGCGTGGATATTATTCTTTTTCTTATATCCATCAACACCACCGCTATATTCAGTCTGGATCATTTTTCCACCACCATTGTTGTGGATTATTTTACCATTGTCAGAAGAACTATCATATTCATGGTGTAAAATGTCGCCTTTAGAAGTATGGGCCATGTCATATTGACCATGATACATACGCATCATTTTCAAACGTGTAACATTTCCTGTTTCATCCTTTTCTTCTTCAAAATGGGCGGGGCCATGTTCATTGTGTAAATTACCTTGCTCATCGAAATGCTTTTCAACATTTTTATTATCGGTATGCATCACATAATCACCGGAATTGGCGTGAGGTGCTTTTATAATAGAACCAGTATGGTCACGATAAATTGTATTCTTTATTTCATGTTCTTCTGGTGAAGTTTTGTGGGTATGAGACTCATATTCATGCTCTATAGTATTTCCATCACCCAAACTAGTTTTCACAACACCTTTGCCATTTGACCAATTATGCGAAACTATATCACCTTTATTAATATGATCATACTTTGCTTCAAAGTGATCAGTTGGTTTACCATTTTCATCATATTCGGTTTTCATTTCACGGAACACATGTCCATGATGTGCCCATGATTTTGTTTCATATCCCTTTGTTCCATTTTGATTCAATGAAAGCGAATAACGGGATGGTTCATCATTGTCGGTATGTGCTTCGCCATAAACACTTTTAACTACACCCATGCCATGATGATTAACATACATAGAAGACATTCCGGATAAAATACCATTATGCTCATAACCAAACTTGTGGTATTCATGTGATACTTCCGTAACGTTACCATGTTCATCATAAGATGTATCTTCAATAGATGGTGTTTTACCATCTTTAGGTGAATGAAGTAGCCCATAATTGTAAAAACGTTTCGAAGTGTTTTTTAATTTTCCGGTTTCATCATGTGTTTCTTTGATATAAGCAGGGCCAGACTCGTTATGAAGCTCCCCGCCCTGATGCCACATTTTGTGAACTGTGTTGCCCTCATGAATTATCAAAGAAGGTAAACCATCATTACTATGAAGCTCTCCACTGATATTATGAGTGTGTTTTGTTATCTTGGAAATTTTTGGCTCTATACCATATTGCGAAAACACATCATTATGTTTATCTTTATTTTTGACATGACTTTCAATAACTGAATCTTTATCATCATCGTTATAAAGATCGGGTGATTTTCTATATTTCATGCCGGGTTCAGATGGAAACTCCTTTTTAGAAAAATCACTAACCGTTTTAGAAAAGTCACCGGATGCATTACCATATACTTTATTTTCTGGACGCCATATATCATGCCCGTCTGTATTTGTATGACGCTTTAGTAATATACGTGCAAGAGGTGCCTTGGCAGTATTGTCGCCTTCATGTGTTAGATACGCTGCCAAAGTTTGATGAGAAAGATCAGATTGAATATATGAGTGGTGTTCGCCACCAGCTTTCAATGCAGGGTTTTTAGATGAACCGTGTGGTAGTCTCATACAAGAAGTTTCCCATGATCTACCGCTAGTCATTCCACCAATATCATGTGGATGCCTTGAAACAACTATTTGTAATCCATTTCCCTTTCTATTGTTATTGCGGGAAGGATCATTTTGAAATATATTGGAAAGTGATTTTGTTTGATTTATACCACCACGAACAACATCGGCAGTTTTTTCATTCCCTCCGGTTTCAGCTAATATAGAACCTATGGATTTGAACTCCGCTTTTACATGTCCTTTTTTGGTCTGTAACCTACGAGTTGCAATACCTTTATCATAATCATGAATAGTCCAACCACCATTTTCGTGCAAGTGCTTTGCTATATCAGGATTAAAATGTACCTCATGACCTGTTAATGGTATAACAAGTCTTGGACTTTTTTCATCATTAGTATAACGGTGGAATAAGCCATCATGATGCGATGGATCGACATCCTCGCCTTGTTCCTTATTAGTTTTAACCCAATTGTCAACCAATTTTTTTTGTTTTTCTGTTAATTCTTCATTTATTATTTTTTGAGACATTTTATCACCACATCATTCCTTTTCACTTGTGCTATTGAGTAATTGTCCATTAAGATATTCAACAGGCTTATTGTAACCTGCTGATGTCAATAACTCAATACCCAAACGATACAAATCTTCCTTTTTAACCAACTTTTTCTTTGGTTCTATATTAGATTCGATCAATTTTAAAATATCATTCATCATTATCCCCCTTGGACAACTTTTCGTGATATTTTGCACATTCTAAATGTTGCGGATCATGTGACTCAGCATATTCCTTTTTATATGCTGTGGCTGCGGCCTTATGATAATCTCTTTTTTCTTGAAGGAAACTTTCTTTATTCTCAGACATACCAAACCTCATTGTTTGGTATATTTATCAACACTCAACCATACATCAATTCATTAAACAACATGATTTTGTCATGTGGTATTTTGGCACGGGTTGCCAAATTTACTTGAGGATACTTGTACATCAAACGATTATGCTTTGTGCGCAACCCTCCATTTTTTGCGAAAGGTACAAAGTCACGCACATCAATAATGTCATAAACCTTCTTATTGATTCCCTTTTGTTGCAGATAAAAAAGATTCATGAAAAATCCTTCTGCAACAACTCCTGTATTTCTAAAAATAAGATTCCTAACATAGTTGAATGAATGACCAGAAGAAATGTCATCATCAACAATCAAAACATTTGCATTCTTCGGCAGTTGTTTGAGGAATTGTATAAACTCATCCTCATTTTCAACAAGGAATCCACACGGACTTTTTTGATAAGTATTTTTCTTGAACAGACGGGAACAACGAATGTTGAAATCACCTTGGAAATACTTATCCATGCTAATAACATAACTGTTCATATTAGCAACATGCTGACGGCACATTTCCACCTGTTCCTTTGCATCAATCACCGTTATATCAAGTTTTCCTTCAAACACGAAATCCAATGCCCCTACAAGCCTTTCTGTGACGTTTTCAAACCCACCAAGCCCTGAATCATCCCTTACCATATAGGTTCCGGAAATATCAGGGTTAGAAAGGCTAGACATAACCTTATCACGAATTAGAGTAGACGACAAATACGAATATGGACTATTTTTGACAACAAAAATGTTATCATTGCTCATACCATGTTGTTGCAAACGTGAATCAACGGTGATATCGACACTATCACGGGAAACAATGAAGGTGTCATGTTCAGTCTGCTTAATTGCCAATGCAAACATTTGATTGTCCGCCCCGACGACAAATGATTGTTTTACATTTGGTGCGAAATGGCTCAAACGCATCATAAGATAAGGAAAGTTCAATTCTGCTGGCATGTAGAGAGCAGGATGTTCATCAATAATGATATCAGTTTCATTATTGTCTTCCAGAAACTTTTTCATATATTGAATGCGTGACATTGCCGAAAACTTACATGTGCCTCCACGCTTCACGTCAACATATGAATCATGTGCTGGAAAGAGAACACACAAAGGATTATACCCTCTGTCAATATAAAAAGAACGTGCTAGGCGAATAGCATCTAAATGACCAGCATGCATAGGCGAGAAACAACCTGCCATCGAAATGATAATATCAGGAGACTTTTCAACAATCGCATCCACAATAACATCATTGAAGGGAGAATCCGGATCGCAAAGCATTTCCATCAATTGATGTTTAGATTGGTATTCATCTTCAAAGTAACCAGCATCAACACAATCCTGATAGGAAAATCCATTTGCAATCATCATGTCATAGTACATTGTAGGAACCATTGGTTAATTTCCTCCCATTATACTGATTGTTAAATATACTGTAAAGTAAACTTATGTAAAGGCAATCAAATGGCACTAACCATCAAAGAAAAAAACCATGTGACAATACACATAGAACCAACAACAGATGCAGTTTTATCAAGTGAGTTTGAATTGGTTTCTGAACGTAATTACACAATAATATGCAGCCCTCTCCAAAGTGGTGAGCGCATTGGTATATTAGTATATGACTACGCAACACAACAATTTAATCAAATGTATATTGGAGGTTTTGAAGTATACATGACACAATATCACCATGTACTTACCTTCCAAAATGTAAGCTGTGTTATACAGATAGACAAAAGCGAAACTGCTTTGCCTGTTGGAGTAAGTATCGCATCACGTTAAATAGATAAAATTATTTGGAGTTTGAAATGGGTAAATTTTTACAACACATGGAAGATTATTATCTTGTGCCTATGAACGAAGGATTCAATCCTATTGAAAGCATTCGTAACTTTGCAAACCAAGACATTTTCATGGGTTCACCAACGCATGAAATGCGTAAAAAAGGTGTTTTTGTCTATAAAGTCGATAATGCTAATATTGCTAAAAACAGAATCCATAAGAACTTCGAACCAACTCATACCTTTGTTATTCATGGTTCTCATTATATTGTTGGGAAAGAATTAGGAAAAGAAGGAACTCAAATATATCGTGCCAATGGTAATAAAACACACACGCATGTTGATGGGTTTAAAATGTTACATGAGCATCCTGAATTGACAGAGACTCATATTGGAAGAAAGATTTATGCGGAGAATAAAGAGGCTTTTAAAAAAATGCCTATAACAGCATCAAAATCACAACTACAACATATTATGGACTTAGACCCTTCTAAAAGAACAGGAAATGTCCAAAACTCAACTATGCAGTGGATAGCATCACGTCATTATAATTCAGATAAAAGTGTATTGGATTCAGCTATTAATGCGCAACATCAAATACACCCAATAACTGTGAAACGCTTAATGACTATGCATGGCGTCAACCGTGACCAAGCAACTAAAATAAAAAATATGCCACATCTTATGGCAAATCCCCATATAGCTGCTACAGTCACGAATCGTTTGGCTCAGCCATAACATCAATAGACTTGATTGGGTTTCACTGACAGCCTAATCAAGTCTAATTCCTCTACCGCTGAAATATCAAAAAAATCAACATCATTCAACGTTGCACTTGGAACAAAAATATCCTTTGGATATTTTTCATTAACTTCTTTCACAATGTCAATTAGAAGTTGAACATTATCAGAAGAATACATTACGATATTCGTCCCCCTGACCTTTGCCTCCCAGCACAAATCATCATCAAATGCACCATATGAAAGGTCAATAGTAAAATTTGTATTTGTCATGATTTCCTCAGATATATTTTTTAACTTCACTAAAACACTTGTATTTTTCTGAATTGGTCAATAAACCATATTCATCAATTTGATACTCCAATGCACTTGGAAGAACCTTACTACAAGTCAAATTATAAACAACGCCATTTTTCAATTTGACATATATTCCATAATAAGCAGAAGTTAATATACCAATTTCTTCGATACCGTCGATATTATTGATATTATTAAAATCCGCATCAACACTGTTTTTTATAACTACCGAAGTATTCATGATTTTGCCCTTGAATGCTAGTTGACTATTATACACTTTTTGACACCTTTTGTCAATCTTCTACATCAACAATGTCTCCTAATACAGCCACCATATACCAATCAGGAACAGTTTTCGAAGTATTTCTCGCATTAAACTTTTCAATGCGTTCTTTGGCTAGTGCATCAGAAGTAAAATATTCAACTGAATCTATTTTACTTCCGCCAACCCCTTTCGTATTCCATAAACAAAACTTGACGCTTGAACATAAATCACCTCGGCTCTGAAATTGTTATTTGAATTACCACATGATAGTCTTTGAAATAACGATGGTAATTCGCATAAATGTATGCATCATCAAGAGATTGCATGAACTTTAAAGATGGTCGCCCATAATTAACGAAATACCCTCGCTCAGTGTAATTTTCAACAATAATGTCGAAAATTTCAAGAATTTCTTGGATTAATTCCTCGTTTTCCTTGAATGTGGTTACAAATGACTGTGACCCATGAATGGTCGAGGTAAGAACACACGAACCATTTTCAGTCAATGAAACATCATACAACGCAGCCTTTCTGCATTTTCCTGCAAAACGGTCACGAAGTATTTGATACACATCACGTATGGATTTGGTTGAAGTCATAGCAATCACCTATCTGTGTTTCATCATCATAGCATATGTCCACGATTTTTTCAAGGAATAGAAATGAAAAAACCAGCATTTCTGCTGGTTTTTTGTAATGACTGATCTTCCTTATTTCAGGTGAAATTATTCAATTTCACGCAAAAATGCTAAGTCTTCATCATCAGGTTCAGATGTTTGTACGGGTGCGGCCTGACGTACCTGAGTGCGCACAGGGGGAGCATCGTCTTCTTCATCTTCCACTGAACTATTGCGAGATACAGTGGTTCCTAATGCGGTTGCAATACCAGAACCCACTTGTGGGCCTAACACTTCAACAAGACGCTTTTGCAAGGATTCATAAGTCTTGAATTCCTTTTCATCATAGAATGGTTGCAATGGGTGACATTGGTTCCAAATCTTTTCCATTTCCTTTTCCTTTCCACCGGCCAACGGAGATTTAGCCTTGAAAGAAGATTTTTCGTAGTTAGGAACAGTTACGGTTTGACCCTTACTATTCTTCATAGTACGACCATTGATACGGATAACAAAATCAGCGCCGTTATCAATGTCAAATGCGTTCATAGGTTCAACAACTTCATCACCTTCGAACTCTGGTGCCTTTGGATATGCAGCATCCTCGATCATCTTGTGAATCTGAGGGCCGTATTCATAAATCATGACCTTGCCTTCAAGTTCTGGGTGCGCCGGGTCTTTTATAACCAAAACGTTCGCAAAATATGTGGTCTTACGCTTACGAGAACGGGCATTATCCTTATCAGATTCAACACCAGAGTCCCAGCAACGCTTATTCAACTCACCACATGGATCGGGCTTACCAATAGTAGAAAGAGAATTTTCAATATACCACTTTCCAGTTGGGCCTTGGAATGCGTGAGAGTATACTCTAACATATGGATATTCATCAATTTCGGAAGGTGCAGCAGGCAAGAAACGAATAATAGCAGTACCACTACCCTTTTCTTTGTCGAATGTAGGCTTCCAAATGCGCTCATCGACCGCACGAGAACCGCCTTTTTCTGGCTTGTCAGACGCTTTCATCTTTTCAAGCATGTTTTTTGAACTAGAACGTAATGCATTTAATGACATAATATATTTCCTTATATGAGTTATGTGTTTTTATATGTTTTGAAAAATTAAAACAAGGGGAAATTAGTTATTTTTCAATTGCAATAATTTTTCCCTAATGTAATCAGTATATTCCTTGTCCATTTCCATACACACAAATGGTCGATATTTTAAATACCAATCTTTATATGCTGTCCATGTCAAAGTGTTCAACTTCATACATGTATATTTAGTTAGCGACGTTGAAATATCAACCATTGCTAACGTTTCATAAGAAATAATTCCCTTATGAGCCAAATGGTAAATTGGTGGTATTCCTACTCCACCATTTGCATTTGTTGTTTTTAGTATATCTATTGTATACGATTCGTAAAGTTTTGTCAAGTCTTTTTCTAAAAAATATTTCGGAGAAGACAAAAAAGATTTTAATTTAGAATATGCCTGTTGGACATCTTCCTGATCGGGGGAACTTTCCCAACTCCCATTAGGTTTGTTATAAAAGAAATGTGCGCCCAATGCCATTTTTACATTGACATCAGTAGTAAATCTCTTTGCCCATTTGTCAAACAATTTAACTTCCCATGTTGAAACTGTTTGATATTTGTCCCAATTGTATATTTTCTTCGATGAAAAATTATACTTTTCAAGGCGATAGCTGTCCGTCATATAATGTAAACGAACAGATTGATATAACTTCCATGTATCAAAATCATTTATGTATTTTGGATTTTCACAAGGATAAACCAATGACTTTATATTCATAATTTAGAATGGTAACGTAGCAATATTCTCAGTTTTTATACGCTTTAGATTAACAGATTCGGAACGCAAACGTTCCAATAAAACAGGACTTAGATAAGGAGCAATTTCCGTTTCCTCCAAATCATATTCTTGACAATACTCAACCACAGCTTCCAGCCATGTATCGCAATGCTTGTAAAGTTCTTCAACCTTATGTTGAAGACTAGACATTATTTCTTCTTTTGAAAAACCTAATTTAACCATATCATTTCCTTTGACAGTGTTGATTCCCTAGATGACCATTGTAACAGATTGTTACAATGGTGTCAATAATTTATTTCGACGGTTGGTTTCTGTCTAGTGTGCGAGGGGTCATATCCCAATTATAATTAAACAAATAATTATGTGCATTACCTTTCAATTTAAACTGATTCTTAGAAACAGTCAATTTTATGAAAGTTCTAAAACCTTCACGTTTTTCAACAGAAACACGATGAATACATGTATTATTCATTTCCAACAATATTTTGTTAGGATATGTAGTGATTTTACTCTCGTCAATCATTAACTCCATATCCAAACGTGAAATAACAGGATCATTTGTTATTTCTATTTGTTGGTTGTAAAATTCAGTAGGGAAATCATCAGACCACACATAATTAATGTCATCCGTGCCAAAACCATCCAAATGCCAACCGGGACGACCACGACTTTCAAATGTGGTAAACATGCTCTTACAAGAAACATAAACATAATCAGTCTTAGTAGAATACTGAATAGCACCAACTAGAGGTCTAATAAACTCTAAATGAGATGGTAAACGCAAATCTGTACCGGGCATAATAATAGGCATGTCCTGAACAAACATCATTTCAGGACATTCTAAATCAAACTCACCAATAACATATGGTGCATTGCCAACTAATATTTTATCCATTTTCACCAACAATAATTATCTCGGTTTCAAACGGAAGAATACAACCAATTGAAATATTTGCACCAAATACCTGCATCAATTTCCACATTTGCCATTTTGAATATCCATTTTCGTCTTCTTCCATAGGTATAAATGAATATGGCGGATTACCTTTATACAAAGAAAAATACCATTCAATGTATTGTTGTCTACCATGATCAGTGAGTTTTACTTTAACAAACTCATTTATATTAAACTTCATTATGCCACCATCGCTGCGCCAACAATAAACAATAATGCCAATACTAAAACAACAACTTCAATCATACCAACAATTGTCATTATAGGATTCATTTTTTCTTTGTTGAAAACATTAATGTCACGGGTTTGGTTTATTTCGGTATGAATATATTCATCGGCATCAACCGTTATGGTAGTATTGGTATTATCACCAATAGCAACATTCAACTCATAAACGTACTTTCCGTCACTATTCTTATAATTGGTTTTTTCAATAACAGTACCTTTAGTTATCAAAAACATATCTTTCATAATAAAATGGTGATAACCAAAATAAAAAGGACATGCAATAAAAATAGCTATGATGAATAGTTTCATCAAACCAGTAACGTCAAAAGATTTATTATCTTTCTTTAAACTAATCATGTTTTATAAACTCACAGATTTGGTGAACTGAATACATCCCAATAGAGATTACTGATATAGAAATCACCGTAGCAATCTTCATTGGGACATTATCTATCAGGAAGAAAAGTGTTTTATCACTCATAGTAAAGTGAGGTATTAACTACCCCACACCATATCCTGTACTTTCATGATCAAATTACTTGCCAATTCAATGTTAGGTCGCTTAGGCAGCTTCGTCTCATGGTAAAGTTTATTACGAATCAGATCGTCTTGTTCCTCACCGTAAGCAATTAATTGCTCATAAGACCACGAACCACGGCGGATTTCAAGTAATTCCTTTGCATCCGGACGCTTCACCAATACTTCACCATGCTCAAGGATTTCACGGCCCATACGCAACAAGCGAACCAGATGCATACCATGCTTGAAATCAGTGCCAGTAGCTTGAAAGTCAAGATGTCGCTTACACAAATGTAGCAATTCAGAAAGATTCGCTTCATTCATGGTCTTTACCAGTTCGGCCATGTTTTCGCTCCCAACAACATGGTCAACATCATAGCTTTCAGAAACCACTTCACGAACAACAGAGGCACGTTCAGCTAGTTCAAGCTCAATCAAACGATAAAGATCAACCTTCTTATCCTTCAATGTCTTCCAAGCCCAATATTGGTTCCATGTTTCAAGATTTTGCTTGTACTCGGAAATGTTAAACTTGACAATCATCAACGGCAACTTTCGCTCACCATCAGCAGTGGTATGATCGAAGGAATTATCAGTCACATTCAGATGAAAACCATCATTGTATGTCTTAGCACCAGCGTCCTTGTACAGACCGTAAATGTTTCCACCATAATGAACCAAACGATAACCATCATGGTATTCTTCAAGATCAATCTTGAAAACCTTTTCGTTGGTGTAGTTGACGACCAACGAAACATAGTCAATCTGACGAGGTGGGGTTGTTGGTTGCGGGTTATTCTGCCACTTGGACTGATTCTTCATTTGCTTTAATTGACTAACTGCATAACCAGAAAAGGTGAATGCAGCCCTCGAAGACATCAAATCACGGCGATGTTTGCGAAGCAACTGATAGGCTGGGGAATCCAAGATAACATCATTTTCCTCAATCCACAAGAGTTCGACAATGTTTGGATTACATTCCGTATACAATTGCATGAACTTCGACAGTTCATAACTAACACTATCCTTTTGATCAGGATGACGGTACTCATTCTGTTTAAAAAATGGAGTGCGGATAAACTTGGGGTCAGCCACGAAAATGCCACGATAATCTTCATCAGACGTTGGTGTATTTGTGCCATAGCTGATACTACCAGCACGACCCAAGTAGATTTCTTTCATGTTAGCCTTCTATATGTGAAAATTAAGATAGCCTATTCTACAACACTCGCACATCATAGTCAAGTACAGTTTCCATTAACAATAAATATCATGTATTTGTTAATGTATGAGACTAAAATGAACTTTGAAGAATTGTTGATAACCGACATGAAAAAACTTGACGAAAACTTTTTTATCAAAAGAAACAATAATTATCTGGAACTTTCACACCAATTAAATGTGCATGCAAAGAAACCATTCATACCGTCATGGGCACATAAAAGGATGCTTGAATTGCGTGATAAAAACACTTTCGACAATACAGTAAAAAACTCACCAATAAAAGTAGTTCATCCCTTAATGTCACAAGAAGTTAAAAATGTAGGGGAAAAAAGAGTAGGCTCAACAAGAGATATATCTGTTAATGTTCCTATCGTAATACATAACACCAGAACAGGAGAAATGCATTTGATTGCAGGTAATCATAAAATAGAATCTTGTAATAAAACCAAAACAAATACACCTGTTATTGCTATACCACATGAAGAATAAAAAAAGGGCTTAAAGCCCTTTTTTACTTTTCACTCAATGGGTGAGAATCCGCCAATTTTCTAACTTCTGGATGGATACTTTTAGAAGCAGCCCCCAAATGTGATTTATCAATATTTTTATTTTTTAAGGCAGCCTTTTGCACATCTATGTGATTTGAACGTAGAGCGTCATGCAACTGTTCATGTGTCGCACCACCATGAAGATTGGACATATTCAATGCTAAACTACGTACTTCCGGATGTGGGTCGCCCATAGCAAAATTAATATGCTCTTTATTAAGATGTGGCGAAGATGTTTGTAAGACAGCCCTGCGAACACTAAGATCGGGATGTGACTGTGATCTTGTGAGTGCCCTTTCATTTGTCATATGTGATTTTACCAAAGGTGCTAAATTAATATGATCATATTCATAATTTGATTTTTGGTGATTATCAATTTCTTTATGTATTGCATTATTATGATCTACAACTTCTGCATTTGACTCAAACAATGCGCCTTCTACCATTCGTCTAAATGATTGCTTCATTTTTTTCTCCAATTATTCTTTTATAAATTAACTATGCAATGGATGATATGCGTTTGGCATAGTTCTTGTTTTCAACGCCTCATGGGCAGCATGTTGAACAGCACCATCCGAATGTTTTAACAATCCATGCAATCCATTTTGATGCATTCCGGGTGCTCTATTAATCGTCTCAATCTTGTGTGCCTGTGATGTTTCAGGGTTATTTATATGACTGATGACATGTTGTGGGGTAGCGGCGTGGTGCATCGCAGCCATATGACGTATTTCCGGATGTGAACTTTTCATGGCGGTATCAATATGAGCCTTATTGATATTAGGATGGCTTAAAGCAGCCTTTTGAACTCCAACATCGTGATCTTGTAATGCTGTATGTAAATGCTCCGATGCTAAATTTCCAACACGTTTTGATGTATGAATTGCCTGTATACGATTTAACGGATGTGAATCTTTAAGTCCTGCGTGAACATGACTCATATTAAGGTGCGGAGAATCGCTCTGTAAGGCCGATCTACGCACTTCTGGGTCATGATGGACTGACGCACTGTCCAATGCACTAGTGCTTGTTAAATGCGATTTTACGAGGTGTGGGAGGTCAATATGATGTGATGTTGCGGGTGAATCAATTGCCTGATGTATATCTTGATTGTGCACAGTATGAAGATCATGAGTCACACCAAACATACTTTCAACTAAACTTCTAAATGATTGCTTCATTTTTTACTCCAAATTATTTTACTATTTAGAGTAGCAATGAGAGTTATAATGCAACATTAACACTCTCATTGGGAGCATTAACATCTAAAAATTATTTGCAAGTGCCAAATATTTCATAGAACTTATCAACAGTCCATTTCTTCATTCCTGACACTTGCCCGTCTCCTATTTCCACCAACCACTCTTTCCCGTGAATATCTTCTATGATATCAATACTAAAAAAATTACTATCAATCTTCTTAGCAATTTCGCTAACTATTGTTGGCACATTACCATCACATGAAAAAACATTTCCCATAAAACAAAAAAATCTTTTTTCAGAATAGCTGTCTAGCGCATGATACTGGCGAAGACATATACGACCGGCACCATCAGTACCTCGATACTTTCGCATCTTTTCAAGTGCTGACCTTAACTCAACTCCACCATTTACAATACCACCAGACTTAACATCATCCTTCAAAAGAAAAGAACAATTAATTGAATCTACAAAATTAATAGAATCTTCAACCGTGTCAAAAAAATACGTATTAAAAGTATACTCGGCTAAAATATCATACCAGTTGTGCAAATAATGGGTGTTGTTATACTGTTGCGGATTGTTGATAAGTGTCATACCATTATAACGAAGACTTTTATAAAAACTATCATATTCAGCAGCGTTCTTCATCCAACCACGGTATACGACATCTGTCACGACAGTATCCCTGCGGGCATACCAACAGGTCAACGTTTTATAACCACGATTGTCAGCTTCAATCATTTCATCATGAAACTCAGGGTCTATTGTTTTCTCAAACATCATATTTGGATATAAAAATAACATTTCATCACCTATAAAAAAAGGGCCGAAGCCCTTTTTTATTTTAACGTTTACGCAGCTTCTTTCTTATCCGAGCGGATCGAAGAAGCCACTGCCCACACAATGAAACCAACACCAATCAAACCAGTCACGATTTCAGAAACTTCATGAGTAATGCTCATGAGCATGATGGTTGCAAGTGCGCCAATTGCATAATGTGCGCCATGTTCAAGGAACTTATAAGCTTGCAAGGTTCCCTTATCAACAAGATACGTAGTCATCGAACGGACGAAGAACGCACCAACACACAGACCCAACATAATGATAACAATATCAGTAGTAATAGCGAAGGCACCAATAACTCCGTCAAAGCTGAACGATGCGTCCAAAACTTCAAGGTACAGGAATCCACCGATACTACCAGTCGAAACAACCTTTGCTACATTAACATCACTTTCAGTTTCTTCTTCCAACAGATGACCAATAAACTCAACAGCAAGATAAGTAAGGATACCATAAGTACCAGCCATCATCACCGCCAACTTCTCATGCTCAGGAACAAAACTCGTTACACCTACCAAGATAGCCAACGTTGCAAGAATGGACATCGAATCAACACGACCAAGCTTTGCCATCTTTTCTTCCAGCCAAGAGTGCCAGTGCAAATCCTTTTCCGGGTCAAACAAGAAGTTGAAAAAAACCAAGAACAAGAAAGAACCACCATAAGCAAGAACTTCGGCATGGTGAGACAACAGGGCAGCAGAATATTCCTTGGGGCTATTGATTGCCATGTTCCATGCTTCAAGAATAGACATGTCAGATGTTTGTGAAACAATAACCAACGGGAACAGCAAGCGCATACCAAAAACAGCAATGAAAATACCAACCGTCAAAAATAGGGTGCGCCAGTAGTGATTCCAATGTTGCAAAATACCAGCATTGACAACAGCATTGTCAAAGCTCAGAGAAACTTCCAAAACAGCAAGTACGACCGCCACAAAAAGACCTGCGGGGCCAGCATACAGATATGCTGCAAGGAAACAGAGGGCGGCCAAAATACCGGAGAAACGGAAATGACGCATAAGTTGTAGCATTTAATTTTACCTTTATAGTGAGTTGGTAGGTGTATATTAACACATACACCTATGTTTACAAGACATAATATGTTAAAGTTTGTAACCGTCAGTATTAACGGTTAGTAACCTTCTCGATCAATTGAGACTTCATGTCTTCCATCTTCTTAACCGCTTCAATTCTGGAAACTTCACCTTCCTGCTTGATCTTCTGAACTTCATCAATTGTTTCGATAAGGTTCTTCTGAACATATTCAAGAGTTTGAATGTCAACCACAGAACGCTCATTAGCCTTCGCCGTGGCAACACTGTTCATCTTCAACAAATCTGCATTTTTCTTCATGATATCGTTAGTCGTGTCGTCAATCTTGGTTGCAAGTTCAACTGCATTCTTTTGCTCAATCAATGCAATCGCCAGTACAAATTGCTTCTTCCAAGAGGGAATAGTCAATTCAGTAAGATTCGTAAACTTGTCGATCAGTGTACGGTTGTTACTCTGAATCATGCGAATCATAGGAGCAGTTTGAATTGCCACCATTTGCATAGTCTTCAAATCATGCACACGCTTCTTCAAGCGGTCGATAATCCCTGACAAATCGGAAATATTTTGTGCTTCAATGGGATTGGTAGCGGCAGTTGGCGATGCCTTCATTTCTTCAAGTTGTTGGTTCAATTCTTCAATCTTGACTTCACCAACCAAAATACTAGTGTCGAGATTTTTGTATTCTTCAACGTTGTAAAGATATACATTTTCAAGATTTTGAATAGTGCCATTCAAACGATTCTGTGTGACACTAACCTCAGACAGCAACTTTTCAATTTGCTTGGAAAGGGAATCGTATTGTCCAACAATCTTTTCCTTACCAACAATAAACTTGTTGATAAGACCACCAATCAGGGGAATCTTCGATCCACCATTAACAAGACCATTGATATTGACTTGCTTGGCAAGGACGACAACTTCGGTCATCTTATCACCAATACCATCAACATCGGAACTGCGCACATGCTTTAGCATGTCATCAGAGAAACGCACAATCTTTTCACCTGCATCGGAACCAAGCTTGGTGATAGCAGTTGTTTCGTAAGGATTGAAATTTGTCACTGCATTGGAAACACGCTGCTGCAACTCATTGACATCCATACCAGAGGCAACAAGACGTTGCATGTTGGCGTCAAAAACCTTTTGTATAATGGCGGAAGTGCCAACATTCTTATCAGTACCAACCACAACCAAGTTTTGATTGGATACTTGTCCTGTTTGAGTATATGCGGAAACCGGCTTAAACACTGTCATTTTTAGCTCCTGTAGCATTTGACATTTTTTCGAGAAGTTCTTTTTGAATGTTCAACAAATTGTTATATTCATTGTTACCATTCATCTTTGAAGAAAAAACAGAAATCATCTGTTGTTTCCATGTTGGTATAACCAACGTAATAATATCGTTTGTTTGGTCAATCAACGTCAAGAAATTGTTTTCTTCAAGACGTAATTGAGACATACGCATCAAAATTGTTTGACGAATCAACATCAGATTATGAACACGGCGCTCAAAACGAGCCAACGCATCTTGCAAATCTTGAAGTGTCTGTTTCGCAAAAAACTCTACTGCTGTTGTCTGTGACGCCATTTTACTCTTTTCATCGTCAATACGCAACTGCGCAGCAACAATTAATACAGAAAGCATACGAAACTGTTTGTCCGTCTCCAACTCCACGGCATCAAACTCTGGAATGTGAGACTTTAGCTTAGCCAATGCATTCTTGCAATTAGCAACTTCTTTATTGATTTCTGCTTCCAAAATGTTATATTCTTCTCGTGTCGTAATAGAACGTGAGAAAAATGACTTTAAAAAACTTTTATTGAAAATTGCATCAATGTCAACACGCTTAATTGACGCCATAATCTTATTCAAAGAAGCACGAATGCCTTCCGAAAAAGATGAGTTGACAATCTTTGCCAATTTGTTGATTATTTCCTCAGACGAAACATCAGCACCATATTCGGTAATAAAATGGTGGTCAGTAATCTTGATGTCATCACGCATTAATAAAATTCGTGACTTTTCAATTGTTGTTAAATCAAAATCACTAAACCCCAATTTAGCCAAAGATTCCGCAATAGCCTTGTTTTCAGAATCATCCAAAACAGCCTTCACCGAAGGCTTGAGGATTGGTTTAACCTCACGATTTACGGGTAATGGCGCAGAAGGTTGTATAGGCATAACCGGGGGTACAACCGGCTTTGTACTTTCAAGCTGGCGCAAGCGATCTTGCAAGGAATTGCCTGCCGGTTTGGGGTCAGCAATAGTTTGAGGTTGTGTTTTTGATACTACACCCCCAAATGTTTTGATTTGACTCATTGTTTAACTCGTTAGCCATTATTGAATGTTAGTATTGTAACAAACTGAGATATGGATATCAAGTGGTTTTACATATTTTAACAACAAAAAAGCCAGCAATGCTGGCTTTTGATCGTGTGGGTTTATTCCACTTTACCTTAATAGGCTCTTTAATAATCATTACGTCTTATACTTCTAATAGCGAAGGATCATAATGATAGGATTTAATCACTCAAACGTTGTTTGATTTTGTATTGGAAAACTTCAAACTGATTAGATATATCACCAATTAATTGAACAGTACCAGAAGATAATCCACCATTGTTACTAAGATCATCAATCATGCTGTTTGTTTGAGACAATATTTCATTAACACCTGCAAACTTTTCTTCGTTTGAATCACCAATAGTTATTTGTGAACACATGGTTGCCGCTTGAAGATTAATTTGCTGAATGTTTATGTCAATGCCCAACCCCAAACATCTTTCGATAACAGAGTCATAAGAATCTTCTGCGAAAGAATAAATCTCAGCGAAAATCTCATGATCAGGAATAAAGGTTTTACCAGTTGTTAGGTTATGGCAAGCACGGCCATATATTCCCAACACATTAAGTATTATTGCTAATTCGTTCATTTTATACCCCTAATTATAATAGCTAAGTATATTTAGGGACAATTTGAACTATCATTTGAATTGAGAATTGTCAAACCTCGTTCTTTCAAATTATTCAAACGCTCTAAAGATTCTTTCTTTAGTCGTTCTTCATTCTTTAAAAAGAAAGCCGCCATTCTTGATATACCAGATACTATAGCTTCTCTTTCTTTTTTAGCATATCCTTCTGAAACTTTAAAATCCATATATTCGACCTCAAATTGGTCGGTCTGGCGAGACTCAAACTCACAACCCCTCGCTCCCAAAGCGAGTGCTCTATCTATTGAGCTACAAACCGATTAGATCAAGCTTGTAATTACAAACCCGGTCTTGGCAAAAGATCAACCATTACGTCAATGTGCTTCTTCATCATCTTCCCCATAGTCTTTAACATAACCGTATTTACCAATCAATTTGTATGCAACTCGCATCATTTCAATGCAATATTGTTCATGCAATTCAACGGGTTCATACTTGTTTGCATATAACGTTGCAAATACCTTATCTATAACACTAGGTAAGGCATTATTATATATGGTGCAAACAGGATCGTCTATATCTTTCAATGTAGGATATGCGATTTTCAGCATATGATTAGCACATACTTTTGTTTCATTCCAACGTGACATATTTTCACCTTTTACTTTGGCCCCTAAGAGATGCATCGAACATCTATACGTTTGCGCAAACGTGTTTTAAGCCAGTTAAACTACTTAGGGGTTCAACTGAATGGATTTTTTATCGTTGCTCTACCAATTGAGCTACACCCCCAATAAAGCTAAACTTCAATTGGCGGGGGTGGATAGGACTCGAACCTACAACACACGGCTTTGGATGCTTTAAAATTGCTGTTACCATTCAAACCTTACTGTGTTGACAAACGCAACACAGTTTTATACAAACCCGGATTGATCTTCAATGCCTCTGGTACGATAACATTGCGACAAAATGACCTTTGATTAGAAGAATCATGGTTTGTCGGGTCTTCAATCCAAATCAATTCATGTTTCTTTGCATATGCATAAACTTCACCCTTTGTCAAATGAAGAAAAGGACGACGCAAATTGTTACGATGTGATGAAATAAATCTTACATTCCCCTTAATAGAGGACATAAGATATTCTTCGACCTGATCATCTAACGTATGTGCAAGGTAAACATCACAAGCATACGCACGATAAATCTTTTGGCGAAAATTGCGCCAGTTATGTTCTACATTACTTTCATACGCAACATCAATATGATGTACGTCGATTTCAATGCCATACTCTTTAGCAATATCACGAACCAATTGCTCACAATCATCGTCATACGGATTTCCCGGATTATGATTAATGTGAACTACCCGAACGTTATTATAACCAACCATAAAATGTAACAAAGCAACAGAATCTACGCCACCAGAACAAGCAACCACACAAGTTTGGTCGGTAAAAGGTTTAATCACTTTGGTACGAATGTTAGCCATTATCACACCTAAAATAAAAAATTACTGTAGTTAAGTACCTTTATCCAGAGTTAACGTGTGTCTCTGGTTAAGAGTCCCCTCACTAAAGATACATTTAACAACAGCCTTTTGGTGCTTCCGACTGGACTTGAACCAGTGACCTACCGATTATGAGTCGGTTGCTCTAACCACCTGAGCTAAGGAAGCATCGTTGTCTTGATGTGGTCATTATACCGCTTTACAACAACCACGTCAAGAACTTTTTTACTTTACATCATCAGGTGCACAACAATTGAACGCATAGGCAATAGCACCGTTTTCATGCTCTTTCAACTTAGCCTTGAACTCTTCCGGAGACATTTCCTTTAAACGTGTTGCAACACGTTCCAATGCATCCTTTTGTATTTGTGTCATCCCAATATCATAACGTGTGGGAACATAACCACATTCGATAAAAGTCTGTTCAAGTTCATCATCAGACATGTTATCCAGATTTTCCAGAGCCTCTTCAAGCATAGCCTTAATGCGTGACATATCAAACTTCCTCTAAGCCGTATGGTACAAGAATATTTTCCAATTCTACCACCTTACGCTCACCATTGTCAAACATCACTTCAATTACATTTGATGGCATATTGTAATCATAACGATAGCGATTACATACCTTCACATACTCTTGTGATGGTTTATACCATACGGTGTCAACACAGATAGAACTTGCATAAAAAGCTTCAAAACCATGTTCATCCCATTCACCATCCAAGTCCACTTGGCTTATAATAGAAAAATCTTCATGTGGTGAACGCAATGACATAAAAAAGTCATATGTGTTTTTTGCCATTTCCATTGATATGAAATCAAACTCTTCTGCATACTTTCTTCCACGTTGAAATGAAACCCCAATAAGAGTACCATCCAAAAAGTACACTGCGAGGCCAACCATAGTATCAGTACACAGCCAAGGTGTTACCCAATATGCGGTAATATGTTCCTTTATTTTATCATAATAATCATAATGATTAAAATTAATATTCAATGCTGTTGTAATAGCATCAATATCAATAGATTTTTCATTACGACTTGTTTTCTTGACATTTTGTGCCAGTTCAATGAGTTTCATCATTCGTCCCAAAAAATTTGTTTGAAATTAAGACTTTTTTCATAATTGTCCTTGGTGTTACAGGACATCATAATGTCATAAATTTCTTCATCAGTTCGCTTCAAAGAAATGCGAATTGGAACCTGCGACCACTTGTTGAAACACTTCTTAAAATCAACAGCCAAAAAGCCCAAACAGTTAATATAATTGTAATCGCTAGTTCCAGTCAAAGCACATAAACCCTTATGGTTTTCAATCCACAATAAAACTACAGGATGGTCAATACCTTCTACCTTTTGGATTTCAGTGGTTAATTCACATTTGCATTTCTTTTTAATTAGAAAATTATATAGTGATTCAACACGCAAGTTATCTTCGGCAAGTTTATGTAGAATCTGGGTTTTACTCAGTTTAGACATTTTTATTCTCTAACAGGTTTTTCAAGTGATCAATTGGCTTTAAGTCTTGTATAGCCAAATTGTAACAATCCGCCCTCACAACAAAGTTATTAGACGGGTCTATTTGCCCTTTTTGCATAAACTTCGCTTTTTTAAAGTATGCCTCTTTTGGCATCCATCCCAAAATCCAACAAGTATCCTGACATATGCGGGTAAAGACGTAAGCATTACACTTTTGTTTCGTATTATATGCCGCTATCGAACACTCATAATGAGGCTTTGGTGGTGATGTACACTCTTTGGTCTTAACGTCAAGTTTAGCACCATGCATCATTATATCATAGTCATATGTATTTTCAACACATGCATTAAGATAATTTGCAACAATTTGTTCCCCCATGAACCCAACAAGATTGCCTTCGCCTTGACGAATAGAGTTGTTCAACCTACCCATTTCATCAGCTTTCTCTTGTGCCCTTTCACGTATATCTTGTGTTATTTTAATTTCTATCATTATTTGCCATTCAACATCACAATACTTTCATTTATGCGGGTTATCTTTTCAAACAATAAGTTCTTACGGGTAGACACATACCATTCAACTTCTTCTTTTGAGGCGGGCGCAAAATTATAAGAGAATGTATCAATTATTATGTTAGTAAAATGTATTTTATCCTCACCATCAGTAATCAATGGATCGTATACATTCATTCTAACATTATTGAAAACGCATGACACAATATACAACTTATTAATTTGTAATGCCTTGTTACCAAAGGTGTCTACGCACCTTACAAGTTGTTCTTCTTGGAACACTGTGGAGTTCATATCAAATTTTATCTCGGATTTCTTTTAATACTTCAACCAATTTCTCATCCGCAAAACATTCCCTCATAGATTTCATTTCTTCACCACCAGAATAAAATGCAATCATCTTGTCAATTTCAACTAGAAGAGGATTATCAACAACCTTGGCGGATTCTAGACATGTAATCATGGTAGTAACATAATCATATATTGAATCTGTATCAGCACGACTTTGCAAACTAATAAGACTATGTAAAGCACGTTTCACAAAAATATCATGAAAAACTTGACTACCATTGTCAGAAATCCAACAAAGATCAGACTCCGGAATATCAATTTCAATAACAATATGTTTTTTCATATCAAGACACCTTAGCGTGTGAGGACAAAGCCTTTTCAGCCATTTTAGCACATGAGAATCCACGACTATGACCAAGACCATAACCGAACTCAACAATGCTCTTTAAAGCCTGTTCCAGTTCGGTTATGCGTTTTGATTCGGGTGTAATATTACGCCATTTAGATACTGCTTCTACAAACAGTTTATCATCATTGGTCATTTTTGATTCTCATGCAAATTTGTTAACTTGAACGAGATATACACATGGTAATCTCTACTATGCGTACAGTTTACCATGTTAGGGAGAAGGTGTCAAGGATTTAGCGGGGATATCCTATAGGATGTGATTCAGCCAAGTCACCCATAATATCAGCAGAACTTGGATTTTCTTCTTTATTGTCTTCTGGAATTACAAAAACAGTTTCGCCATTCTTTGTTCTTTCCAAATATTCAGATGCAGTGATCATTACTTTTACCTCTGGTGCCGCCAGTGGGACTCGAACTCACAACCTACGGATTACGAAACCGTTGCTCTACCACTTGAGCTATAGCGGCATATGCGTAATTTCTTACGCTAATGAATCAAGGATTTCTCCCAATTCCGTTTTACAATCAGTATATGCATAATAGTCCTCTGCATACAGTTTTTTCAATTGTTCGACAGAAGCGGACTCCATATCAAATTGACCTTCCAAACCATAGCACGAACAATGTGATGCATATACTGTGAATAACTCACCAGATTCAGTATGCTTTAGAAGCACGAAAGACCAGCCCTCGTAATACCCTATTGCATATGATGCTAGTAATATTTCATAACCATTCAATCTATCCGCAGTGATATTAAACTCTCGCAAAACATCATCTAGCGAATTAAAATCGTGTAAAAATATAGTATTCATGTTAATTTCCTCTGTGGTTGATAAATCAAACACTTACACATTGGAAATCGGTGCTACCTGCCTGACTCGAACAGGCCACCTGCGGGTTATCATTACTGAAACCTTGTCTCAGAAACTAAGCCGCTGCTCTACCAGATGAGCTAAGGTAGCATTTCTAGAGTTATCGTACCTAGATCGGACATCACCCACGGGATATTAAGAGTATGACTCTCTTCTTATCATGCATATCCTGCACTATGCGGTATGATGGCCGCAAGTATTCAATCTTTATATAGTACAATAAAATCATCAGTCATGCAACAATACGATGATTTCATTAATGGTTCTTTTGTAACAAAATCCACAAATGTTTCTGTATTATATGGATTATAATAAGCCTTTTTCAAGAAACCTGCAATTGGCTGGTTTTCTATTATATATCCTTTAACATACGCATGCACATTTTTAGTCTTTGTTAATAATACCTTTTCACGACCTTTTGCGTTAACAACATATGAAACATTTCTTAAAAACAAAGGTTCATAAGAATGTGCTACCACCAAACCATTTTGGCGTATCGACCAACATTTCTTAGTCAAATTACGATAAACTTGTACTGGTTTAGTTTTATCAAAAGGATAACGTATTCGAATTTTTAATACCTTCTTTGATTTTAGTCATAATGGCATCACCAAATATTTCCATTATATTGATGCCATCAATTTTTGCATCTTGTGCAAGTTCAACATTGAAAGCACCATTAATTACAAAATTTATTACTGGTGTAAATGTTTCGTTATCAATACTTTTATATAAGTTTACATGAATATTTTCGTTTAGATAATTTTCTAATTTTTGTTTTATATCACTCATTTACTATTATCACTTTTAATTATTTAAAGTAGCATTGGACAATTTATCTAAAATTGTCTTCCCAACAATTTCTTTACCATTTGCGGAAATTACAGTTAAATCTTGTAATATTTCAATATTAAGTTTACATGATATATCAAAATGCAAAGTTGGTATAAAAATATCATCATCAATCTTTCGTTCAACTTTAACTATTTTTATATTTTCATTCAAATACTCTTCGATTTGTGCTGTTAATTGTTGTTTTAAATCGCTCATTTTTATTCTCAATCTTTACCTAGTGTATAATCATGTGGTACAATGTCATCACGATTTGGAAAAGAATCTTCTTCAATTCGTGGTTCTGTATTACGAATAAATTCAGACAACTTATAGTAAAGCCATTGTGGGAAATAACCATCTTCATCACGATTATATCCAACTTCAATTGCGGCCTTTACTAGTTCATAACCATTATAAGCATTCAAATATAATGAGTTTTCAAAATCTTCTGGCAAAATGTATAGCTTTTCATTTTGTTCGGCTGTCATTTTCGGTGTTGTTTCCCACACAAAAGTAGGATCATTGCACTGAATCATACCCCAATCACCAACCTTCATAATATCACCGTCACGGCGGGCACGAATTAGATACCAACCCGGCAATACTTCACCAAAATACAAAGGGTTGACCAAACATTGCTCACACATTAGCATTCTCTTTATGTAGGATATGTATATTTTAAATGGTGAGTCCGGTGGGTTACGATCCCACTACCTACTGGTTAAAAGCCAGTTGCTCTGCCGATTGAGCTACGAACCCATATGCCGTAAAAACGGCAGCAACAGGAAAAATTGTTCCCTTTACCAAGTTGGGAACATATCAAAAACGTTGCCGAAGCTAGTTTCCGATTGGAGTCGAACCAATAATATTGATTTGCTGTTATTTTCCTAAAATCAACTGGATGGAATTTTCTATACGCTGCTCTACCTGATTGAGCTACACCCCCAATGAAACATTACAACAATCGGTGGGGGCGACAGGATTTGAACCTGTAACCAACGGCTTATCATGCTAGAAATGGTTGCTGTGACCATCCAAAACCTTAAAAATCTTATAACACTGGATAGAGTTTATCTTGTTCTACCGATTAAACTATACGCCTTACGACGCAGCCGGACTCGAACCGACACCTTTGGCTTTTACAGAGCTACGATATTTTTTTGCTGTTACTATCCAAAACTAAGTATTACTACCACAACTTACAAAAGTTGTTTGGCACTGCGTAGGGGAATCGAACCCCTGTGATCGAGTAGACAGCCCGACATAATAACCTCTATATGAACGCAGTATATCACTTAACACGTTGCATCACAAGTGGTTTATCACCCAAGTAAAACGTGTCACAACTACCATCTTCATAAACCAGATAAATCCCAGCCCATGAAGATTTTACATCTTTGATGATTTTTCCATTATGTCTAATTTTGGAATATTTCATCATATTCAACAAACATTCACCACTTTCCCCACTTATGGGTACATTCATATTAGTCATGTTTTTCTCAACAGGTTGTATTTTTTCTTTTTTTGAAAATAAAAAATTAAAATTGCTGTCAACAACCTAAAACCTTATGCTATTCTTTTGGCAGACCATTTACAGTCAAATACTCAAGGATAGCATTTGAAAACTTCTCCGAATGATACATCACAAATGAATTGTAATCCTCATTCTCCCAACGCCAAACACCATTTTCTAGAACAGCCATTCCTTTCATATGTGTGTCTTCTTGTCCATTCTTACGGGTTTCTTCAATTTCAGCACAATCATCACTAAAATATACAATTTCCAATCCTTCACCCATTACCTCAAAATAATAGGTTATTACTTTATTATATGCTGTCATTTTAAGTGCCTTTGTTTGGTTGGGTGAGTGGGATTTGAACCCACGATTCTCCGGGTAAGAGCCGGGAACTTTAAGCCTCTAAGTTACCACCCAATGATTTTTACAGGTTGTATTTTTCTTTTTTCCAAATAAAAAATTAAAATTGCTGTTAACAACCTAAAACTTTAAGAAAACCAATCAGGCTTTCTAAATCTGTCAGTGAAGACATATTCATCTACTTCTTCACTCATGTCAATGTCATATGCATCAGGCCAATATGTCATCAACTGTTGCATATCATCAACATAAGCTACAATAACCGAATGACCATATAATGTTCCACCAGTACACCAGTAAGGGTGCTTAATCGGCCACACTACAGGACGATAATCTTCAACTGGAACATAAAATCGTGCACGATACATTTTTATCTCACTGTTTATATTTTGTTGTGAAATTAAACCATGAGTATATTTTCACAACATTTTCTAAACACACATTTAAGCATGTTTAATTAATCGGTAGGCACGACACTAGCTTGCACCCAATCAGTCCACCAGCACTAAACTGTGCCTTTCTCTAGCACCCCACCATAAAGGAGGGAATGAGGACTAACGGTTTCTACACATTATCGTATTGTATGGGATTAGCCGCATCCACAACGTCTGTGAACTTAGTACGCATAAGTCACAACTTTTAACACCACTACTGGCTTCCAATGGTGTTGGTATCTCAAGCTGGGTTCGAACCAGCGACCTGCCGATTATGAGTCGGATGCTCTAACCACCTGAGCTATTGAGATATCACGTATCACATGGTCACATATTCAATCGGAATATTGTTTTTCTTGCAATAATCAATTTCATATGATACACCAGATGAATCTTCCCATCCGTCAATCATCAAGACAACCATTTTATTACATCTGCTCAACAAAGTCAAGGAATAATTTTCCCAAAATGCCGAATCAGAAGGTACAGGATGTCTCATCACCACTTCATGTGCCATCAACGGCGTGACAGGAACATGACCCTGCATCATCAGAGCCGCAAAGTGTTTGTATACAGAACCCATACGTTTCTCAATTACGGATTTGTCTGGATGTGAATATGGTGCTGATATATAAATCACTTTACAACTCTCAATTCGTTTTCGATGGTGCCATTATATCACATCTACACCATCTGTCAACTAATTTCTAGGCACTATGTACGAGAATTGAACTCGTGTCTCCGGCGTGACAGGCCAGTATACTCGACCACTGTACTAACATAGTATTGTAGTTAGCTGGTTCCTAACTTTTCACTACTTGTTCTTTACGAACTGGCCGTGAAAGGCGCTACCCAGACCACATCTGGATTTAACGAGCGGGGTGGCTTTTGCACACTCGCTTTAAAGTTTTTAGCCAATCTTACGATTGTTTCCATCTAGTGCCTCGTGGCGGCAAACTTTATACTAGACCTCCCAGAACAGGACTCGAACCTGTGACCCGTTGATTAACAATCAACCGCTCTACCAACTGAGCTATCTGGGAATTATATTACCACTTAATTTTTCTACCATTTTCCCAACCGGGTTCTAATACAGAATCCTTTGGTACTTTTTTACATTTTTTCATCTCTTTGTTATGAACCCATATAACCGTCATCTAAATCATCGGTTTTATGTTTTCCTATGTAGATTTTACCATTTTTCAAGTTAGTAATCTTGTATATTGTATAATACATGTAAGTGCCATTATGACTGTTATTCTTACATGTATATACTTTGTTCGATACCTACCCTAGAATAAGTATCTAAATGCTCTCAGAAGTGGGATCGAACCACTGCACCTTACGGTGTCCTCCGGTTAACAGCCGGGAACATTACCACTCTGTCATCTGAGAATCACAACATCAAATCGAACTCATCCTGCTATATTTTCCGCTGTTCTCCAATAGTTTCCAATAATTGATCAGATTATTTTTCACTATCTTCCTTGATGTTATGGTGCTGTTAGAAGGAATCGAACCCTCATTACCGGACTACAAAACCGGCATAATAAGCCTTTATATGATAACAGCATATTGGTAGGTCTACTCGGAATTGAACCGAGAACCGCCGAATTATGAGTTCGGTGCTCTAACCACTTGAGCTATAGACCTATCGCAATTTTGGTGCTCGGTGTTGGACTCGAACCAACATCGCTCTCCTTGTAAGGGAGACGTATAACCTCTCTACGCAACCGAGCAATAACAGGAAACATTTTACGTTTTTCATTAAAAGTGAAATGTATAAATTTTGCTGTTAGTTTCCTTTTGGTTGGTCTACTGGGATTCGAACCCAGAAAAACGGATTAAAAGTCCGCTGTGATAACCGTTTCACTATAGACCAATTGTAACATTTTGGCGGGCCTACCAAGATTCGAACTTGGGCCAAAAGTTTAGAAGACTCTTATGCTATCCATTACACCATAAGCCCGAAACAAAAAAGCCTAGTTGTTTAGACTAGGCTTTGTGTTCGCATCAGCAGTTGGTTTAAAAGTCCCAACCCTCGTCACAAAGCCTTCCACTATTTCTATCATTTTTATTTGTAACTATATTTTTGACAATAGTATCCACTGTCACAGTTTTTACTGTGTCCTTCGTGGTTATGTCAGTTACAAAGTTGATAGTGTTCATTTTCTCTTACCTATTAAGCAATTCGTATTAATTGCGGTGTCGTACTATTATATAGTGTTTTTTCGTCAATGTCAAGCACTTTTTCAAACTTTTTTAAGATATTTTTCAAAAAGTTCAACTCGTCTTGATGTGATGCATTCTACACATAGTTTTAGCTGTTGTCAAGCACTTGTTGTAAATATTATATATTTTTTCACATGGTAATAAAAATGAAGAGTTACAGTGAGTTCTTAAACGAAAGTTTTAATATATTCAAGAAACATGATAAAATAGTTCCAACTAATAAAGCAGAAGAACATCTGGATTTTGACTATAGTCATCACAATGAACATTTAAAACCGTTTGACGAAGAACATTTTCATCAACATGCACCATCTATAAATGGTAATTTACAGAAAAAAGCATTAGATGCATATAAGCATGATTCATACAACATGAATGGTTCATTATGGGGCGGTAAAAATGCAGTTCATAATGACGACCATCATATTGAACATGTTTCGGCTTTATTAAAATCAACACCGGCAGCAAAAAAAGACTTTCATGTTTATACTGGCGTCAAAGCTGATAGTGAAAGGCTTAAAGGTGATTTGCATATTCCGGCATTCACTTCTGCATCTGCGGATCATAGAATAGCTGGTTTGTTTTCATCAGGAAAAACAGTAGAAAAAATGAAAACAGAAAGCGGAAACGAGAAAGATGTTAATGTAAGACATGTTATTAAAATACATGTTAAAAAAGGACAACAAGTTGGTGGTTATGTTGGTGATATTGGCCAGCGACAACATGAAAGAGAGTTTTTAATAAACAAGGGACACACATTACATTTTACAGGAAAAATTGAAGATCATGTTGAACAAGACAGCACATTTGGCGGAACTCCAAAAATAGTAAGAGTACACCACGCAACCATAACACCGGATGATGAATAATGAGTAAATTTAGAGCTTTAATTGAAGGAAAAATAAAACCTGAAAAACATATAAGTTTTTTAGATATAAGTGATGACAGAAAACGTGAAGATGATTTAATAGCATCTCATTTACCAAATGTTTCTAATACATCACATAGCAACGCCATCAGATCATATAGTGCTAGTTCTAAAGGTCTAAACCGTTATCTATGGGAAAACAAACACGATGCAAATCACAAGAATAGTTCATTAGACGACGACGCAAAAACTCTTTCAGATATTCTAAAAACAGCACCCGCTGCCAAAGAGGATTTCCATGTTTACACTGGAATAAACTCAAAAAGAAATAAAATTGAAAAAGGGGACTTACACATTCCGGCTTTCACCTCAACATCAACAAAAGATTTTGTGGCAGGTGACTTTGGAGTAAAATATCACTCTTTAGAAGACCACCCAAACAAGAATGGTGATATACAACCGCATATGATTCATCATATATTAAAGATACATGTCAAAAAAGGACAACAGGTTGGTGCGTATATTGCACCCCATAGTAACTATAGCGACGAACATGAGTTCTTAATAAATAAAAATCACACGATACATGTTTCCGATGATTATGAAGACCATCCGGGAGAGGGCAATAGAATTTTCAGAATACACCATGCAACAATATCAATGGGGAACGATAAATGAAAACTTTTAAAGAACATTTAAACATGATATATTCTTTAAATGAGCAAGTGGTAAATCCACCTATAAAATTTGATCACAATGACAATGAAGACCCTGATAAAGAGCTTTTCTTCATACATCATGCGCCTGAAACAAAAGACAATAATCAAATCGACGCTATTAAAAGTTATTGCGACCACTCAACAAGTATGAACAAATCTTTATGGAAGAAAAAGTTTGACTTCATAGAAGATGAAAAAAATGCGTCATTACTAACAGATGCCCTTAAAACAGCACCTGCCGCAAAAGAAGATTTTCATGTTTATACAGGGGTGAATGCGAATAGGAATGAAATTAAAAAAGGAGATTTACATATTCCAGCCTTTACATCAGCGTCATACTCCCCAATAATAGCAGGAAGATTCGTCAGACCTATTGAAAATAGGCACACGGAAGAGTACCATCCGGATGAAGATGGAAATATGGTTAAACATACTGTCCATCATATATTAAAGATACACGTGAAAAAAGGACAACAGGTTGGTGCGTATATCGCCGATCATTCTTTTGCACCACACGAAAAAGAGTTTTTGATTAATAAAGGGCATACCATACATATTAGCGGGGATTATGAAGACCATCATAATCCACCAGAAGAAAATGGGTATAGTAGAACAAGAAGAATATATAGAATACACCATGCAACCATAACACCGGATGATGATAAATGAATTTTCTAAACTATTTTATTAATTTATTAGAACAATATAATTTTGACGGTGAAGTAATAGAAAACGAACATCCAGATTCATTTTTCAGCGAACATCAACCATCGCATGAAAGCACAAAAGATGATGATAGCCTTTATTATTACACCGAAGACTCCAAAACAATTAATAGAAATTTATGGAAAGGTGAAAAACATGATATGCATGATAAAATAAGCAACGTTCTAAAATCAGGAAGGCCAGCAAAAAAAGATTTTCATGTATTCACTGGTGTAAACGCTAATAAAAATGAATTAAAAGGAAATCTTCACATACCTGCTTTTACTAGCACGTCTACAAGAGTATCAGAAGCTGCTGACTTTACACCTGTGAAGGGTAGCAGACATACTACAGAAAAACACGTTAATGATGGTGTTGAAAAAGAATATAACATACACCACATAATAAAAATACATGTGAAAAAAGGACAACAAGTTGGTGCATACATATCAGATTTTTCACAGTTCCCTAAAGAAAGAGAGTTCCTTATTAATAAAGGACACACATTGCACCTTTCTGGTGAACATGAAGACCACCATATGCCACCATACAGAGAAGGGCTAAATCCACGAATATATAGAATACACCACGCAACAATAACTATGGATGATGAAAAATGAAAAGCTATAATGATTTCTTAAATGAAAGCAAGTCTAAAGAAAAGCCAAAAGACGAATATATCGAATTGGGGATTGGAGATAGGGAAAGGGAAGTTAAAGAACCCAAAGAACCGAAAGAAAACAAAGATGAATATATCGAGTTGGGTATAGGTGACAGAAAACGCTAACTTAGTTAGCGTCTGTTGTCCAATTTGTTAATTCAAATGTAACATGGAAAAATATTACATTATCTTTTGGATCACGTTCACATTTAACAGAAAATCCACCAGAAGAATTAAAACCTTTATTAGTATCACCAAATATAACTGCTTCATATGCTTCTCTCATAGACTTTCTAACATATTGGCGCATGTCTGGAATAGTAGGAACTCCACTGACAGAAAACCATTGCCAATCTAGAAAATCCATGACTTTTTGGACTTTCTCAAAATCAAACCAGTCCATGACTTCATCCATTCTTTCTTGAAGATAATCTGTTTGTTCTTGTGTTAATTTTTTCATATAAACCTCGAACTATAGATTATAAAACAACATGAAGTATTTGTCAATAATTTTATAAAGTACCCACAGGCTTCTTATCGAGAGTTTCCTTTCCAATAAAAGTGCCATAACGACGATCTGGCTCAACAAATGCTAGTATATGAGTGTCGCCATTAGCCTTGGCTTGCGCTATACGGTGGTTTCCACCATAAACCGTATACTTATCTTCATCTGCATCGTATTTCACCTCTATAGGCTGTTTAACAGGCTTCCCGTAGTGATATTTTCCATCATCGCTTTCATTATTTGTTGGTGTTGGTTCTAAACCATCTAATTTGTGCATGGGAACATAACGTTCATATGCAGATGATAAATGACCATCAGCACCACGCTCTAACATACTTTTTTGAGAATACGCATAACTACGAAGTTTCTTTTGTTCTTCCGCTGATTCCATCAATCCAGTCATTTTTATACTTTCAGGATCAAATGCAATCAAAGAAGTACCCCTACCCTCATGCGTATTAGAATAAGAAACACCATCATAACCCTTATCAATCAAACGCTGACGGATTTCTTGATTATATTGTTTACGGTGTTTATATGCCTCATTATGAGTATACTTATCATGCTCATCTTTAGAAATCAATTTCTTTTTCAATAATTGATCAGCTATATTATCCGCATGAAAAGAACCAACATCAGTAAGTCTCAATGGATTATAAACCTTTATACGTGCTTTATAGATATGGCCTTCACCACTCAATCTATTTTTAAGGACATGTTGTGCTTGATCCTTAGAACCAAAATGTGCGCCCAAATCACCCAATGTTGTGTCAAATTTATCAAAATGCTTATTGGTAGCATGATACCAAGTTTTTCCTTCCTGATAATATTCAATCAATAAATCTTTAAAAGTGGCCATATATCAATCCTTTTTCAATTATTTATATAACCACAATTACGTATTCTCAAAAAGCAATGATGTTAACCATTCAGTTCCGCATACATGCGTTTATAATTGTCCTCGTACTTTCTGTTGAATCCCATTGTTGATAGCCAATATTCATCCGTTTTATCTTTGTTACTGATGCGTGAAGATAATCTAAGATAGTTTTTGTATATCTCAACTTGGCTTAATCGTATCTTCTGAAAATATTCATGACTTATGAATGAACCATGCATGACGCATTCTGTAATAAGCTTCTTCAATATATAACCATGACCATAATGTGAAACAACAACTCCACTATCAATCAATGTAGTACACGTTTCTTCAAGTATTTCTAAACGTGTTTTGTTTTCAAGTTCACCAAGTACCAACAAAAGTCTCTGTAAACCAAAACCAACATCTATACATGTTCCTAGAGTGTTGACGATATTACCTATCTCAATATTATTCTTATAGAACTCCGTACAGTAACCGCCTATACTACATCCGACC
>Ga0255099_1000106_pt1 | contig 34343 bp, 86 predicted proteins | sample Colum_Colum_RepA_2_FD_188451 | JGI IMG/M metagenome (GOLD analysis project Ga0255099, IMG submission 188451) | Freshwater microbial communities from Columbia River, Oregon, United States - Colum_Colum_RepA_8d | ecosystem: Environmental > Aquatic > Freshwater > River | place: USA: Oregon...
AAATTATCTCTTTAGATTCAGATACTAGTATTGATTCTTTGTTAGCCAAGGCAGAAGGCACTTCCGTAGTAGGTCCCAAGTCTTCTGAAAGAGAAGGATTAGTATGGAGAGGATTTGAAACTCCTGAAACTTGCTTTAAAACTATTTCTAATAAATGGCTGATGAAGAATTAAACCAGGTATATTTTGAATTAATTCCTTGGTCGAAATTTAATCTTTTTACACAAGATAAGTTAAATGAACTTTTATCTTTATTAAAAAAAGAAAATATTGCCCATACTAATAAAAAATTATACAGAGGTGCTAATGGTAATTTTTGTTATAAATTTCATATTCAGGACAGACAAAAATTTTTATTACTTAGAATAAAATATGGCTTTTAACAAATATGATCTCCTACAATGTAATATAGAATGTGGTGGCGGGTGGACATTTCTTGTTGAATACATTCTAGATATAATGGTTAGTAATATTCAATTTGCCGAATATGATTTGAAAAATTTGCAAAAATATAACCATCTAGATCCAGAAGAATTATCATTAAGAAAAGAAGCTTTGGATAATGCTATTATAAATGTACCTAGGATAACGCGCGTTTATGAAAATAATGGATATCTTAATGTATATGTTACGCATGAGAATGATGAAATAAAAGGCGCAATCTTCATGGCAAGATTCATCTCAAGGCATATTTGTGAGCTATGTGGAAATAGATCTTCACTAAATATATCTTATGAAAGAACAAGATGCAGAATCTGCAATGCCTGAAGAGGTTGTGATTTCTGTAATCAAGTGGAAAGAAGCTATATATAAAACAAATCATCATAAACATCCCGACGATTGTGATCTCTATACTATAGAGAAGATGTGGGGATTAAAGTTCTTAGGTCCACATTCACCCGTTGCCTATCGATTTAATTTAATAGACAAACAAAAATTCTTACTAGCAAAAATAACCCATGGATTTTAAAGTAAAAATAAATGCCATGGCTTATGATGAAGCTATGCATGAATATTTCATTGATGAATCTTTAGAATATTATGTTCATCATTATGAACAATTTGATCGTAATAACGGATTAAAATACTTAAGTGCTTTTGCCAAACTTGATGATCATTATATATTCGAAGTAATTGACGAAAAGAAATACTTACTTGGCAAGTTGAAATATGGATATTGAAACCCATTATAATTATTGTATGGAAAATAATGCCTTTGAATATCTGCGTCGTGTCGCTGAGAAACAAACTGAATATGGTTTAGCAGAAGGTTTTCTTAAGAAGACTGGTAATTATGTTCATCATACCATCATTGAAGACTTTAATCTTCCAGAAGATCTTTTTTCTGGATTAGAAGAAGTAGTGAATGAAATTAATTTGACATTTGGAATTCGTTCTTAACGACTTCTATTTCGACACCTTCATTCCACGATTTCGTCTTAAGAGCATTTGCCATGACTTCGGCGTGTGCTCTTAAGTCTGTTGTATAGATATTATCTTCATTATCTCTTAGATACTCTACTTCATTGTCTTTCTTAAGAGCGACTGAATAAGTATCTGTTTTAATGCGCTTAAGCATTTCATCATATAAGTATTCAAAAAGACCGGCCATATTCATATTTACCATTTTTGCTTACCGAATAAATAAAACTATGAGTGAAGATAATGATAATATTTTCGGGCTGTATAAACAAATGTTCGAAGAAGGTAAAGTAGCTCTTTATGCTTTCCATACCGGAAAAGATTCACGAATTCCGGATAGAGATGAAATTAGTAGAAATCTAGCATTATTGAAACCCTTAGGTACAGCAGATGATAAGTATGCTAAGCGAATTGAAATTGATACAAAATTTGAAGCAGAAGATTCAAAAGATCTTTTTACAGATATTGTTTCTAAGAAAATAGGTATCACTAATACTAAAGGAAAGAATAAAAAAGATAAGGTAGGAGACTTAGCGGCATTCTTAAGACGCCTCTTTGTTAATGAAGGTGTTGAAAGTGGTGTTAGTGTATTAAAAAAATTATTACCTGATGGCGTATTCAAGATAGATGAATCTGATTCCTATAATGCAGTAGACATGGCTAAGGCTGGATTGATGGATGTTTTCTCTGATGATGAAGAAGCGTTTAAAGCTTTATCAAAAGTAATGGGTATTCTTATTAGAGAAACACCCAACGTAGCTTCTACTAATATTGGTCCCGGAGAAATATTCTTTGCTTTATTTTCCAATGCCAAATTAGCTGGAGCTGGAGGAGGCGCTAAGTCAGGTGATCTAGAAACTTCATTAGTAACCGGAGATTCTGAAGACGGCGGAAAGAAATTAGCTTTTGAATTAAAATCAACAGGAGCCCGTTTTGGTGGTGATAGAAGTGTTATTCATGGTGCAGAGAAATTAAAAAAATTACTAGGTGATACCGTAGATGCACAATCACCAAAGCTAGACAAGCTAGTTGGAATACTAATTGAATTAAAAGCAAAATTGGATTCTTATAAAGGCGGCGAAGATGTAAAAGACTTTTGTAATTTTTATGAATCAAAAATAAAAGCAATTCATATAAAAGCATTGGGTGAAATCAAAGGCATTACCAATTTTATTAGAACATTACCTACTGGTAATTATTTAAATGGTATTACCACAGAAGTATCTTCCTCTACCGGAAAAGTACCTACCAAAAAAATATCTAATCCCATTCCACTATCACAATACATCAGTAATGAAATTCAAGAAAAGACATTAGCTATTACAAAGAATATACAAGATGCTAAGAACCAAGGATTTACTTCTAATCTTGTAGATAATACTTATACAGCATTTAAAGCATTACAGATTAAAGGTGGTGAATTAACAGAAGATTTAGTATTAGATGTATTATTAGCTTCTAATAGCTATGAAGAAGAAAACCTAAAAGGAAAAAGCGGAAACTTTGATATTAGAAATAATTTAAGAACATATCTTTTTTCTGGTAATACACCGCAAAACATTATTAATATTTCATATGATGAAATTGAAAAAATAATTGGGGCTATGCATCTTGTATCATATGCTAACGATAAAGAATTTGACAAACTACTGATGCTGGGGTTAGAAACAAAAAATGTTAAAATTTTCGATTCACCTGTTACATTGAAATTAGCTATGGATATTATGGAAGATCCAGATGTTAGAATCGATCCTATTGTTGATAAAGCTAAAGGTGCAACCATCATCGGCACATCAGCTATGATTTATATAGAATAACAAATGAAACCCTTTATAATGATTGTATGAAAATGATCATTCCTAAAGCGTTCTCTGATGTTGGTCTAGTTGATAAAGTTGTATTCTCTAATTCCAATAAGATTAGGGTTTATCCTAAATCTAAGGGTGTAGGTGTACAATTGTTTATTAAAAAATGAAAGAAGGATATATCTATTTGATAGATTATAAAGATCAAGATGATCAATGTTCTTTCAAAGGCTATGCAAAATATTCTGGAGAACATAAGGAAATCAGCGGCGAACTTCTTTACAAATTTATTATACCTAAATCCCATGGATACCGGGAAGAAGCTTGGTTTGGAATCGAAAACATCGAAGAAAGTCACAGCCAATTATATTGGATTTAAAGTAACAGGAACAATTGTAGGTAACCAAAAATCTCCTTACACAGGTGAAAAGTATGCTACAATTTCATTAGATAAACCTAAAAAAATTATGGGTAGTTGGAGATGGCATGTAGTAGTTAAGGAGAAAGAAATTACTAAATATACTACATGAAGCAGTTTGCCAGTTTATATAAAACCCTCTTGGAAGAAGCAACTCCCAAGAGGGTTGTTCTTTTACCTGGTGGATTTAAACCACCACATAAAGGACATTTCAAGGCATTGGAATTTTTAATAAATGATGCAGATGCAGAACAAGCTATTGTATATATAGGAAAATCTCCGAGGGATAACATCACATCTGAACAGTCTTTGGATATATGGAATATCTATAAAGAATATATAAACATACCTGTTGATGTAATTGTATCTCCAGTTACTCCTGTAAAGAATGTTTATGAATTCTGTGATTTAAATCCGCAACATGAAATATTCGTAGGTGCAGGTGAAGAAGATCAAGATCGTTTTTCTTATTTCAAAAAGAACAAAGAAAAATATAGCTACGTAAACATCGTTCCAATACCTCCTCAGTTTGGAAGAATCTCAGGAACAGAGACACGCAAGAAGATTATGGACAATGCTCCTGATGCTATGTACTTTGTGCCAGACGAAATTTCAGAACAAGATAGTCGTAAAATAAAAGTTATTCTAGGTCTAGAATAAATCTGGTCTCTCATGTATAATGATTACATGAGTTTAATTAATACATCATCAGGACCATACGTTACAAGTGCTAGTTCAAACACATCGGTCACAGGACCACTTGTTAAGGCATTGAACAGTATTGGTACTGAGACATTAGCTCATGAACCTGCTATGAATCTAAAGATTCATAAAGCAGTCGGGGGATTTGTTTTAGAAGTTATTAACTATAACTCATCAGACTACTTACCAAAATCTAAACTCTATGTAGCTGACGAAACAAATATTGGAAATCAAATTGAGAAGATCCTTCTTCTTGAAACGATCAAAGGATAACGAAACCCCGTAAAATAAAAGAGTAGAAAAACAAAAACCATAACCTATAATAAAAAAATATATGACATACAATAACACAACCATCAAGTCGCTCGAAACCATCGCTCGTAATCAAGTAGCAGTATCTCCTGCCGCACCACGTGCAACCAAGGAAGCTGTTCTTGAACAGTATCTCAATACGTCAAAGTTTGCCTTTATTGGCTTTATTGATCGTACGACCGAAGTAGTTCTTCGTCAGCGCTTCCATAATTATCGTGATGCTAAGGGTCGCTTCACCACTGTTAAGCGTGCTCGGTAATCGGTGAGGAAATAAAAAAATTAACACCCTCGTAGAAATACGAGGGTCTTTTTTTGTCTTAATAGAATCCGAAACCCAATATAATTTAAATATGACAACACAAGATATCCAAACCAAAATTGATTCAGGCCTGGCAGTCCAAGATACAGTAATTCGATTCACCAATATTGTTTGGAATTCAACTAGTGATTCACTTCCAAAGAAATTAGATATTGATATTGAAGACTTTTCTTTTACATCTGGACAATCAGTAGAAGACTTCGAAGAGAATCTTTTCACACAAGCTGGCGAAAAGTTGGCAGATCTTTATCCAGGTAATGTATGTGAAGACTTTGATTTCAAAATTAAAAAGAAAGTTAAAGCTCGTGTAAAGGCAAATAACACAATTACAATTAATTCATGAAATTAGGATTACAAATTATATTCGGATCTATTGCAGGCTATCTAGTAGATAGATATGGAAATTCATATTCAAATTCACCAGCTCTCTTCATTATGCAATTGGTACCAATTTGTGTAGTTATTTCTATTGCCATTCATCTTCTCTTAGACGATACTCAAAAAAGCTAATATGACACTACATGAAAAAGAATTCCTAGCCCAGGAATCGAAAAAGGTAATTGGAAAGCTTCAGATACGATTAGACGCATTGACAAAGAAATTTTCTTCTTTGGATGTGAAAGGATATGAAGAAACCAAGAATAATATTAAGAAAGATTTGAATACAGTATTCGATCTCTTAGATAAAGCTATTGTTCAATAAATTATACATTGTTTGGCACCGTAATAATAGAACGTATTGTTCTACTGTTATTGGTATATACCATGAAGAAGAAGCAGCAAAGAAAGCCGTAGAGAAGATTAAGATTAATAATAAACATTCACATTGTGAAATAATCTATACAGAAGAAAGATATGAATATTGATTACCGAAAGAATAAGAAAGCAGCAATGAATCGTCAAGGATTGGCTGAATCACCTTTCTTTGCTATTAGAAAGAATAAAGTCATGTGGCCTACCCTTCGTAAGGCTTATATGAATGATGAGAATGTTGCAAAGCTTAAGAAGCATGTGATGTCTAAGGGCAGGTCTATTATCTTTTTGGATGGAAGATATGAAACTAAATTGAATCGTTATGTTCGAAAAGATTCCAATGAACGAGCTGTATTCTTTGAATTTATGCTTCGTAAGAAGGGCGTGAAGGGTGCTATTCAAACCTTGGTCTGGATTGGCAATTTTCATAATGGAGCTATAGCGCACCTATCACCACAGGCACCACAATTCCAATGTTGGGTAGATTGTTTAGGATATAAAGAAGCTATGTTATTCTTTGAAGAAGCGTGCTTCCGAATCTATAAAGATATTGCTGATATTCTTTATGGTGGTGAATATCTAGATAAAGAAGTAAAAGAATTTATTGAGAATGGGGTAAAGTATCTTGGATAAATAAATCCATGAATACAAAGCGTTCCTCGCCCTCCAAGAAAGATTCTAAGACAGAGAAGAAAGAATTCTGGTCTAAGAAATCTGGGCTGGCGAGGAAGCATATGCAGAGAGCTAAGAAGACAGGTAATGTAGGCTGGCAAAAGATGTTAAAGAAGAGATTGACTAAGTATCATTCTCATATGGAATCTTTTGCAGAATTTTATCGTTCTAATATATGATAAAAAGAGCCGTAGATTTTGTTACTGGTAAGGCTCCATTAAAAGCCAAACGTTCTCCAAAGTGGCAAACTGTGAGGAAGAACTTTTTAAAGAGTCATAGAGAATGTGCAGTCTGTGGAGGTAAGAAAAAATTAGAGGTTCATCATATAAAACCTTTCCATGAATATCCTGAATTAGAATTAGAAGAAGAGAATCTTATTACTCTATGCGAGAGTGATTCGGGTGGTGTTGTTTGTCATTTATTTTTTGGACATCTGGGCGATTATAAGAAAATCAATCCAGATGTTTTGGACGACGCCAAAGAATGGAGACAAAGGCTAGATTTTAAATGATTAAGTTTCCCATGAAGAAGTTACTGTATTCCACCAACCATTCTGGTTACCCGAATAAGTATTCACACTCCTATAAACAGTATACATTGTAAAATTACCTTCTGTAGTGACATAATTGTCATTTATGTACATAGAATAATCAAATTGATCGTCGGATGATATATAAGTTCCATGGAACAAATAATTACCGTTTCCATCACTCAAATCAAAATTCATGGATCCTATAGTTAGTAAAAATTGATTATTTCCAGATCCTCCCCCAGAGCCACCTCCGGATCCGTTATCACCAGAACCGCCTCCATTGCCATTATCGCCAGAGCCACCTCCGGATCCATTATCATTTCCATATACAAGCACATTCCATTGTGAATTTGTTTTATCCCAAATATCTATTCCGTTATTTGTTTTATGCACTCTCTTTACTGTAGCATAATTATCGGGTTCGGGACCAACAAATCCTTGTAAATAGGGGTAATAACGATATGTATCATCATCGTATACTACTGTACTTTCACTAGAATAAGAGAATGCACCGCCTCCTTCATCACCCAAAAATTCACCTATTTTTATACCATTACCTTCTATGGTTGTAATAGGAGTACCATTATTATAATTAACCGATACTAAAATAGGATAGGGTAGATTAATTTGATTGGGTGAAAATGTAGTATAATACCCACCTTCTGCATCCGAACGGAATGATGATAATCCGTCGTCCGTAGTTAAAGTATTTAAGACTTCACCGAGGGGTGGCCATTTAACACTATATACATCAAATTCTCTCAATGCAACTATAGGCACATCTGAAGGATTTAAAATTTTCAAACTATCACCCGATGTTATCGAAAGCGTATAAGTGCCGGCAGGTGTAACAATATTATATTGTTGGCCTATTTCATCTATCAAGAGATCATCATAATATCTTTTATAGGTATCAGAATCTTCGCCCAAAACTTTGAATACAAATTTTGTTGATTCGTTATAATTAGCAATATTAGTTTTTTCTCCGTTTATATAAAAACCAGTTTTTAAAGGGCCTTTTGCTGTGACAGGGGCGTACGTGGTCCCGTTTGAAAACATATAATATAATGAATCATCTATTTTTTTCATTAAATATAATGTTAGTTGTACTGCCTTATATTGATTATGGGGTGTATCCTCTGCTACTTTACCATTATCAAATAGACCATTGTAAAACGCGCCATCAGCCGATAGCATAATTCCGCTTAATTGTATATAATAAGTTTGTGCCATATTATGTGTAAGAGTTTAATAGTACTGCTTGCTGCATAACTGCTGGATCGGTATCTTTTGCAAGAGTAGGAACAAAATGAGATTTTCTATCCCTAGTACCATATATATAAAATCCATTCGTATAACATCCATTAGCAAGTACTGGTGGATTACTATTGCCATACTCATATGTGTAATATTTTGTAGTAGCTGATAATTCTTTTACGATATGTGTACCGGTTGCGACGCCGAAAGCTATTAGTATTCTCTTAGAGGATTTTTGTAACTTCGGTTCTGACACTACAACAACATTGCCATCATCATCTAACTTATCTGCTGTTAAATTTTTCACCAATATTTTGTGAAAAATATTAATCTGTAAATCATCATTTTTTAATTCATCTGGAGTCCATTGTCGATATGAACCATTTATTGAAGATACTTGATAAAGACTGTTTGATCCCCTTCCAAGCTGCAGTGTACCATATGAAACCCCACCATTCGTTGTAAATGCATCTGGATTATATCCAGATTCGTGATACGCCATTCTCGTCATGAATAGCGCCCATTCTTCGGGATATCCATCGTAAATACCATATTTTTCCCCGTCTACGGGTAAAATATTAAAATTTATTTTCTCTAAATATTTTAAAGCTTTTTCATAAAAAATTAAACCTTTTTGAAATTTTCCACCCGTTGGGTCATCCCATCTAGTTGTATTACCATCCTTATTAATAAAATAAAATGGTTCTAGTATCTGGGGGCTTCTAAATGGTTCGCCTTGTCTATATGCTCGATTATATGTATTTTCCGCGAGGACTTCTTGCCATTCTGCGTTATACATATAATAAAGACCATCTCCATTTGATTTAAGAAAAGGAACAAATTTCTCTTTTTTTTCGGATGTACCATTAGTATTTTGTTTTCTTTTTTTAGAATCACCACTATCAGTAGCAGTTCCTTTTAAGTCAATAGTATCTACCGTGCCAATATTAATAGATTGATCGTCAAAAGTCCCTTCCCCTGTCACCAAACCGTCATTAGAAGAAGATTCAAAAAAATTTGCATCTCCTTCGACCGTACCATCATTTTTAGAATTATCTAAAAAATTGGCATCACCTTCAACTAAACTATTATTTTCGGCATTTCCCTCGAAAAATGCATCACCCACTACAATACCATTATTTTGAGCGTCGTCACTAAAAGTAACGGTACCTTCTATAACCCCAAGATTTTGGGATTCGTCATTAAAATTCGCAGTACCCGTGATGGACATATTATTATTTATGTCAAAAAAGGATACTATTTATATATAAGAATTGTAAAATCAACTAGTTTTTTATTATTCTTGGAGAAGACCTGCTAATTCATATAGCTTCTCTGCTTCATTTTCTACTACATCAGGAGTTAATTCTTTTCCGCGGAAGTCTAAAGGAAAAGAGAAACGAAAGGCAAAAGAATCTGGGGGTATGAAATCAATGATAGGAGTTTCACCGGTAATAGCTTTTATATCTTCTCTTACACCATTTAAACCAGGCATCTTAGATAGGTATTGAGGTGTATTGATATACCTTCCATACTCTAACATTTGTCTGTAGATGGGTACGTTTAGTTTACGCAGGTATTTAGTTGCTTTGTCATCATAGGTCATGAAGACTCCATTTACTTTTACTGGTTCTGTAGCAGCTTTGGAGAAGTCAATATTTCTTGAAAAATTAAGAGTTTCCAATTCATCAGGGAAGAAGAGTTCTTGAATTTTGGTATAGACGATTTCGGCATAGTTTATTTGCCTAGGGAGAACATCGTAATCGTTGTAAAGTTTTGGATGAAGTTTATATTCACCTTCTAATTTACCGTTAAAGTCTTCAACCCATTTTGTGACAAAAGATTTAAAAGCTTCGCCACCAGCGCCATAGATTTTTCCAATAGAATAAGCTATCTTCGATCCATCTTCAGAAACGAAAGGTTTCATGAGGATTCTACCAATAGGACGACGAATAGCTAGATCACCGCCAGGAGTACGATCTTTATCAGAAACAAGATAAGCAATAAGAGATCCGGCAGCAATGTCTTGTTCGATATATTCAGCATGGATTCCCAATTCTCTTTTGCGGTCTTTATATTCAATCTTAGGCCCTAGATCCATACAACTAGTCCAGTTACGGTCAGTAGACATCCCAGCAATGTCATAAGGGTGCCTAGAGAATACCACAAAGTTCTTTCCAGATAACCTAGTAGGATCCATTTTAAATTCATGAGCTAAAGGTTTACCGGGAACTATTTTCTTTTCTCTTTTTACTTCACCAGTATTTGGATCAACAGTCCTTTGATTTATTTCTATTTCACCCATCGGTTCTTCTTTCTCTAAGACCTTACCAATCTTAGTAGGGTTCTTAGTATCAGCTTTTCCATTTTTCATTTGGTAGGTAATGCCTTTTACATAGTCAGAAAAAGATTCAAGAGAATAGTTTTTAGATTCTAAGAAGTCTCTTATCTTTTCAAAGAGCTGATGGTTCTTGGCCTCATCGATGTCTGTGATTTCAATAGGGTAGACTAGACGATGTTTATTGCCGAATAATGCTTTTACCTTTTCGGAAGGATTTTGATAATGTGGACTTTGTTTAGAAGTATATTTCTTCTTAGCAGTAGAAAGAGCAATAGCTTCTTGAAAGAATTCTTTGAAATTCATGATATCGATATTTATCAAAAAAAGAATAGAAGAAACCCGTGACTATGTAGAAGAAGACATTAAGATATTAATGTAATCAGAAATTGATTAAGATGAAAAGTGAGCGGCAGAGTTGGAGTGCTGCGGCAGACTGTAAATCTGTTGCCTCCGGCATAGTGGGTTCGAATCCCACCTCACTTACCATTATAATTAACGGGCCTATAGCTTAATGGTAAAGCAGGCGACTCATAATCGCTCGTCCTAGGTTCAATTCCTAGTAGGCCCACCATTTATAATAATTGATTTTTTTGATTATTAATTAAATATATATTAAATATACTAGATTCCCTTGTAGCTCAATGGTAGAGCATACCGCTGTTAACGGTACGGTTATTCGTTCAAATCGAATCGAGGGAGTATATTCTTTATTATCAACACTTTATAGATAATAAACTCTAATGATTCACACTTACTTCATTCGGCCTCTCTTAAGAGCCTGTGTCTTCTTTCTTAAACGTATAATTATTCTGGCAGAATCTCTTTATCCCTTTCGATCTGATGCTTCGGTACTATTCTTTAATAATCTCCGAAAACATTTAGTCTATTTCAAATACGATCAAGACTTGTGATAAAAATACATAAATATATATATGTCTTTTCTATCAACACCTACACTATCTGCTTCTGGAAAATATGTGACGCTTTCGGGGGGTATGCCTATATTAGCCAGTGGATATTTTACTAATGGGTTATTCTATAATGGATTAACTGCGCGTAATGATGATACACAAACCAGTGTTGCATCAGCAAAAGACGACGGTACATTTTATATATATTTCTCCGGGGGAAATATCATTCCCGCCAACGGATTACTAGTACCTCTATCTATTGAATATTCAGATCCAATAGGACATAATTATTTCGTTAATGGAGTTAAAGATAATTCTTTTACCTCTTTAGTACCTGTTACTGCCTATAATTCATGGAACTATCCTAATTTAGCCTATACTGGATACAGCCCAACCGATACTAGTATAAATTATTTCACGGTCTCTGGAGGAGTAGCAAAACGTGCAAAGGGAGTATATTCTACTGGCTATTACTATGATAGTGGCAATACTAACGATTATGTCAGAAATGGTGAATTAGTAACAGATTACACACAAGCTATACCTCAACAAGCTAAAGATAATGGTTTATATTATACCTTCTTAAATGGAGTACCTACTCTAGCTGATGGATCTATTAATGGTGTAATTTATACGCAAGGACAAATTTCTTCTCTCTCTCCTATCTTTTCAGGAAATAGTTATGTCATAGATAATAACGGAGAAATATCTCTAGCAAATGGATTATATTCAACCGGAAAATATGCAAGTGGTGCTATAGTATCTGGTCCTAGCTTAAGTAGCTATATAGGACAAGCTATAGACGATAACAAATACTATGTTGTATATTCCGGTCTAAGCACATCAAACGCAACATATTCTGCGGTTGCTTTAGCAAATGGGCTTTATGATAATTTTGCCTTCACAAATGGTCAAGTAAATTTTGGTTACACAAATTTATTACCCCAAAGAGTAAAAACCTCTGCTTCTCAGGTTAATCAAAATGCATTTACTACTAAACTATATACCTATAATAGTGGGGTGGCCTACCTCGCAAATGGATTCTATTCCATTGGTAATTATGTATCGGGTAATTTATCATCTTCTGTTTCACTGTGTGCTCAGCCCGTTCTTGACAATAATAATTTTTATGACAATTTAAATGGCAAAACATTTCTCTCCGAAGGATATTATGGAGAAAATAAATTTTATTCAAAAGGTGTTAGAGTCTATCCTGAATATAATTTATTACATTCAGCATCCAGTGTATCTATCTATGTGACTAAAAAACCCTATAGACACCCCGATACTAAAAATTATCTCTATACCTATCAAGTATCCGCTGGGCTATCTTCAGCTCCAATTAGATCCAACTTAGCTGATGGACCCTATTCTAATGGATTCTTTGTATCTGGATTGCAAAGAGGTAGTGATGTATTTCCTGTGCGTGCCAAAGATAATAATCTTTTCTATTCACAAAAAGCAGGTGCTTGGAAGCTCACCACGGATTTTTCTATCTATGGATTTATTTCAGCCGGGGTTATATTGAATACTCCAATAAGTGCTGTACGTTATCCTGTTGATGGAAAGGGATTGGCTTATGATTATAGTGGAAATGTACCTAGATTAGCTAACGGAGTTTATGATAGTGTGTCTGCTAATGGTATTTTTAAAAATGGAGTACCAGCCAGCCTAAGTGCATTATCTAATACTAGTATAATATCTGTCCCCAGTGGGGGGTTAATTACCGTTGATTTAGAAAAAGCTGCTGCTGGATTACCTTACATCATTACCGCAGGGAATTCTACTCTCTTATCAAGTGCAGCAGACTTTGAACCCTATGTATCTGAATTGAGTGCTATGGGATGCATCCCCGATCTCATTACAACAAGTTTATTATCTGCCAAACTAAGTGGCGGTAAAATTGATCTATTAAATGACGGTCTATATACTCAAGGCAGGAAAATTTTACCCAGTGAATTACCGTTTTTATTTTTACTAGGTTACTCAAAGGCCAATAGATTAATTCGTTTTGATAGGGGCGTTTCTCGTATATATAGTACTACGGGTTCTATGGGAGCTAGTTATTCTATAGGACTCTATCGCGGTGATAAATTCATGATAGTAAGACAATTAGGAGTTTCTTCTATATTAACACAAAACGAAAAAATTGTTAGATTAGCAACAATAAAATAATTTTAGTTGAAAAAAATCAAAAGAGGATTATCTTATCAAAATGAAGATAATCCTCTTTTTCCTATTACTTACCGTTGGTGCAAGAGCAGGTGAAACAGGCTATGCTTCTTGGTATGGCTCTGAGAATAAAGTTAGTAGTAAAGGAAAACCTATTCAACATTATTCCTATCCTGCTTTAGCTCATAAGACTTTGCCTATTGGTACTAAAGTCTTAATTGTTAACCAAAAAAATAATAGATCTGTTGTGGCTGTGGTAGAAGATAGAGGACCTTATACTAAAGGTCGTATTGCAGATCTTAACTACATTGCTGCAAAGAATATAGGAATGCTCTCAGATGGTGTAGTAAAGATTAAATTAGAAAGACTTTGAATTATAAATACTTGAATGATTGGCTCGTTCAAGTATGGTTGGTTTAAGGTTGATACCACAACAGTAACGTCTTCTTTATTTATACCATTTGTAGGTAGTATCATGACTTGTGTTTTATTCCCAGAAACAAAAACAGCAAAGGCTGTGGGGTCAAATGTCTACGGTCAATTGGGTGACGGTTCAGCTTCTGGCAGAACAAGTTTAGTATCTGTTACTTCCAATACTACTGGTGTATTAACAAATATATCAGCTATATATACTAATGCGCAAAATACATTTTTTTTAAAAGATGACAAAACCATTTGGGGTGTTGGTAACAATTTACATTCCGTATTAGGAATAGGAGGGACCCTCAATGGTGTAAACTCTAAACCCATACAACCATTGACTGCAGCAAGTATGCCATTAGTAGATATAATTGATTGTAAAATCGCTTCTAATGGGTATAATGCATACTTCTTAACAAGCAATGGAGATGTCTACGCGACAGGCAATAATGCTAAAGGGCAATTGGGTAATGGTAATACAAATGTATATTATTATGCTGCGAGGGGTTCTATTGCATCCGTATCTGCTATAGCACCGGGTACATCTTGCAATACAGTATTACTACGAACAGGGGCTGTATGGGCATGCGGATATAATGCATCGGGGCAATTGGGTACAGGTGACAGCACGGATAGATCTAATTATACTCAGTCACGAATTAGTACTAGTCAAGTTTTGACGGGTGTTAATATGATTAAATCTGGCGGATCGTTTGTATTTGCTTTGTCAAGTGGTTCTGTATTTAGTACTGGGACGAATGATTACGGTCAATTGGGTATAGGTAATTTGGCAAATGCTTACTATTATACAAGAGTAAGACAAAATACAGGTTTTATTACGGATGTAAAAGATATGATTTTGGCTGGAACTGGTAGTTCATACTTTTTAAAAAACGATGGAACAGTTTGGGCTTGCGGAAATAACGTTGCAGGACAACTCGGTATAGGTAGTATAACAAATTCTACATCAGCTATTCAAATGTCGGCTGAAGGTAATATACCATTTAGTGGCGCAAAAGATATTTATGCGAGTTTTAGTTTCGTTCATATAGTAAAAAATGATGGTACGGTGTGGGCATGTGGTACTAATAATGCGGGCCAATTAGGGTTGGGTGATTTTAATAATAGGAATTTACTAACACAAGTAAAAATAAATGCATCTACTTACTTAACTGATATATCATATATTAAAAACAATAATATGTCAGGCGGTGGTATTTATTTTGTAAAAAATGATGGTTCTGTATATAGATGCGGTTATAATGCAGCAGGTCAATTAGCTACAGGCAATACAATTAATTTGCTATATGCAACTTTATTAGTAGCATCTCCTTAATAGCTTCCGAAACCATGTAAAATAAATACATGGAAACGAAATACATGACTGCGGAAAAGTTTGCAAGCTTCGTCGAGTCTTATGAAAAGACTGGTAAGCTGCCTGAGAAGAAGATTCCTTGTGTGGAGTGTGGTGAAGAAGTATCTATGTTTCATGACAATCTTCGTCATCGTATTGCTAAGTTTGGTAGTATAACGAATCTTCTCTCTGGCTTTCAATGCCGAGCTTGTCGTAAGACGGAGAAAGCTCCTAAGGTCACTAAGAAGTCTTCTAAGAAGAAAGTAGAAGTAGAAGAACCAAGAACAGAATCTTTTGCTCCGGTTCGTATGATTCAGTCTGAGAGGAATGTTATGACATTCCAAGACATTGCCGCTTCCAAAGAGCTGACCGAAGAATTTACTAATGGCTCTTGTATGCAACCGCATATGTTTTTGAACCAAGGAAGGTCTTGCAAAGGATGCATCTTCTTTGATAATTGTCTTTGTAATTGCAAGCAAGTAAAATAAGTAACCAAATGAAAACAGTAATCCAAACCGTCATTATCACCTCTAGTATTATCTTCACTGGAATTAATACTCTTGATAATAAAACTCTCAAGCCAGCTAAAGAAGAAATCATTCCAGCAGAAGCTCCGAAGATCTATAAGCCAGTATGGACTCCAGCGGCTCCTTTCTGCCCGTCTTCAGAATATCAATTAGCAACACTTCGTCAAGCTGAAAGCCAATCAGGATCCGTCCATACAGAGCATTGCACCAAATGTAATATGGGAGCTCTCTACGAAAAGAATGAAAAGAAAGTTTGTACTTATTGTGAATCAACATTCTCACTATGAAACCAGATTCTGAACTAGTAAAGAATATTATTTCTTTTATCTTAATTTGTATTGCTATTAGATTAGGACTCTATATACTTACTTCTTAATATGAGCGGCGGAGCTTTTGACTACAAACAATATTACATTGATGATATCATCGAACACATTGGTCGTATCGTCAGAGCAGTAGAAGAAGGTGATATTGGTGAAGACGATGGAACCGATCAAACCCCATCCTATTGGGAAAAAAGTCTTCTAGCAGATAGCAAAGAAGAAGTCAAAGAAGAATTTAGGAAAGCTTTAAAAGCTCTCCACATTGCTGCTTGTTATGCACAAAGAATAGATTGGTTCCTATCTGGAGATGACGGAGAAGATAGCTTCTTGAAAAGATTAAAAGAAGAACTAAATGTTATTAATGGATAAACTCAAATATACCGGAACAGTATTAGCTTTAATATTTTGGGCTTTACTGGCCGGATATTTGTTTGGTCATATAATCATTACGATCTTAAGAAACCCTCTATAATAATTTAACGTCGCTGTAGCTCAGTTGGATAGAGCATCGGATTTCTAATCCGTGGGTCATAGGTTCGAATCCTATCAGCGATACCATCTTCTGAAACCCCTTAAAATATATTATGGTTTGCAATCAATGTCATTCTAATATCGTTCCGGAACCTCGTGCTAAAGCTGGTTATACTACTTGTATGCGTTGCGCTGAAGGTGTTCGTAAAGTGAGAGGCAGTATGGTTATTCCTCATAAGACGGGTAGCTATTTGGAAGTTATGTCTGCTGATTATTATGATGAGAATAAGCGTTTCTTTATTCCAAGGCCTGGTGCTAGATCTTTGATGGCTAGATTTAAGTAATATGGATACCATGGACGAATATAAAACTATGTTAGAGAAGTTTATGAAAGACGAAATCTCTCTAGAAGAATGGTTTTCGTATTGCGAAGCCTTAAAAAATGATGCCGCCAAAGCAGCTCAATCCTTGAATAAAAAATGAGCAATACATTAATTCCAGAAGTAAATTGTTTCTATTATAATACCATTCAAAATGTTTTATTATTTTGTGATAGAGAATGGCATGACTGCTGGAGATTTAAAGTAGTGAATGGAGATTATGAATTTGGTATCTCTAAAGAACATTTAGAAGAAGGGGTTAGATTCCTTAAAAAGGTAGCCTTTATATCCAATGACTAAAGAACAAAAAGATTCTCTCCTATTTGCACATAGTGCATTAGTAGACTATATTCATTTCATGAGATTGTTTCAGTCTAAATTAGATTTTGAAAAGGATATAAATGATGTGATTGATACAGTTAATAATTTAGAAAAACAATTTCCGTTTCTAGATCTTGATAATCAGAATTTAAACTGATAATAAATATCATTATGAAGAAAGTTCTTAAACCATCTAGGAAAGAAGAAGCAACCTATTACTCTGACTTCCATGGAAAGGTTTTTGATCTTGGTATTCCCCCTATTGTGATTCAAATTTGTTGCAATTATGGATCTAGTCTAGATGGAGAATATTCTGAACTACATTTAACCGAAGAAGAAGGAAAAGAACTATTACGTTATTTAAAGGATAAGCTTACACCAGAATCTAGAGCTGCTAATAAACATATTTTCGATAAGGTATGATCATCGAATTAGATACTAATACTAGTCTAGAAGAAATTAAGAAACAAAAATCCATCTTTGCCTACCACTCAACGGGATTGCATGTATTTGAACCAAGAGAGAATCTCCATTGTGGATCACTTGTCCAAGCAGTATTCAGAGCAGATTACAAGATCAATGATGAACAGCTTTTTGATCATGCGTATATATACAAATTGCATATCTCTCTAGAAGGATTGTTGGATGATGTAATCTTGGATGATGGCTATGAATCTAATCCTAATTTCGAAGATGTATTAAAGTCTAAATGTAATGTAGCTCTCTATAAGAATGTAGCTGAAGGATATAAAAAAGATAATAACCTTTCTCTTTTAGTATTAAATAAGAGAAATATAATTTCTTATCAAAATAGTAGCGTATGGAGTGGAGAAGAAATAGAAACTTTTTTGTACGGCTTATGTTAATTGCTAAGAAAATATTTTCTGCATTAGTAGGTATTCTAGGAGCAATTATTCTCTTATCTATTTTAATTTGTATGGCACCGTTTGCCTTTTATTTTTCAGAAGAGGATTATTGAAACCCTTTAAAATAAATTATGACTGAAAATGAGATTGAAATCAAAGCAGAGAGAATGATGGATCGTTTGGACAAATCCTATATGGCTGGTAAGATCTCTGCAGAGGAATACAAACAGTCTGTAAAAGATATTGATAAGTGGGTTAGATCACAATTGAGATTTTGTGAATAATGAATTGGGCATAGATCATTTAGATATTGTAAGGATATTCTCTCCTTTATATCTTTCTAAATCATATTATTATAATTACGAATGGCATAGATTTATTAATGATATAGATATTGGAATTACGGTTACTATGCTGCCTAATAAAATCCATAGATACACAATTTCAGATCATAAGAAGTGGTTGTTAACTAGATTAAAATATGGAATCTAAAATATTTAGATGTGATAAAATATATGATGTTCTTGAAAAAGAGTATTTCGATTTTGCCGGGATGTTGGCGTGGTCGCCGGGTAGTTTCAGCTGTTTCATAAAACATAAAGATATGGGCATTTTATATATACAAAATAGTTATTCATATAAAGTTGTAGACCATAAGAAATGGATGTTAGCTAAGTTAAAGTATGGATTCTGATATATTTGTTCACTCTGGTATAGTTGATTTTTTTTATGTAGAGTGGTTGGAAAGCTCAACTGAAACATATACGTCTTTTATTAAAGGCAAAGATATTGGTATAGAGTTGGTAGAATATTTGTATGATGAGAAGACGCGACTACGCCAATATAATGTCTTTAGAATTATAAATGAGAAGAAATGGTTATTGGCTAAGTTAAAGTATGGATTCTAATACATTACCTTACACAGAATCAAAAGAAGACAATAAACATGATATCGATTTTCGTCTCTACAATTGTTTTAAAGATGATTATAAAACATATAGAGACGAAAATCGGTGTGTAAATAGTGATAAAGGCACTTGGACAGAATTTATAAACAATAAAGATATTGGTGTACACTGTAATGTTGATGATAATGGTTTAGTTTATACAATAACAGATTGTAAGAAATTGTTAATCGCTAAACTTAAACATGGATTCTAAAAAAAAAAGGTTTTTTACTCTTCTCATACAAAAACGTTTTGATAATGAATTTTCACATTATATTGGTGGATGGAAATCTTTTATAATCGAAAAAGATATAGGCGTCATGCCAGATGAAAGTAAAGGTTCGATACCAGCTTTCCATTTTCATATAACAGACCCAAAGAAGTGGATTTTGGCAAAATTAAAATATAATTTATAATATGACAGGTAAAGATTTGAAAGAAAAATATCCATTAGCATTTTCACAGATGCCTATGGAACCTATTTTACTATTTGGATTGGAGATTGATGAAGGTTGGATTCCTCTTATAGAAGTGATATGCCGTAGCATGTATAATAGACATAATATGTTTATTAGACAAATAGAATATTACGAATCTTGTATAGAAAAATGTAATAAAGAAGATGCGGATCTTATTGCAACCTATAAACATCAAAAGGAAGTAATGCAAAAAAATTTAGAAGACTATATAGATCAGCTGCCTACTTTCACACAAATTAAAGAGAAGTATGGGTCACTTAGAATCTCTACTACTAGAATAGATCAGTATTATGATGGCATGATTACTATGGCAGAAGATATGTCAGAACATATTTGTGAAAAGTGCGGAGACAAAGGCAGGCTATATAGTATTCATTGGCATAAAACGTTATGCGATAAACATGCCGACGAAAGATATGGCGATGCAGCTAGAATTTTTAGAGAATCCCATTAATATAATTTATGGGGATGTACGATAGTATTAATGTAGATAAGTCTTTAATTGATAATTTATATAAAGAAAATAAGTTTCTAACATCCATTGATGAGAAATATTATTCCTTTCAAACAAAAGATTTAGACAATGCTTTAAATGAATATTTCCTAGAAGCAGACGGCACATTACTCTTAAAAAGAGTTCAATATGAAGTGATAGAAGAAAGAGATTTAAGCAGACCATTTTCGCCTTTGTTTCGAGAAGTTGGAGAGAGTATGGAAAATACTAATATCTCAGCTTATATAAATTTCTATGATTGCTTTTGTCATGAAGATGAAAGATTGTTTGTTACATTTAAAGCTCATATAGCAAATGGTAAATTAGTTAATATTTCATTATCTGAGATCGAAATGACTGATCTTAAAAAGGAAGCAGAAGATTTAAAGATCCATAAACAGATTTGGGATATTCAAACATCTACTTGGGAATATAAATTATCTAGATTTATTTTTAACATAAAATTATCTATTAGAAAATTCTTTTCACCCATTACTAGAAGCATAGAAGATCTAGAGTTTGACCTAATGAGGAAATCAAAAGAAATTGCCGAAGCTAAATTCAAAAACAAATAATATGCCTTACATTGAACCAAGAGATAGAGAAAAATTTAATAACCTGATTGATGAAGTATTTGATAAGTTACATCAAAATAATTGGGAAGGGGAATTGAATTATATTTTTAGTATGCTGATTAAAAATGTTCTTGAAACCAATCAAAGAATGAATTACAAAAATATTAATGCAGCTATTGGTGTATTAGAATGTTGCAAACAAGAACTATATAGAAAGACAGCCGCACCTTACGAAGATAAAAAGATTTCTATTAATGGCGATCTTTAGAAACCCATTATAATTTTTTATATGGCATCTCTTAACAAAGAACAATTATTTAAGTTGTTAAAAGCTGTTACTGGATTTTCAGAATTTCTTGGTTACTTCCTAGTAGTTCCAAATTCTGTCACAGAACTAGATAGCCTGGGTGATAAGTTCATTTTAGAATCACATTATGATGGTAATTTAATTTCACCTATTGTTAAAAAATTTAAATCCGATGGGGCTAGATATGATGGTAGCTATCTTTATATCTTTGATGAATGGGATATTGAATATAAGTTGAATTCATTATTCGCAGTAGACGTAGAAGCCTTTATTGATTAACAATATGTTGTGGCCTTTTGAAAATAAAAATGAAAAAATAATGAAAACATTAAAAAAGTCTGAAGAAGAAGTTCCTGTAGAGATTAAAAACATAGATGATTTTTTTGATGAAATTAAGAATAGAAAGATTTCATTTTTGGAAAGTTTGTGGATTGATATTTCTTATACAACAAACGAATGGTGCTGGGCTGTATATAGATTCTTCAATCCTTGTCACAAAAGGATTAGAAAAGTAATTCCAAGAAAGTGGACTGATCTTACTGAATTGACTCTTCTAATTAACTTTGAAATTATCAAGTCTTATGTAGAGGAGGAGATGGATCAAATATCTTGGGATCATCATGAAGAGTATAAGAAAGTAGCAGAATGGTTGCGTTCTTCTTATGAATATATTACAAAAGGGAGAAATGAACTTTCAGATGAATTTTCTAAGGCTTTAGATGAAGCTAGTGACAGTAAGAACCGAGATTTGCCTTATAAAGAAAGATACGAAGAAACAAATCGTATTGAAGCTTTGATTGATGAAAAGGATAAAGAAGTGTTGATTGGTTTAGCAAACTATAGACAATATCTTTGGAGTTAATATAAACCTATGCACAAACAAACAAAATTTGGTTATAGAAATAAACATACAAAAGAGTGGTTATATTTAGGAGAGTTCTTCAAAGCATTTTCACTAGACTTTTGCCCTGAAGTATTGTATAATGCTAGAAATATTTTAGAAGATGATTTTGATGTATATGCAAGATGTAATAACCTCGTCAAAGAAGATTGGGAATTACTTAGTGTTGATATAGAATATAAATTGTGTAATGAATAAAGAAACTGAATATCATTTGTTTGGAGGAGAAGTATACTACGCTAAAGGGGGTATTAATGATTATATATGTTCATCTAAAAGTTTAGATGCTCTGCTATTGAAAATGCGAGAACTTGCAAATTCTGATGAATATTATTTGCCAGTGTGGTTTCATATCTGTGATGAAAACTTTAAAATTGTAGAAAAGTCTGAAGATAAACCATACGGCTCATAAAAATTATGACGATAACACTATATGGCTATTATAAACTAATGACTACTAATAATCTTTAATTGTTGCAAAAATTAGTATATGTCAAACGAAGAACAAATTCAAAATGAACTCAACAAACACCTTAAAAGAAGTGTAGTTTTCACTTTTCAAGGAACGAAATATTTGGTGTGGATAAACTTGACTACACAACAAATTATTAGTATAAAGGTAATTGAAGGTGTTGATAATGTTTTTAAGGATTATAATATTATTGAGAGTTACTTAAAACAAGAAGGCTTTTTTGAAAAAACAGATACATTTTAATTTATGTGACAAATATCCAAACACAAAATTCAAAATAGTGGAAAGAGAGACTCAAACAATAGTAGACTATCAAACGGTATTGACAAATGATGAATAGAGAAAAAAATAACTATACACAAATATGAATAACATTGTTTTAAAAAGTTTTTATAATAAAATGTGTCGTGAAAACCGATTGATCTTTAGTCAATCGGTAGTTCACTATTCTGAATCTCTAAATTATTTTGTTTTTACGCTTGATATTATAGATGATTGCGTACACTATAACATAGTGAATAACTCCGAATGTAGTACGCAGCATATGCAGAAGAAAACATTTCTCGAAGAATTCAAAAGGATTGTCTTAAAAAAATAATATGAGAACTCTAAAATTCAGAGTATATATACCTGATCACGAAAAGTTTAGTTATTTTCAATTAGGAGACTTTGACTATTCTGACCGTTACCTTCATCAAAATGATTATCCAGTACAACAATTTACTGGATTAAAAGATAAAAATGGTGTAGAGATTTATGAAGGAGATTTGTTAGAATTTGCTTATAAAGATGACGGTGTGAAATTTGTTGGAGAAGTTCAATATTTTTATGAGTTTGCTTGTTTTGGAGTTGTAATAGAAAAAGCATTTGAAACATTTCAAGATTTAATTGAATATAATCAGTACTTTAATGTAGTAGGAAATATTTACGAAAACAAATAAGCATATGGGCAGAACAAATTATACCCTATCAGAAGAACAAAAACGAAAATTAGAAAAAATTGCTGATGCTTTTATTCTAAAAATTGAAGATGAATTAGCAGATGACGTTGGTGGCATTCTTGATCCTTATGTAGACAGAAAAATAGATAATAATAAGCTCACTGCAATGGTTTGGTATATTGGGGAAATAATTTCTTATAGTTAATTTTGTATGAAAGTATACTCGATTGAAAAGCTATTGACCTCTTTCTCATCAGTAGGTGAGATTATTTGTATTTGCGCATCTGAAGAATTAGCACAACAAATAAAGAAAGAGCTTGAGAATAAAGATGAAACCTACTACAATTCTATTAAAGAAAAAAACTACATCAGATACTTTATAAAGGATCATTTATTCTTCAATTAATAAATATGAAATTCAATAGAGATAACCTTGAAAAACTAACTCTTGAAAAAATTAAAGAGGTTAATGAAGAATCAGGATATCGAACTTACTTAGAAGTACCAGAAATGGTAAACATTGTTGCTACAATTATGGAAGAGAAGTTTAAAGTAATTTTAGAATCTGCAGACCGTTTACTAGTGTATGCGCAAGAGATTCAAGCTACTGTAAAAAATCAAGCTTTGTATGAAGCAGTCTGTCAAGATATTAAATCGTACAATAATCTAAAAAATAGTATTTGATTTATATTAATTCGGCATAAAATGATTTATGCCTAGAAAAACAACAACTAGCAAACGCACAAAAACAATTAAGAGTGGTAACATCACTCTTAGAAAAACAGTTACTCTCACTAAGACCGTTAGAACAAAACGCAAAACAAAGAAAAGCCAATGAAAGACGAACACCCTAATGCAAGAAACCATTTATTTGTTTCTTTAGTAAAATCAGTAATCCGTATTGGCTCCTATTGTGCTTTAGCTTTAGGCCAATATAAGTACGCAGCAATTGGTTTGACTATTGCTGAAGTTCTCGGCGTTTTAGAAGAACTAGTATAATGATCAAAAAGGTATTACTTAAATCTTATATATTCATTGGTGAATCCATTTCCGAATTTATCCTTAATAATATATTCAATGACTGGTTTTGTATTAGGTTTGGTAGTATTAAAATTGTCAATAAGCTATTCGTATATATTAATCAATTCAGCTTGCATATTTCTACATTAAAATATAATTTCAATTATGAGTGAATTATCGCCAATCCAAATTGATAAGATTATGAATGCTACTAAAGAGATTGGTATGCTCTCTAGAGAACAAGATATAGTATTCGAGAAGCTTCTAAGTGAATTAAACCTACCAGGAAATCAAGAAGCCATCGATTGGTTATTTGATATTTGTTACAATCAGGATGTCGATATTGATCGTCATATAAAACATATTAACGAATTAATTTAGAAACCCGCTATTATATTCGTATGAAGAAAATTGCCTCTCTTTCTTTATTTTTTGCACTTGCATTAAATTCACATGCCGCCAGACAAGGTACTAGCGTAACAGTATCACCGGGGTCTATGACAACAAATACCAGTACACCTAATATTAGGTATGGTTCTATTTGGTATGTTATGATTGGTGTTACAAATAAGCTTTATATATTTAATCCATATGCATCTTTTTGTAGCATTGTAAAGACTGGCAATACCTATTCGGTAAAGATCAATGCATTTTCATCACCCTTTTCATATATTCAAACATCAACCGGTGAATTGGCTTTATCTAAAACAGAGACTATTAATGTATCGAAAACCGTTAGACGTCTTGTAACTTTTAATGTGACTACTGATGGAAATAAAGCATCACTAACTGCTAATGTCGAAGTGCAAACCCTAGTAAAAGGTGTATGGAAAACATCTATTCCTTCTTCTACATGGTTGCAATCTTACACTTCTATTTCTAATATGGATACCGAAGTATGAACGAAGAATCAGAATATATTCATAACACACTATGGGACATTTTTAGTCAGGCATTTTACGATTCTAAAAAACTATTATGGCCTCAATTTATAAAGGAATCTAATATTGGATTAGAATGTGAATGGTCATATCCTAACGGCTCTCTAGAATATAAAATTGTTGATGACAAACAGTGGCTTATAACCAAGATGAAATACGGAATTTGAGACGATAATAGCATCGCGACCATATCAGAAACCCCTTATAATAATCTCATCATGAATATAAAAAAGCAGCGATTAGAGATTCGTTTTTTAGACTTGAAGGTTCCTGTTTCTGTATACTGCTCTAGAGATAAGATCGAAAAACGATTCGATAAAGAGACTGCAAAAGGTATTTTAGAAACATTGAAATTTCTAGGTGAATCCTGGAAAGGTGTCTCCCTTAATAAAGAAATCAATCAGACAAATATCTTGATTAAAGTACTATGAATGTCCGCATTTCTTACTATCCCAAATGCTCTTCACAATGCAAAACTACCTGCGAACCTTGCAAGGTAGACTGTGATGGAGAGCTGACTGGTCGCGAATGGTTCAATGAAAAAACCGGCGAAAAGCTAGTAGAAATTCAATATAAAAAAGAAGAAAAAACATTTTCTGATGTGATTCCTGAGAAATATATTGCCAAAAAATAAAGATTTTTAGTCTTTTTTTGCGATTTTTTTAACTTTTTTCTAGTAATTTTTAGATAAAAATCCTTATAACCCCGGGAAATACCGTTAAAAACATAGGAAAATAGAGAAGAATACGGGAATACTGGAGCATATGACTTATGAAGAGTACTTATCATCAATCAAAGAAATAGAATCGTTAAAAGATCTAGATACCGAATTAGAAAGACTAAAGTATCTGGTAGCTAAGGTAGAGGAATATGAAGCTAGACTTTACCCATTAGCACGAATCCTTTATGGAATTTAATTAAATATTAATAGAAGCGAAACCAGTTAAAATTGTATTATGAAAGGAAAAATTCTTGTAGACGGAAAGCTTTACCAGAAGACTTTGCGCTTCGGTAACACATCTTCTAAGACGGTTTTTAAGAACCTCAAGAAGTACAATAGGAAGGCAAAATTCAAACAATCTTTCGAATAATATGAGTGACGATCTTAAACTGTTCTTGATGATACTCGGCACGGGAATCTCTCTCCACATAGGCATTTGGATGGCCAATCACTAACAAACGAAACCCATTAAAATAAAAGTATGAAAAGGAATCAAAAATTGCAGGTCATCTATCACGGGGCTTCTATCTTCACCAGGAAGGATAAGCTATCTGATACATTTGATTTTTACACGGCACAAGCGGTTGATTTCGCTCTTAAATCTATTGAAGATTTCCGGAGAAATGGAGAGGAATGTGAAGGTATTTGTGGTACATTTGGACATAATATTCAGCGAGACATTCAAGTTAGGCTCATTAAGTAATATGAAAATCAACGACGAAGTAACATACGTTCTATACACCGATGCCGACGCTGGTTGGGTCTCGAAAGTATCACCAAACGGCAAGACTATTGAAGTAGAGCTTGGTAGCAAGACTCTCTTGAATGGAGTGAACTCCGGAGAACCAGATGCACTTCACTTCTCGCCGGGAGGTTTTATGGGTCATGTAAGTGGTGTTCAAAGATGGAAAGTAGAACGCGAAGAGAATCCGATTACCCTCAAGTTTACTCTCAGAAAGACCGGGCAATGGAAGCTGGCTAAGAGTAGTACTAAATCTCAGGGATGTGAACTAATCGCTGGGCATAGCCCCTACTATGATTTTAATTTCTAAAAACCAAACCCATTAAAATATTATTACTTGGTAAATATAAAAATATGAAAGTAACAAAGTTTGATCAATTAGTAAAACATTTAACTGAGATGTCTTATACTCCATGGGAAGTAGAAGATAATGACGAAAATTTCGAAGCATTTGCTCTTAGAGATTTCGTTTTAGATGAACGACGCGATGAACAGATAAAAAATAAATGGCTCTCTCTTCTGGGAGTTACCGATGTAGACTCCCCTGAGCAATGGATATTAGCCTTGAGTAATAGAAATGGTCTAGAGGGATTTGATAACATTGGATTCGATCAGTATCTAAGAGAGATAACCGAGAAACCAGACGAATATCCTCTACAGAATATCTAATAATTTTTGGAATGGGATTACCCGTTCGGTAAAGGCCTCTGGGAAGTCTCGGAGGCCTTTATTTTTTTACGAAACCCATTAAAATAAAACATGGAAAAATATCAGAGAGAAATTGATAGTGCAATCGGATTCATTCTAGGCATTCTATTTTCAATTGTAATCTTTATTACTAGTACGGCCAGTTATGTAGCTGTATCTTCTGCCCGATGAATTGGATTAGCATGAGAACAGTGACCAAAGAAGATACTGTTTATGGAGTATACTTCGAAGATAAGATCGTTGAAGGAATATATCATTCTTTCGATAAAGAAGAGTTTTATACAGAATCGCAAGCAAATAATCATTTGAAAGAGTTAGAAGAAGCATCACCTGAATGGGTTGGTAGATTGTCAATTTTTAAGATCGCAGTAGAAAAGATATCATAACATGAAATACTACATTTATTATAAGAACGGTGAGAGAGACTTTGCTTCCCGATATTATGAAGCTGACAATCTCTTAGCAGCAGAAGAACTTATTGCATCCTATAAAGAAAAGACATACGAACTATACGATAAGACATTTCTTAAGAGGCCAACCATCCTGGTAGTAGGGCTAGATCCAAAGATAAAAAAAGACCTAACTGAAGTAGTTAAGAAGGTTTATAAGAAATAATAAATACAAATATGAAAACAGCGGATCAAATTTCTTTAGAAAATGCGTATTATGATGTACTTTTCTTAGAGTCATGGAAAAAAAATTTAGTATCTGCTGGATTAGCTGCTGGTATGGTAGGTAGTATGGCTATGGGAAAGGATCCGTCTCCAGAACAAATACCTCTTCAGAAAATTAGAGATTATCACGAAGATGAGAGAAGGGAAGGGGCTGTAGAAGCAAGAAGGAAGGGCAATATAGATTTTTTAAGAAATATAGTATACACATGGAAAAATAAAGGATACCAGACCCTTGAGGAAGTAGAAGAGGGCGAAGGAAGAGGTACAATAAGAAAAATATATATGCAATATGCTTCATCAATATTTCCACGAGAACAACAAACACAAGGCTATAATATGATCAAACGTGGTATTGCACTTGTCTTGAATACGCCAAATAAAGTTTTTATTGATGCACACAAATAATGTTATCTAAACGGGTATATTATACGTTGGAATTAAAGAAGGAAGGTAATTGGGTTCCTTTCTTTGAAGATTCTATTCAAGTAGAATATCCCGATTTCAAAGTAGTAACAGAAAAATTCCGACTCATTGCGAATAAAAATGATGCAGAATACTCTGCAGTTCGCATACTATCAAATTACGTAGAGACATCCTCTTATCCGACTTTAGAACAAAATCTTTAATACATACGAAACCCATTAAAATAATAGTATGGAAATCAAGAAAAATCTGGTAAGCTTCGCTAAAGACCTGCAAAACCTTTTGAATCGTTACCCAGAGATTATGATCACTTCAGATCAAGATGGGAATATTATTGGCGCTGATTTGGATTACTACAATCCAGAAACATATTCATTGAAGTCTACTCTTCGAACAGTACTGCCTACCGCAGCAGAACCTCTCCCTTATCAAAACTAACAAATACAAATGACTACTTGGGCTAATCATCAGACTTGGAAAGTGAACACCGAATATAATCATATCTTTGCTAATTATTGTGGAGACAAAGATTTCGGATCTATCGAAGAAATTGCAGATACATTCAAGTCTTTAGTAGAAGATCTCGAATACGAAAAGATTCCAGAGAATTGTTTGGCTTATGATTCTCTCAGAGTATATCTAAATGAAGTTGATTGGGAATGGATTGCTTCTAATCACGCGGCGGATTTCAGTCTCTTGAATGCATAGTATAAAACAAACGAAACCCGTTAAAATAAATCTATGACAGAACAACGATTCCAAGACCACCTCTATTATTTTATTCAGGAAGCCACAATGGATGAAGATTTGGATGGCAGGAGGGTTGATTATGTAAGGTCTTTTGCAGACATGGAAATCATGACAAATAATAAAGGATTGGTTATTAAATTAGATGATGGATCTGAATTTCAATTGACCATAGTTAAAAGTAAATGAGATAAATAAAAGGATGAAGTCAAAAGATCAATCATTGTTAGAAGAAGCATACCAATCAATCAAAGAAACAAGTATGCCACCTACTGCTGGCGAAGCTTCACGAGCTAATGCTAATCCCGGCATTCATTATAAAGATACTGGTGATCTCATTTCCCAAGAGGATTTAGAAGCTGTTCAAAATCTTTTAGATGCGCGCGATGCAGGTAAACTAACTACAGCAGAATTTGCAAAGCGCATTAAAGATTTGCTAGGATAATATGTAGGCAAGACGCCATTATAACCATTTTGCTATAATGGCATCATGATGATATTATAGGATTGATTCTATTAGAAACCTATTATAATAGAATATGGTTTCTGATGACAAGATTGCAGATGTATCAACTGTAGATCTATATGTTGTACTCGAGGATGAATGGAAAGAGGTTTTGAATATAATAAATCCTCATTTCCAACTTTGTACTAAAAAACAATGGAAATTATTTATAGAAAGAAAAGACTTAGGCATTGCGCAGAAATTATTACACAATAAGGAAGTCTACGTAATCACAGACGAAAGAAAGTGGTTTCTAGCTAAGTTGAAATATGGGATATGAAACCCCGTAAAATTATTACATGATCGATTCGAAGAATACCAATCCGGTTCAGAAAGCAGTCGAAAGAGAAGTTACTAATCTATACAGATCATTGATGTACAAATATGGTATTGCTACTTCTGCATTTGCTTATGTATTTGAAGGCGGAGAACTATGGTACCGAGGGAATCCTATTGAAAACACAATGACCGAAGGAGAACGTCGTTGCTTAGAACATGCTCTAGGAGAGACATTAAACCGCAGATTATGTCAAGTTTCTACCATCTGAAACCCATTAAAATAAAAGAGTAGAAAATCAAGATTATGACTAGACAAGAACAACAAAAGTGGATTTGGAAGTTTATCTCTTTGTTAATTGAGCGCAATGAACAAGTCGCTACTTTGGGAGCACCTGGGCTCCGTAATGATTACTTGAAAGGTTATTTGGCTACAGTTCTTGAGAACCTCAAGCTAGACGCCTATGAGATGGAAGAGATTAAGAATAATGTGGGCTATCTTGAATCTATGATCGAAGGATTCAAGAGTGCTAAAGGTTGTCAATAAGGAACATCCGAAACCCATTAAAATTAAAGAGTAGAAAGAATCAAGATTATGAGCGAGAAACAATACAGCGGCTGGACGAATAAAGAAACTTGGAACATCAATCTCATGTACAATGAGGTCTTCGGTAATCTTTGTGAGGAACAAGAGTATGATGATGTGGACCACGTTGCCGATTCTTTTGAGAGTCTTGTAAACGATCTTGAGTTTGACGGCGTAATAGAGAATACTCTAGCTCATAATGTTCTGTCTGAGTATTTGAATCGAGTTGATTGGAAAGAGATTGCAGAGCATTATGCTGCTGACTTTGAGCTCTTCAAGGAAGAAGATGAAGAAAAAGACATGGAAGAGCTTCGTGAACTCTTGGCTAACTCTAAGTAAATCTAATAAGAAAGATCCATATGAAAGCAACGATTCGAAAACAACGAGGAATCAGTTTCTCCGACAAATGTGTAGTGTATGTTGAGGATGGGCTTTCTTCTCTCATTGATCGGGAATACTTCTCAAAGCACGGTGTTTACCAAGCTTCTTTCAAGAGCAAGGCTTGGGCCAAAGTAAAGAATGCAGTGTCTAAACTAATCGCAGAGTCTCTTAGACAAGTATTTGTAGACGACTATAAGATTAGCTTTAGTTCTAAAGCAGGATGTAAATGCGGATGCTCTCCGGGATATGTTGTTAAGAGACACAGCACTTATGAGCAACGCCCTTTGGAATACAAAGATGTATGGGTCAATGTAGAAGTCTCTGCAGAGGAACTTGATGCATTTGATTCTAAATGGAGGCCCATCTTTGAGAAGGAGTACGCTAAAGAGGTTGAACAAGCCAGACAAAGTAATAAGCTCTAAACATTATGAGCAAGTTCTTTTCAGACGAAACAAAAGGTGTTAATGCTGATTTGCATCGACACAAAGAGCAGCATCAGGAGCTTACAAAATGGATTTCAGATCTCGTTTCCATAGAAAACAAGTCAGAAATGGACGAAGCTCTTTTGTTGTGTTATAGAGGTCTGTTGAGTTCTTTAGAAGAATCAAAAGCAGATGTAGTTTCTAAGATCGGAAAGAATAAACGGTAAATGGAAACTGTCTTTGATGAATACCTGTACTTCCCGGCTGATAGCTCTGTTGAAAAAGACCTCGACAAACTATCTAAACTCTTAGGAGGAACTGAAGCCATCGAAGAAGCTTTCAGCATTGAGTTCTCTTGCGGTGATAAAAAGTATCTCACGGACATGTGGGAGTTCAGTGAAAATGGAGACTCTCTTCACGCTGTAGTCTCTGATGAAGTACTCTTGCAATATGACGGAAATGTCTGTACCTTAACGCCTCCTAGAGACCGAAAGACTAAAGAAGCTTTGAAAGAAGGGGAGAAGTATAGATTCACAATCAAGTATTCAAGAGAAGATCAAGAAGTTGTTGCATATATAGACAGCAAAGAAAGAGGATATTTTCACGCCGTTTGGGATTAAAAGATTCAAACGAAACCCATTAAAATAATTTTATGGAGAAGCCATTAAAAGAGTGTTGGTATAAAATGCTGGATTATCTAATCAATGAACATAGCTATGATTTTGATTTTATATACGGTGATATGATGCCAACCTGGTGGACAGAAGGATGGCTAGATAATCCGTCGGGATTTGTAGACTCCGTTCAAATTGTTCATAAAGCTACTAAGATTCCATACGAAACTTTAATCGCAAAAGCAAGAGAATGAAAAATATGAAAAAAATGTTCATCAAAGAGATCACGGAAGTAGCTCCAAAGACCCGTTTCGTTGATCTGCGTATTGTTCAGCGATATATTAGAGAGATGGATCATTAGGGTCTTTGGAAAGAATTCGTAGATGTTAATGATCTTGTTTTGGATTATTTCTTCTATCAATCTTACCAATTAGAATTAGAAAGTTAATGCAAAAAATTATAGATATATTAAAATCGTTTCCCTCTCCAACAGAGATGGATAAAATTATGCAATTGAGAGATAAGCTTGCTCTTTCTAAGATACCTTTGAAAATAAAGTATGGAGATAGATCAAGATAGATTTGATAAAGATTTAATCCATAGTAAACTACATGATGTTTTTTATCTGAGGAATCGATATATTATAAAAACGTGGGAGGATTTTATAAACAAAAAAGATTTAGGTATAGTTTGTAATATCAATTCTAATTACAATTATGGTTCATGCTATTTTTTTTATCAGATAACAGACGAGCATAAGTGGATATTAACTAAGATGAAATACGGAATTTAGAAGAGATTCTACCTTCTGAAACCCATTAAAATAATAATAGAAAAATATGAATGACAAGTTTGAAGGCGAACAAGAAGACTATCTGGTGAGCTATTATGACAGAGATGGTCTGCTAAGATCTGTTGCAGACTTTGGTAATGAAGAAGAAGCTAGGTACTTTGCCAAGCATCAGCAGAAACATTACGAAGGTGTTAACCTGTTTATTGTGAAGAGAACCTTTATCCTGGAAGTAGTATGACAACGAAGGTACATCTATACAAACATCTGGGAGAAGAAGTGCACAAACTTAAAGTTGGAGATGTAATTAGAGTCAAAGAAAGACTTCATGAATTCTTTCCAAGAGGAATCTACAAACTCTTTTACTATGGAGATCCTATAGGACGTAAAGGAGTTCAACAAAAGGATTGGAGTTATGGATTTACGAAATTAAAAGCTGACGGAACAGAAGTCCCCAATAGATCTTATTATTGCAGTGCAACAGACGTAGACAAGGTATTCGTTGCCCTGTCCACAACCTGACCCTATACTCAAATCAAGATGAATAAAGAAAAGCTAGTTCGCACTTCCTGTCATATTAATAATTTCATTCGGGAGAATGGCCTTGTAGAGTTCTTCATTGAACGTTATGCAAAGGCTGACAAATTAAAGCTCACAAAGCTCTGGATTGTTAATGGAGAGCACGAGTTTAAGAAAGAGAGAGATGCTCACTGCTTTACTGTTCGCTTGTGTGATAAGGTTGGAGGTAGTGGCAAGGTGACAGATGATTGCTACCACAAGCCTACTATTAAGTCCTATACCGCACCAACACCAGAGCCCTTTTATCTTGGGGAATAAGTATTATGACTACCCAGCTTGACATCTATCTAAAGTTTCCAGCTGATGATTGGGAAGAAGAACAGTACAACAAGCTCCGTAAAGCATGCGGTAGTGTTGAGCACATTGAGCAAGCTTTTGGAATAGAGTTCTCCTGTGGAGAAGGAAAATACCTAGAAGACTTCTATCAATGGTCTGATAATGAGGAGGCTTTAGTATGTACTGTAACAGATGAAGAACTAGAACGTTTAGATGGTAATGTATCCTTAAAGGAACCTCCAAGGTTTGCGGAAAGTAAAGAACTCTTCGAACTCAACAAACCCTACCGCTTTACGATCAAGTACTCAGAGAAGGCAGAAGAATCTGTATTCTATCTAAACGGGAAGGAAGTTTCTAGGAAGTGGGTTGGATAAAGAAACCCATTAAAATAAAAACATGAAAGAGAATCTCAAGAAAATCGTTCGGGCGAAGCTGGAAGAATACATCAAAGCCGGGGAGCATATGGATGGAAAAGGCTTTTGGAATCATTTCAACAACCCCGAAGAAGCTTTCGAAGACTTTCTCAGACACTTTCAGTTCCAAATC
>Ga0255099_1000108_pt1 | contig 34146 bp, 31 predicted proteins | sample Colum_Colum_RepA_2_FD_188451 | JGI IMG/M metagenome (GOLD analysis project Ga0255099, IMG submission 188451) | Freshwater microbial communities from Columbia River, Oregon, United States - Colum_Colum_RepA_8d | ecosystem: Environmental > Aquatic > Freshwater > River | place: USA: Oregon...
CGGCTACACCACCTACTACGCTCATCTGAGCGCCTACGCGCAAGGCATCGAGCCGGGCGCCCTGGTGCGGCGGGGCGATGAAATCGGAGCGGTTGGCTCCACCGGGCGCTCCACCGGACCCCATCTGCACTTCGAACTTCGCCGCAACAATGTCTACATCGATCCGCTTGCACCGGGTCGCAATCTCGATCTCTGGACCCTGCGGGATCAGGATCAGCGAGAGCTCGCGCGCCGCAGCGTGGTCATGACGGCAGTCACGGATCCCGCGCGAACTCCACAGACCCGAGCGGATCGCCTGACAGCGCCCCCTGATGGCTGGTCGGTGTCCCGTTCGGAGCTCTTGCCCCCGAGCGAGGCTGACTTGCGCAGCACTGCCGAAGCCAGCCCGAGTCAAGCCATGGGCGATGGCGCTCCGGCCTCATCCGCTCAACCCCTCGGCTGGGGCGCACCGATCGTCAACCGGACGACCCCCGATTGACCGCTCGGTGAGCGGACCGCTGATTGACCACAGTCATCGGCTCAGACCGGTACACGTTCGGTTGCGGCCCCGACGACCCTCGATGATCGTGGCTCAGGGCTTGCGCCGACCCACCATGAGAATCGAGCCGCCCACCTTCTCGTATCCGAGATAGAACGGCAGATCCTCGTTGCGGGTGTGTGTGGCGTAGTACTGCGCCAGGCGGCGACTGGACTCATTGGCGGCCCACAGCGGATGCGCAGCCACAAACTTGCCGTACAGGCTGAGCTCGAACTGCGCCGACAGCGGCCCGATATCCAGGCCGGTTTCGTCCTGCGTGATCCAGCGTGCCTGGCGAACCAGCACATCGGCCAGCGTCGAGAAGTAGGGCTTTTGCAGCAGATGCGAAGCGGACTTGAGCAGCACCGCTTCGCTGGCCTGTCGGGTCATGGCCTGCAGGGCGCCCGGAGTCTTCTCGATGCCCGGGTTGGACAGATCGATGCGCAAATAATCCAGCGTGACCGGTCGACCGTCCCGGTTGCGCAGGGCGAATCGCACACCATTTCCAGCCTGCCCCGCCTGACGCACGGACACCGCACCGTCGGCGGCCAGATGCAGAACCTGCTGGGACTCGATGCTTGCGCCCGCAAAGGCAATGTTGTGATGAAGCAAGGTGAGAAACCGGGGCTTGGGCCCGTTCTTGCCGATCAGGTCGTTGGTCAGGTAGTAGCCACGCTGCGCAAAGCCCGCCAGCATCTGGCACTCAAAGCCCGTGCCGTCCACGCGTCCGGCAGCCGGTATCGGCAGCTCGACCTGAGCATAGTCGGGGGTCTGATCAGCCACCATGATGTAGTGATCCGCATTGGGATAAAGCGACATCAGCGTGACTGCGTCCGGACCCGAGAAGGGATAGAAGGCCGTCCTGGCCTTCACGTCCGACAGGGCCTTGGCCGACCAGCCGAGCATGCGGCTCTGAAAGCGGGCCTGATAGCGGGCCACGCCTTGCTCGAATTGGGCGCAGGGAACGGTCGGGCTTTGTGCGAGCGTTTGGAGCGGGAGCAGGCTCATCGCGAGGCAGACCAGAGGACGCGTCATGCCTGGGGTTGCGAGGAAGATCATTCTTGGTTGTAAAAGTGAGGAAGCAGGGTCATTCAAAGTCCGCTGTACGGACCCGATCCATGGCGCGAAACAGGCTGCGCATGCGCTGCGCGTGCGCATACAACGCCTGGCGGTCTGCGGAACCCAGCGCCTGCAGCGGCCGGGCATCCAGCGCCTGAGCGGGGTCGATGGTACTGCCATCCTGAATGAACTCGAAGTGCAGGTGAGGACCGGTGGCATCGCCCGTACGTCCGACCGTACCGATCACCTCGCTCTGATTCACCCGCCGCCCGACGACCAGCCCGGGAGCGAACTCATCCAGGTGGGCATAGAGGGTGGATTGCCGATCGTTGTGCCGAATTCGGATCATGCGACCATAGCCGCCCCGCACGCCGATCACTTCGATCGTGCCATCGGCGGTCGCGCGCACAGGGGTACCGATCGGTGCAGGAATGTCAATGCCTCGATGCGCCTGCCAATGGCCGGGATACAGCGGATGCTCCCGACGATCCACAAAGCCCGAGCTCACCCGGTCGAAAGCGATCGGCGACATCAGAAAGCTGCGCGACAGGGGCCGTCCGTCCAGTGCATGGAAATCACTCTGGCCATCCTCGCGCTCAAACCAGATCGCCTCCAGTGACAGCTGACCCTGTTGGACCTGTGCTGCCAGAAGGCGGACAGGCTGAGTCTTCAGAGTGAGCCGCGACAACCGGGCGAGCCACTGCACGGTGAGACGATCGCCACGTTGAAGCGCGTTGAAGTCGACATCGGGCGTGAACAGATCCACAACCTGCGCCAGCACGGCATCGGGAATGCCCGCGGCATCCAGGGCATCGAACAGATTGTCTTCCAAGCGCACGGTTCGGCTCTCGAGCACCACGGCATCGCCGCCTTGCGGACTCGGGGCCAGATCAACCTGCACAGGATCAGAGGCCGGACAGCCGGTGCACACGGGGGCGACAACACTCGACGCCGCCAGCAGACCCGGTTGCAGACTGACCGGCTCACGCACCACCGCGCCCGCTGGCCAGGCACTGGGTGCTGGCGATGCAAGCACGAAGAGGCCAAGAAGCCCAAGCCCCGCCAGCGTCAGCGCGATCCGGCGGCGCATGGCCCGACGGCTCCCGGTGTTCAAGCGCCCGGCTGAACGCTGGGGGTCCAGGCGGGGTTCCAGGCGATCTCCCAGAGGTGGCCGTCCGGGTCGGCAAAGAAGGTCACAAGCCCCCCCCAGACCGGCGCATAGGGCGTTCGCACGCAACGCGCACCCGCATGAAGCGCCCGGGCCAGCACCTCAGACACTCGCTCGGCGCTCGGCACGTTGTGGCTGAGCAAGGTCCGCGGTACGGAAACGTCCTTGGCTTCCTGGCTCACCGCTTTGCGGCTCGCTCCGGTCTCGCGATCGAGGCTGGCCTGGGGCCAGAGCGCAAGCTTCAGCCCACCCCCGAGTTCAAAAAAAGCCACTGCACCATGCGCCAGATCGGCTCCAACGATGCCGCGCGTGGGCCAGCCCAGGCCATCGCGATAAAAGCGCACAGCCCGCTCCAGGTCAGCCACGGCCAGCGTGATGACGCTGATCGCAGGCTGCATCGGACGCGCCTGCGGCTCAATCGCAGAGGGCTGCTCAGGGCTTGATGGAGGCGGCTGCAGTGACATTGAGGATGGGCATGCTCTCAGAAAGGATCAGCACGCTCTCAGAAGGGCTGAAGACCCAGCGCCGCCCGGAAACGATTCTTGATGAAAGGACCATCGCGCGGGGGCAGTACCCGCGGCGGTTCATCAGCCAGCACCTTGGCCTGAACCAGCAAGGGCCCCTGGCGCGCCTGGATCCGCTGGGCAACCGATTCGCACTCGCTCAGGTCTTTGCAGACCAGCGCCTGAGGCAGGCCACAGCCCCGGGCCACGGCCACCAGATCGGTGCCCAGGGCGGTATGACTGCGCTGCATGCCGGTCTCGCCGTAGTGCCCGTTATCGAGCACGACGAGCGTGAGGTTGGGCGGCTGTTTGGCCGCAATCGTGGCCAGGCTGCCCAGGCCCATGAGCATTTCGCCATCACCCGTGATGACAACCACCTGTTGATCGGGCCGGGCCAGAGCCAGGCCCAGGCCGATGGGTGCAGCGCCCCCCATGGCACCCCAGAGATAGAAGTTGCGGTCGCGGTCACCGGCGGCAAAGACATCGTAGGCAGAAGAACCCAGGCCGGTCACGATCAGCGCATCAGGCAGCGCCTCGATGAGGCGGGCGACAAAGGCACGTCGGTCCATCGCTTGCGAGTTCATCATTTGCGCTCCCAGTTCTTGCGCCCGATGAGACGTTGGCTGAGCAGCACGGCCACGCGCCCCCCGGCCCGAAAGGCCTCATCGAGCGCCGCACTGACCACCTCCTCAACCTCCTCCGCATGGGAGGCCCGCACCACATGCACGCCCATGAGTTCGAGCGCTGCCTGGGTGCTGCGGCCCATCGGGCCCTGCCAGGGATTGAACTCCGCATGCTCGCCCCGCATCGTGACCAGCGTGAGGAAAGGCACATCGGTTGATTGCAGAAGCGAGAGCATGTTGATGCAGTTGCCCACGCCGCTGCTCTGCATGAGCAGCACCGCCCGCTGACCGCCAAGCCAGGCGCCACAGGCGAGGGCCACGCCCTCTTCCTCGGTGGTGAGCACGATGTCCTGAATATCGGGATCAGCCACGGCACAGCGAATGACATGGGCATGGCCCGCGTCGGGCACATAGGCCACCTGACGCACATCCCCGGCTTTGAGCACCCTGAAGATGGCCTGCTGCCACTCGGGGGCCAGCGATGGATCGATCGCGTTCAAGGTTTACTCTCCTCGCAACGAATGCAAAACCCGATCATAGAATGAAGCCCTCGTCCCAAGGATGTGCCGATGCCTCAGCAACCTGCTCCGAACGCTGCAGTTGACCCGCAAACCCCATCATCGTCATCGTCATCGTCATCGTCATCGTCATCCTCATCGTCCTCGTCTCCATCTCCATCATCCCGGTCCGAACCTTCAGGGCTGTTTGCTGCCACGACCGACGAAGCGCAGCGGTTTCACAGCCCAGCCGTGATCCAGCTGCGCGAAGACCTCGCGCTCGCGCTGCGCGCAGCCGCTCACCACGGCCTGGCCGAGGGCGTGTGCAACCACTTCAGCCTGGCCTTGCCCGAGGACGACACGCGCTTTCTGATCAACCCACGGGGCCTGCTCTGGAGCGAAGTGCAGGCCGACGACATCGTCATGATTGATGTGCAGGGCGAGCGGCTGGCAGGGCATCATGCGGTGGAGCCCACCGCCATGTTCATTCATGCGGCCATTCACCGTCTGTGTGGCAAGGCCTGTGTGCTGCATACCCACATGCCCCATGCCACGGCGCTCACGCTCACCACGCAGCGGGCACTCGATACCACCCTGTCGCAAAATGCCATGCGCTTTCATGGCCGCATCGCGATTGATGCGCACTACAACGGACTGGCGCTCGATGCCTCGGAAGGCGAGCGCATCGCGGGCGTGATGCGCGAGGCTGATGTAGCGTTCCTGGGCAACCATGGCGTGGTGGTGTGCGGGGCGCGCATCGATCATGCCTATGACGATCTCTACTACCTCGAGCGGGCCTGCATGATGCAGGTGCTGGCTCAGGGCAGCGGCATCCCGCTGGCCCCGGCCGCCGCCCAACTCGCTGAACGGGTGATGCGCCAGACCCTGGGCGAACGCCTGCAGTCGGAGCTGTTCTTCGAGGCGCTGCGGCGCGTGCTGTAGCGGGTCGCTGTCTCGCGCGCTTGCGGGGGTCAGTGACGGGCGCGCTCGTGGGACTTGGGTGCGCCCTGGCGCAGTGCGCGGGGCCGATGCCCGGTATGGGCCACCAGCAGGCGCGACAGATGAGAGGCATCGCTGCAGCCGCACTCCAGCGCCACCTCGGTCACGGACAGATCCGTGGTCTGCAACAACCAGCTCGCCCGGGCCAGTCGCAAGCGCAGCCTGAAGCCTGCCGGCGACAGGCCGATGTCCGCCTTGAACCGCCGCTCGAGCTGACGCGTGCTCATGCCTAGCCCGGCTGCAATCTGATCGATCGCGAGGGGTCGGTTCAGACTGTCTTCGATCTGCAGCATCGCCTGCTGCACCCGATGATCCTGCGCGGCGCGATCGAGAACAGGCTCGGGCTGCAATGCCCGTGCAGGCGCCTGCGGATTCTGGATGAGAATTCGCAGGCTCTTGGACGCCGCTGCCCGTCCGCAATGACGCTCCACCAGTTCAGCGGCCAGATGCACCACGCTGGTCCCACCGGCACAGGTGATGCGATTGCGGTCGATCACATATTGCCGATCTGCGGCCATCGCAAGACCGGGGAATGCCGCAGCGAATTCCTCTCGATGAAACCAGCTCACGCTGGCGAGGTAGCCATCGAGCAAGCCGGCCCGCGCCAGCAGAAAGGAGCCAGTACAGACGCCCACGAGCGGAACGCCCGCCTGGGCCACCTGCTGCAGAAAGCCGGCGGCACCGCGCACGAGGCGTTGGCCACCATGCAATAGCCCGCCCACCACCACCACATAGTCATACGACTCGGGTGACTCAAAGGACCGTTGGGCCAGCACCTGAAGCCCGCAGCTCGAGGCGATGGGCTGCCCCGGAATCCCCAGGACCACCCAGGAACACTGGATCGGGCGACTGCGATCCCCTTCATCGGCCGCCAGCCTGAGCACATCAACGAAACCGGCAAAGGCACTGAGCGTGAAACGCTCGGCCAGCACAAAGGCAACCCTCAGCACGGGTCGGGGCCGGGCTCGCACAGGCTTCGGGGAATGTCGCATACCACCCTGATTATGTCGTTTTTGTTCATTCACGTCGTGGGGTTGCGTTCTACGATGGGCCACACCAGGAGATCCAGTCATGAGCAAAGTCACGGTCTACGTTGCCCGACGGGTGCGCACCATGGACCCGGGGCGCCCTGTGGCGCAGGCGGTGGCCGTGATGGATGGCAAGGTGCTGTCCACCGGCACGCTCGAATCCATGCAGCCCTGGCTGTCCCGTCACGACTACACCATCGATCGCACCTTCGAAGACAAGGTCATCCTGCCGGGCCTGATCGATCCGCATACCCATTTCTCGATTTCGGCGGGTTATCTCGCGCTGGTCTATGTGGGCCCCATCGAGTCACCGGGCCCACAGGGCCTCAATCCGGCGGTCACCTCCATTGATGAGGTGCTGGCCACCCTGAAGGCCGCCCACGAAAAGGAACCCGATCTCGACAAGCCCCTGATCGCCTGGGGCCTGGATCCCGCAGTTCAGGGCGGGCATCTGCATCGCGACCTGCTCGATGCGATCACCACCGAGCGGCCCATCTGGGTCATCGCCTATGCGCCGCATTTCGTCTACGTAAACTCCGCGGCCATCGCCCGCTCCAAGGTCACCCCCGACACCACCCTGCATGGGGTCGAGCGCTATCCCGATGGCAGGCTCAAGGGCGTGTTCGTCGAGATCGAAGCCACGCGGGCCATCCTGGGCGGGCTCAGAGCGCAACTCCAGAAGGGCGGTGGCATTGCGGGCATGAGGCACATGGGTGACACAGCCCGCAAGGCCGGTGTCACCACCACCGCCGAGATGGTGTTTGGTGCCTCGAACTTCGATCTCGAATGGGCCATGCATCAGGAGGCCGTACTGGCCGAGGATTTTCCGGTGCGCATGGGCCTGGTGGTACTCGAGTTGCCGATCTTCAACAAGTACGGGGCGCAGGCTGCTCAACACCTGAAGGAGCTCAATGCGCGCAACACGCCCAAGCTGTTTTTCAAGGGCGTGAAGTACCTCTCGGATGGCTCGTTTCCGGCGATGTCGCTGCGCCTGAATTTCCCGGGCTACCTCGATGGCAGCAACGGGCTTCGCAACTTCGTGCCCTGGGAAGAGATGGCCGATCGCATGGAGCCCTACTGGCGACTGGGGCTGCAGATTCATTGCCATGCCAATGGCGATGAGGCCATCGACGCCAGCCTCGATGCGCTGGCCGAACTGCAACGGCGCCATCCGCGGTTTGACCACCGGTTCACGCTCGAGCATTACTGCATCAGCACCCCCGATCAGGCCCGACGCCTCAAGGCCCTGGGCGGCCTGGCCAGCGTGAACAACTATTTCGTGCATTACCGCAGTCAACTGCACAGCGCGGTGGGCTACGGGCCCGATCGCTCCGAGGCCATCGGGCGACTCGGTTCACTCGAGCGCGAGGGCGTGATCTTTGCCCTGCACTCCGATTACTCGCTGGTGGTCGTGCCCATGCATCCGCTGACCGCAGCCTGGGTGGCGGTCAATCGGCTGGCGCTGGATGGTAAGACCGTTGTCGGCGAAGGCGAGCGCATTGGCATCGACCGGGCGATGCGAGCCATCACGATCGATGCCGCGTATGTCCTTGGCATCGAGCGTCAGGTGGGCAGTCTGGAGCCCGGCAAATGGGCCGACTTCGCCATCCTGGATGAAGACCCCTACGAGGTCGATCCGCTGCGCCTCAGGGACATCCCCATCTGGGGCACGGTGCTGGCCGGCCGGCTGCAGCCGGCATGAGACCGGCCGCTTCACGCACCGGAGAGGCCTGGCAGATGCTGGCCGGCCTGTTCGAGGCCGCCCGGCTCATGCCCGGAGCCCTCAGCGCTCCCGATGGCAGCCTGCCGCTGACCCTGATCAGCGGATTTCTGGGGGCAGGCAAGACCACCCTGCTCAATCGTCTGCTCGCCGATCCGCAGGGGCGCCGTCTGGCGGTGCTGGTCAATGACTTCGGGCGCATCAACATCGATGCCGAACTGGTGCGGGCACGAACCGACGACATGATCAACCTGGCCAATGGCTGCGTGTGCTGCACGGTCTCGAGTGACCTCACCCGAACCCTCATTGAGCTGGCCCAGCGCCCGGATCCCCCGCAAGCGATTGTTCTGGAGGCCAGTGGCCTGGCCGATCCCCGTGGCATTGCCCAGGTCGCACTCAGCAATCCTGCCCTGCGCCTGGACGGCGTGCTGACGCTGGTCGATGCCCTGAGCCATGCCGAGGCGATGCAAAACGGGGGCGCGCCGATGCAGAGCGAAGACGATTCAGCGCACAAGCGGGATGGCACGGTGTACGACGACTCCGCGCGCGATCCCGAGGTGCGCGCCACCCTCGAGCGTCAGCTCGATGCCGCCGATCTGATCGTGCTGACCAAGACCGATCTGCTGGATCATCACAGCGCGCAAGCCGTACGCGACACCCTTCGCCAGCGCTGGCCCCAAACGCCGGTCATGGATGCCATCGATGGGCAGTTGCCGGCCTCGCTGGTGCTCGGGCTGGACAGTCAACGCGATCTGCGCGCCGGGCCACCCACCCCGTGGCAGCACAGTCAGGCCTTTGAGTCCTGGGTCCTGCAGTCGGACACACCGCTCGACGAATCGCGCTTGCGCACCTTGCTGGCCGATCTCTCGCCCCGGCTGCTTCGCGCCAAAGGAGTGGTTCATCTGAGCGGCAGGCCCGGACAGCGCTACGTCTACCAACAGGTGGGGCGCCGCGCGAGTCTGGAGCCTGAGAACGGCGCCAACCCGGACGGCAATTTCTACGTCAATCGAGACGTCGATCCAGACTCAAACACGCCCGGCTCATTTCCTGAGAGCCCTTCGCATCCAACGGCATCCTCGCTGGTGCTGATCGGCCGGCGCGGTGCTCTGGATGCCGATCAGCTGTCGTTGCATTTCGAGCGCACACGTGTCCACCGTTGATGCGCACAGCCTGAAGCCACCCCATCCCCTTGCAACCCATCCTTGCGGAGACCCCGATGTTTCGCTCGACCGTTCGATCTGACACGCAGGCCCGCCGTGGCACGCTCAAGCAACTCGTCGCTGCCCTGACGCTGGCGATCTCGGCCAGTGCTGCCGCCCAAAGCTATCCCACCCGGCCGATCACCATCGTCGTGCCCTGGCCTCCGGGGGCAGCCACTGATGCCTCGACGCGGATCATTGCCGAGGCACTGGGCCGCGAACTCGGCCAGCCCGTGCAGGTCGAGAATCGCCCAGGCGCAAGCGGCGCGCTGGGCAGCACCCATGTGGCGCAGGGCCCCAAAGACGGCTACCGACTGATCACCGCCACGGCCGACACGCACACCATCAATCCGCAGGTGCGCAAAGGGCTGGCCTATGACGCCGTCAAGGACTTCGAGCCACTGGCCCTGTTTGCCACACTGAGCATGGTCTGGGTGGGTCGACCCGATCTGCCCTACAACTCCATGGCGGAGGTGGTCGCGGCTGCGGGGCAGCGGACTGCGCCCCTGAGCTTTGGCTCCTGGGGCCTGGGCAGTACCGCCCACCTGGCCGGCGCCCTGTTCGAGATGAGCAGTGGGATCAATCTGAATCACGTCCCGTTCCAGGGTGCGGCGCCCGCGGTGACCGCACTGTCTGGCAGCCACATTGATCTGATGCCGTCGAGCCGGGTCAGTGCTGCGGGTCTGCGCAAGGCGGGCAAGGTGAAGGTCCTGGGTGTCGCCTCGAGCCGGCGCGCTGCAGGCGATCTGGCCGATGTGCCCACGCTGGAGGAGCAGGGCGTGAAAGGGGCCGAGTCGGGCTCCTGGTACGGCCTGATGGCGCCGCGCGGCATTCCCGACGAGGTTCGCCAGCGCCTCACCGCAGCGCTGACCAAGGTGCTGGCCCAACCCGAGGTGCGTGATCGCATCCAGGGCACGGGGCTCGATCCGGTCACCCGCATCGGAGCCGATTTTCAGGATGAATTGCGCCGACAGTGGGACAGCACCGGCCGCGTCATTCGCAGCAAGCAGATTGCTCTGAACGACTGAGTGCATGGCCCTCACGACCGCGCAGACCCTCCCAGTCTGCGCATGGCCTGCCTGATGCTCAAGACCTTCGACCGACCACGGACCCGCTGATGAACGCCACCTACCTTTCGATCCTCACCCTGCGCAGCCCGCCCGGCCGGCTCGACGACGCCCTGCAGCAGTTCATGGACAACCAGGTGCTGCAGACCTGTCGCGACGCCGTCCCGGGGTTTCTGTCGGGTCGTCTGCTGCGCTCCCAGGATGATCCCAACCAGGCCTGCGTGATCTGCGAATGGGTCGACCAGGAGGCCTTCGAGCAATGGATGACGAGCCCGCGCCGAGGCTCAGGCGGATCGGCACGCATCTTCGAGCCGGCCGGGCGCAGCGCGTTGTTTGAAGTGGTTCAGGTTCTGAGCCGCTGAATCGCAAAGGCCTGACTCATGCAGCGTTTCTCGATCGGCGCCCTGGTGCGCAATGCGTTCAACCACCACGAAGGCTGGCAGCGCCAGTGGCGCTCCCCCGAGCCGCGCACCGAATACGACGTGATCGTGGTGGGGGGTGGAGGCCATGGACTGGCCACCGCCTACTACCTCGCACGCGAGCATGGCCTGCGCCGCGTGGCCGTGGTGGAGCGCGGCTGGCTGGGGGGCGGCAACACCGCGCGCAACACCACCATCGTGCGCAGCAACTATCTGTGGGACGAAGCCACTCACCTGTACGAAAAGTCCATGAAGCTCTGGGAGACCCTCTCTCAGGAACTCAACTACAACGTGATGTTCAGTCAGCGCGGTGTGCTCAACCTCGGGCACACCCTGCAGGAGATGCGCGACATCGAGCGTCGGGTGGCAGCCAACCGCCTCAATGGCGTGGATGCCGAAGTACTCGATGCCGCGCAGGTGCAGGCCCAGGTTCCCTTCATCAATCTGAATTCCCGCTATCCGGTGCTGGGCGCCTCGCTGCAACGGCGAGCGGGTGTGGCCCGTCATGATGCGGTGGCCTGGGGGTTTGCCCGTGCGGCCGATGCGCTGGGTGTCGACATCATCCAGAACTGCGAGGTGATCGGGATCGGGCGCGACCAGGGGGCTGTCACAGGGGTTGACACCAATCGGGGATTCATTCGCGCCAAAAAGATTGCCGTTGTGGCGGCGGGCCACTCAAGCGTGATTGCCAGCATGGCGGGCATTCGGCTGCCGATCGAGAGCCATCCGCTGCAGGCGCTGGTCTCCGAGCCGCTCAAGCCCATCTTTCCCACCGTGGTGATGAGCAATGCCATTCATGCCTACATCAGCCAGAGCGACAAGGGCGATCTAGTCATCGGGGCGGGCATCGATGCCTATACCGGGTACGGCCAGCGCGGCAGCTTTCCCATCATCGAGCACACGCTGCAGGCCATCGTCGAACTCTTTCCGATCTTCTCCAGGGTGCGCATGAACCGGCAGTGGGGCGGCATTGTGGATGTCGCCCCCGATGCCTGTCCGATCATCGGGCTCACGCCGGTCAAGGGCCTCTACATCAATTGCGGCTGGGGCACGGGGGGCTTCAAGGCCACACCGGGTTCGGGCTGGGTGATGGCCCATACCGTGGCCCAGGACCGCCCACACGACCTCAACGCGCCCTTTGCGCTCGATCGCTTCACCACCGGTCATCTGATTGACGAACACGGCGCCGCTGCCGTGGCCCATTGAGCCCTCATCCTCATGCTGCTGATTCATTGTCCTTATTGCGGCCCGGCTGCCGAGACCGATTTCAACTGCGGTGGCGAAGGCGGTATCGCGCGGCCTCTCGACAGCGCCGAGCTCACCGATGCCCAATGGGGAGATTACCTCTTCATGCGCCGCAACCCCAAAGGTCTGCACCATGAGCAATGGCGCCATGCCAGCGGCTGCGGCAAGTGGTTTCATGCCCTGCGCGATACCGTGACCTATCGCATCCATGCCACCTGGAAAATCGGTGAAGCTCCGCCCGAGGCACTTGCGCCAAAGTCTGGGGGTGCCTCGTGAGCCGGCTTGCTCAGGGTGGGCGTATCGCGCGTGACCATCCGATTCAGTTCTTCTTCAATGGGCAGAGCTATTGGGGCTTCAAGGGGGACACCCTGGCCTCGGCCCTGCTGGCCAATCGCGTGATGACCGTGGCCCGCAGCTTCAAGCTGCATCGGCCACGGGGCATTCTGAGTGCCGGGGTTGAAGAGCCCAACGCCATCGTTCAGCTCTTCGAGGGTGCCCACACCGTACCGAACGCCCGCGCCACCGAGGTCGAGCTGGTTGAGGGCCTCACTGCGCGAAGCGTTCATGCCCGCCCCAGCGTGGAGTGGGACCTGCGGGCCATCCAGGGCTGGTTTGCAAGGCTGTTGCCTGCGGGGTTTTATTACAAGACCTTCATGGCCTCGCAAAAGGCCTGGCATTTCTTTGAGCCGCACATCCGCAAAGCCAGCGGCCTTGGCGAGTCACCGCGCGAGACCGACCCCGAGCACTACGAAAAGCGATTTGCCCACTGCGATGTGCTGATCATCGGGGCTGGCGTGTCGGGCCTTGCGGCTGCGCTGGCTGCAGCCCGAACGGGCTCACGCGTGATCGTGTGTGACGAGCAGGCCGAGCCCGGCGGCTGGCTGCTCAGCAGCAGCGAGCAGATCGACGGTCTGCCCGCGCCGCAGTGGGCCGAGCAGGCCATTGCCCTCCTGCGGGCCCTGCCCGAGGTGCAGGTGCTGTCGCGCACCACGGCCTTTGGCTATCACGATCATGACTTCGTCACGCTGGCCGAGCGGCTCGCTGATCACCGGCCGCGCTCGGCTGCCCTGCCCTACCGGGAGCGCCTGTGGAAAGTGCGCGCGAAGCAGGTGATCGTGGCCACGGGCGCGCACGAGCGTCCGGTGGTGTTTGCCCGCAATGACCTGCCCGGGATCATGCTCGCCTCGGCGGTGTGCACCTATGTGCGGCGCTACGCCATCCGACCGGGTCGGCAGGCGGTCGTTTTCACCAACAACAGTCATGCCTATGACTGCGCTCTGGCCTTGCATGAAGCCGGTGTACCGGTGCAGATCGTGGATGTGCGCGCCAACCCCGACGGTGCATCGGTGCAGGCCGCTCGCGCGGCCGGGATCCCGCTGCTGAGCGGCCATGGTGTGATCGAAGCCAAGGGATCTCGCGCACTGCGGGGCGTTCGCGTTCAGGCGCTCGATGCCGACGGCCGGGCGCAGGGGGCCGTGCAGGAACTGACCTGCGACCTGCTGGCCGTCTCGGGCGGCTTCAGTCCGGTGCTGCATCTGCATGCACAGGCGGGCGGCAAGGCACGCTGGGAGGACACCATTGCCGCCTTTGTGCCGGCGGGCCCTGCCCAGTCGAGTCGTTGTGTGGGCGCATGCGCCGGCGCACAGGACCTGCAGAGCGCGGCACGCAGTGGCTGGGAGGCAGGCGTGGCTGCGTCCGCTGAGCAGGCATTGACTTCGCCCGCATCCACATCCACAAAACCCGGATCGACCGGACCCGCACGGGCTGCAGTCCACCCACCGCAGATCGATGCATACGACCCGGGCCGCATCCAGCCGCTCTGGCTCATGCCTCATCCGCTGGGCCCTTCGCGCGCACCCAAGCAGTTTGTCGATCTCCAGAACGATGTCACGGCGGCCGATCTGCTGCTCGCCGTGCGCGAGGGCTTCGAATCGATCGAGCATGTGAAGCGCTACACCGCGATGGGCTTCGGAACCGATCAGGGCAAGACCGGCAACATCAATGGCATGGGCATCGTGGCCCAGGCGCTCGGCCGCAGCATTCCCGAGGTCGGCACGACCACCTTCCGACCCAACTACACCCCGGTGAGCTTTGGTCTGCTGGCCGGGCTGGAACTCGGCGATGCCTTTGATCCGGTGCGCACCACGCCCCTGCATGACTGGCATGTCGCGAAAGGCGCGCGCTTTGAGGATGTGGGTCAGTGGAAGCGCCCTTGGTACTACCCTGCACCCGGCGAGGACCTGCACACCACCGTGCGCCGCGAAGTGCGGGCCGTGCGTGAACGCGTGGGCCTGCTCGATGCCTCGACCCTAGGCAAGATCGACATTCAAGGCCCCGATGCTGTGCGGTTGCTCAACTGGGTGTACTGCAATGGCTGGAGCGCCCTCGAGATAGGACGTTGCCGATACGGACTGATGCTCGATGAAAACGGCATGGTCATGGATGATGGCGTGACCGCGCGCCTGGGCGAGAACCACTACCTGATGCACACCACCTCGGGCGGTGCAGCCCGCGTGCTGGCCTGGATGGAACGCTGGCTGCAAACCGAGTGGCCGGATCTGCGGGTCTGGCTCACCAGCGTGACCGATCACTGGGCCACGGCTACCCTGGCCGGCCCCCACAGCCGCCGCGTGCTGGCCGCCCTGTGCACCGATGTCGATCTGAGTGACGAGGCCTTTCCCTTCATGAGCCTGCGCGAGGGCACCGTGGCAGGCGCTGCCGCACGCATCCTGCGTGTGAGTTTTTCGGGCGAGCTCAGCTATGAGATCAATGTGAAGGCTTGTGAGGCGGCCCGTGTGTGGAACGCCCTGCATCAGGCCGGACGGAGCCATGGGCTTGAGCCCTACGGCACCGAAGCCATGCACGTGCTGCGGGCCGAAAAGGGCTTCATTATCGTGGGCCAGGACACCGATGGATCGGTCACGCCCATCGATCTGGGCCTGGGCGGCATGGTCGCCAAGACCAAGGACTGCATCGGCAAGCGATCGCTCAGCCGCAGCGACACCGCGCGAACTGACCGCAAGCAGTTCGTTGGCTTGCTGACTGATGACCCCGCCTTCGTGCTGAGCGAAGGCGCGCAGGTGCTGGCCGGTGTGCCCGGTGCATTGCCCATGGCCATGGATGGCCATGTCACGTCGAGTTACTTCAGCCCGACGCTCGGCCGCTCGATCGCGCTCGCGCTCGTGCGCAGCGGCCACCACCGCAAGGGCCAGCGCGTGCATGTGGTGCGCAGTGATGGCAGCAGCAGGACCGCAGTCATAACCGACCCTGTCTTCTACGATCCCAAGGCGACCCGACAGCATGTCTGAGACACCAAAGACCACCGCCCGGGAGGTGACCGTGGATGCCGAGCCGCTCAGGGCCCAGTGGCAGCAGGCGCGCACCGTGATCAACCTGCGCGGCAAGCCCGAAGATCCGGCGTTTGTGCAGGCCGTTGAACACACTCTGGGTACTCCCCTGCCCTTGCAGCCCCGAACCACCCGGATCGTAGGCGAACTGCGTCTGGTGTGGGTAGGGCCCGACGACTGGTTTGTTCTGGGGCCTGCAGATCAGGCCGACTCGCTCATGAGCCGGCTGCGCAATGCGCTCAGTGCACTCAACGCCGCGGTAACCGACGTGAGCTCCGGCTACGGCGTGCTGCGCCTGAGCGGGCCCACCGTGCGAGACACCCTGGCCCAGGGCTGTCCACTGGATCTTCATTCCAGGGTGTTTCAACCCGGGCAGGCCGCAGGCTCGCAGTTTTTCAAGGCCCAGATCTGGCTGTGGCGCCCCTCTGAGCCCGACACCTTCGAACTGCTGGTCAGGCGCAGCTTTGAGGGCTATGTCCGGCTGATGCTCGAGCGATCAACGCGGGCCGGCGGTCTCGATTAGTCACATCGCGCCGTCATGCCGCCATCAACCACGATCTCGGTGCCGGTCACAAAGCGGGCTTCGTCGCTCGCCAGAAACAGCACAGCGGCGGCGGTATCGCGCCCATCCCCCATGAAGCCCAACGGAATGCGCTTCTGACGGGATTCCAGCAGGGCCTGCACATCGCCCCCCGTACGCTGTTTGGCCAGACGCACCTCGACCATCGGGGTATGCAACTGCCCCGGCACCACCGTGTTCACGCGGATGCCGTGAGGGGCGTGCTGCACGGCCACCACTTTCGAGAGCTGGATCACGCCGGCCTTGGTGGCGGCGTAGGCCACCTGGGCGCTGCCCGACCAACGAATGCCCGAGGCCGACGCGATATTGACGATCGCGCCGGACTTGCGCGCGATCATGTGCGGCAGCACATGCTTGCAGGCCAGAAAGACACTCTTGAGATTGACGTCGATCTGCATGTCCCAGGCCTCTTCGCTGAGTTCGATCGGCCCACCTGCGGCCGAGCCGCCCACATTGTTGACCAGCACATCGATGCGGCCGAACTGATTCATGCAGGCCTTGACCATCCCGGCCACCGCAGCGCTTGAGGTCACATCGCACACATGGGTGACGATGGACGAACGTGCCACGCCGGCGCGCTCCAGGGTCTCGGCCAGACGATCGGGCTCATGGTCTACCGCCAGCACGCGCGCGCCCTCTTCCACCAGGCCCACCGTGATGGCCCGCCCGTTGCCCCAGCCCGGGCCCACACAGCCTGCGCCCGTCACGATGGCGACCTTGTCCTTGAATCGACCTGTCATCTGTACTTCCTCCTTGTCGTGATAGCGTTGCGGCCCCATGCAGATCCTCAAAACCCTGACCGAGTTGCGTGCGGCGCTCGAGAACCGCTCCGCTCCTGCCTTCGTGCCCACCATGGGCAACCTTCATGAAGGCCATCTCTCGCTGGTCCGACAGGCCCGAGCCTTCAATCGGCCGGTCGTGGCCAGCATTTTCGTCAATCGGCTGCAGTTCGCGCCGAATGAAGACTTTGACCAGTATCCCCGAACCTTCGAACGTGATTGCGAACTGCTGGAGAGCGCTGGCTGCGACTTCGTGTTTGCCCCCACCGAGGCCGTGCTCTATCCAGAGCCTCAGGTCTTCAAGGTAACCCCACCCGCCGAGTTGGCCGACATCCTGGAGGGGCATTTTCGCCCGGGATTTTTCATCGGCGTGTGCACCGTGGTGCTCAAGCTCTTTCAGTGCGTGCACCCCGCGGTGGCCGTGTTTGGCAAGAAGGACTATCAGCAGCTGCTGATCATCCGGCGCATGGTGGAGCAGTTCGCGATGCCCATCCAGATCGTGGCCGGTGAAACCGCGCGCGCGGATTCAGGACTGGCGCTGTCCTCGCGCAATGGTTACCTGAGTGCTGCCGAGCGTGTCGAAGCGGCTCATCTTCACGCAGAGCTTGATGCGATCGCTGCTGCAGTACGCACCCTGTCGGCCCGTTCAGACCCATCCGCATCGAAGCAGGCCGACCCACCGAACGTTTCGCTCACTACCCTGGAAGACGCGGCCATCCAGCGCCTGCGTGAGCGAGGCTGGGTGCCTGACTATGTGTCCATTCGTCGCCGGGCGGACCTTCAGGCGCCCACCGAGGCGGATCTGACGGTATCCGAAGCGCTGGTGGTGGTAGCCGCTGCTCGACTCGGTCAGACCCGGCTGATCGACAATCTGGAGATCTGAGCGGTCAGGCCGGCCAGCCTCAAAACCGGCGAGAGCAGCAGGTGAGCTCAGGGCGTTCTGAAAGGGTTTCGTATCGTCAGCTGTCGATCGATGACCTGGCCGTCCTGCAGATCCTCGGAGTAGAGCGTTCGGCACCCTGAGCCCAAAGCCGCTGACACAATCAAGGCGTCATCAATCGACAGGCGATAGCGTTGGGCGATCCTCATTGCACCGTCGTGGGTCTCAATCGTGACCGGCACAACGCTGCAAACCGCTCGTACCTGAGACAACACATCACCGATCTCGCTCCACGGCATATGCAGCTTGCGCGATGCGACTGCAACACACTCATTGAGAACCTGAACGCTGAGCACCCCGCCACGAGCGAGGAGTGCCTCCGCCTGATTAGCCTTCACTTCATCGGCTGACAGCAGATAGAGAACAACGTTCGTGTCGAAGAAGCGCTCAGCCGCGGTCATTGGCGTCGAGCCGGTCAAACTTGAAATCAGCCGGCAAACGGCCTCGGTATTTGCGCAACCGAGCGAGAAGCGCCAGCGCATCGGGCGCTTTTTCGATTGCAAAGGACCGTTCGCCCTGCACGTGGATATCGACGTTATCCCCGGGCTTCAGGTCAAGCGCCTCGACCACGGATGCGGGAAGCCGCACCGCCAGACTGTTACCCCATTTTGCGACCTGCATGGATTGCTCCAGGATATACATTGATTGATGTATATCATATCGCTCAGTCTGCCTCGCAACCCGCCAAGCAAAACGCCGACATCCCCGCAAGAGCATGTCGGCGTTCAACGGTGTTGGGGGTGGGGTGGCTGATGGGACTCGAACCCACGACAGCCGGAATCACAATCCGGGACTCTACCAACTGAGCTACAGCCACCACCGGGTTCTGAGCAACCCCAGAACCAAAAACCACTGACCGCGAAAGGTGAAAACCTTGCGTGGCCTGCCCGACAGGACTCGAACCTGTGACCCTCGGCTTAGAAGGCCGATGCTCTATCCAGCTGAGCTACGGGCAGCCCGGACCGGTCGGGAGAGCCTGCGATTGTAGCGCAAGCAAGCAAGCTTCGGGCAAGGTCGGAACCGCAGGCCGATGATCAGGCAAACACAAAACTTCCATCAAACAAACCGGCTGGTCGGGGCGACACGATTCGAACGTGCGACATCTTGCTCCCAAAGCAAGCACTCTACCGGGCTGAGCTACGCCCCGACGAACCGATGATTATCGCATGCTCAGTCGCTGTTTTTGTCCTGAAGCGTGGCGGCCAGCCGCTCCGCGCACCGGCGAGCCAGTGTGCCGTCATCGGCCTCGACCATCACCCGCACCAGCGGCTCGGTGCCCGAGGCGCGAATCAGGATGCGGCCTCGTGTGCCCAATTCGGCCTCCACTGCGGCCCGCTCAGCGGCCAGCGGCGCATGGTGGGTCCAGTCCAGGCCTGGCTGCAGACGCACATTGATGAGGGTCTGGGGGAACATCTTGAGATCAGCGGTGAGGGCGCTCAGGCTCTGCCCCGTGCGGCGCAGGGCGCTGAGCACCTGCAGGGCACTGATGGTGCCATCGCCCGTGGTGTGTCGATCCAGCGCCAGCAAGTGACCCGAACTCTCGCCCCCCAGTAGCCAGCCCCGCTCCTGCAGCAGCTCAAGCACATAGCGATCGCCCACCTTGGCTCGGGCAAAGCCCACGCCGAGGCGCTGCAGGGCCTGCTCGAGCCCGAGGTTGGACATGAGGGTACCCACCGCACCCGCCACCGGCCCCTGACCCAGACGGTCACGCACCATCAGGTAGAGCAGTTCATCACCGTTGTAGATCCGCCCCTGGGCATCGCACATCATGAGCCGGTCGGCATCCCCATCGAGCGCGATGCCCAGATCCGCGCGATGCTCCTTCACGGCCGCCGCCAGCGCACGAGGATGCGTGGCTCCCACGCCGTCATTGATGTTCAGGCCGTTCGGTGAGGTTCCGATGCCGATCACCTCGGCGCCCAGTTCATGAAAGACATGCGGCGCCGTGTGATAGGCCGCACCGTGCGCGCAATCCACGACCAGGCGCATGCCATGCAGATCGAGGTCCATGGGGAACGCGCTCTTGCAGAACTCCACATAGCGGCCCGCGGCATCGTCAATTCGCTTGGCGCGCCCCAGTTGCTCCGAGCCCACACACTGCATGGGCGCCTCCAGGGCCGCCTCGATGCGCATCTCGGTATCGTCGGGCAGCTTGTTGCCATCGGCCGAGAAGAACTTGATCCCGTTGTCTTCAAAGGGATTGTGCGAGGCACTGATGACAATGCCGGCCGACAGACGCAGCGCGCGCGTGAGATAGGCCACGCCTGGCGTGGGTAGGGGGCCGCACAGGTGAACGTCGACCCCGGCGGAGGACAACCCGGCCTCGAGCGCAGCCTCGAGCAGATAGCCCGAGATGCGGGTGTCCTTGCCAATCAGCACGGCCAGCCGGTGGCCAGCGCGCTCGGCCAGGACCCGACCCGCGGCATGACCCAGGCGCATTACGAAATCCGGCGTGATCGGCGGCTCACCCACCTTGCCGCGGATGCCATCGGTACCAAAGTATTTGCGGGTCATGGAAAGAAGATCTCAGGAAAGTGTTGCCCTCAGGGCTGACCGTCGGCCATCGGTCCGACAATCGCCTCAAACACGGTCAGCGCGTCGCGGGTTGCCCTCACATCATGCACCCGAAGGATATCGGCCCCCTGCAAAGCCGCCCCCAGAGCGCCGCCGAGGCTACCTGCGAGGCGCTGCGCCACAGGCTGGTCGGTCAGGGCATGAATCATGGACTTGCGCGACACCCCGACAAGCAGGGCTGCACCTGCGATTCTGAGGGCGTGCAGATGCCTGAGCAAGGCGAGGTTGTGATCGAGCGTCTTGCCAAAGCCGATCCCCGGGTCGAGCACGATCCGATCGGCACTCAGCCCTGCGGCGAACAAACTGGCCTGCTGGCGCGCCAGAAAGCTCCGCACCTCGCCCAGCACATCGGCATACACCGGGGCGTGCTGCATGGTCTGGGGATCGCCTTGCATATGCATGACGCACACGGCAGCGCGAGACGTTCGAACGGCGTCGATTGAGGCCGGATCCCGAAAGCCCGCGACATCGTTGATGAGGTCAGCTCCGAGTGCGAGCGCCTCGCGCATCACCTCGGGTTTGCGGGTATCGACCGAGAGCGGCACGCCGCAATCCATCAGCGCTTCGAGCACAGGGCGCAGCCTGCGCCACTCTTCATCCGCAGGCACGGGTGGCGCGCCAGGCCGTGTGGACTCTGCGCCGAGATCGAGGAGGTCAGCGCCATCTTCGATCATCTGCAATGCATGAGCCCGCGCGCGGCCAGGATCCTGCCAGAGTCCGCCATCCGAAAAGGAATCGGGGGTGAGGTTGAGGATGCCCATGATGCGGGGACGATCCAGCACAAGGCTGAACCGTCCGCACTGCAGCACGCGCAGGGCTGTGGCGGCAGTCATGCTGAAGGGGCCTCAAAGAGGAGGCCTCGACGAGAAGCCTCGAAGAGTCGACCTCGAAGAAAAGACCTCGACGCCCATGGGGACCTGCAGCGTCGGCAGGCTCTTGTCGTCGAGGTGCTCTTTTTATTGAGCCGCCGGTGCTGCAGGTGCAGCCGGCGCCACTTCGGCGGTGGGGGTCGAGGACGGCGGGGTGCCGCCGCCCGGCTTGCTGTAGTCGCGCGGGGGGCGCGGGTCGCGTCCCTGGCAGATGTCTTCAATCTGCTCGGCGTCGATGGTTTCCCATTCGAGCAACGCGCGGGTCATGGCTTCCATCTTGTCGCGGTTGTCTTCGATGATCTTGCGCGCCACGGCGTACTGCTCATCGATGATGCGACGAATCTCGGAGTCGACCTTGCGCATGGTCTCTTCCGACATGTTGGTGGTCTTGGTGATCGAACGACCCAGGAAGACCTCGCCCTCGTTTTCGGCATAGACCATGGTGCCCAGCGCCTCGCTCATGCCATAGCGGGTGACCATGTCGCGCGCGATGGAGGTGGCCCGCTCAAAGTCGTTCGAAGCCCCGGTAGTCATCTGCTTCATGAAGACCTCTTCGGCAATCCGCCCGCCAAAGAGCACCGCGATGGTGTTGAGCATGCGATCACGATCCATGCTGTAGCGGTCCTGCTCGGGGAGCTGCATGGTGACACCCAGCGCCCGGCCGCGCGGAATGATGGTGACCTTGTGGACCGGATCGGTCTTGGGCAGCATCTTGGCCACGATGGCATGGCCCGACTCGTGATAGGCCGTGTTGCGCCGCTCTTCTTCGGGCATGACGATCGAGCGACGCTCGGCGCCCATGATGATCTTGTCCTTGGCCCGTTCAAAATCGACCATCTCCACCAGCCGTGCACTGCGCCGCGCGGCAAAGAGGGCAGCCTCATTGACGAGATTGGCCAGATCAGCGCCCGAGAACCCGGGCGTGCCGCGGGCAATCACATCAGCGCGCACATCGGCACCGACCGGCACCTTGCGGATGTGCACAGACAGGATCTGCTCACGGCCGCGAATGTCGGGCAGGGGCACGACCACCTGGCGATCGAAGCGGCCCGGGCGCAACAGCGCCGGGTCGAGCACATCGGGCCGGTTGGTTGCAGCAATTACGATCACGCCCTGACCGGTTTCAAAGCCGTCCATCTCGACCAGCAGCTGATTCAGGGTCTGCTCACGCTCGTCGTTGCCACCGCCCAGGCCCGCACCGCGCTGGCGGCCCACGGCGTCGATCTCGTCGATGAACAGAATGCAGGGCGCCTGCTTCTTGGCCTGTTCGAACATGTCTCGCACCCGCGCCGCACCCACGCCCACGAACATCTCGACGAAGTCGGATCCTGAGATCGAGAAGAAGGGCACCTTGGCCTCGCCCGCGATGGCCTTGGCGAGCAGGGTTTTGCCGGTACCGGGTGAGCCCACCATCAGCACACCCCGCGGAATACGACCGCCCAGCTTCTGGAACTTGGACGGGTCGCGCAGGAACTCGACCAGCTCACGGACTTCTTCCTTGGCTTCGTCGCAACCTGCCACATCAACAAACGTGATGGTGTTGTTGGACTCATCGAGCATGCGTGCTCGGCTCTTGCCGAACGAGAAGGCCCCGCCCCGACCACCGCCCTGCATCTGGCGCATGAAGAACACCCACACGCCGATCAGCAGCAGCATGGGAAACCAGGAAATGAAGATGTTCATGAGCAGCGACTGCTCTTCCTCGGGCTTGGCGGCCACCTGAACACCGAACTTCATCAGATCGGAGATCATCCAGATATCGCCGGAGCCAGGCGAATACACCGTGATCGCCCGGCCCTCCTTGGTCTTGGCACGCAGGGTGCGGCCATCGACCATCACATTTTCGATGCGACCGGCCTTGGCCTCTTCCATGAACTGGGAGTAGCTGAGGTCCCCACCGCGCACCTGCCGGGTGTCGAACTGCCGGAAGACGGTGAAGAGCACCAGCCCGATCACCAGCCACACCGCAGCCTTGGAAAACATGTTGTTCACTCGAGCACTCCTTGCCCTTGAGGCGCTGACGATCGGGCCCCTGCCCAAGCGTCGTTAGCCACCTGCTTCATGATTCTACGTCCAACCTGCAGCCACGACTGCGAAATAACACTGCCCTGCGACATACAACTGCGCGAACACTGCCCGGCCATCCCGGCATGACTGACCGTGGGGATCAGAACAGACTCGGAACCAGCCCAAGACCGACTCAGCCCCGGGCCTTGAGCCCTCGTCCGAGCAGGTAGGTCTCGGCCGACCCATCACGCGAGGCCTTGGGCTTGCGGGTCGCCACCGTGACAAAAACCCGCTTGAACGCCTCGACGATCTGACTGTAGCCACTGCCATGGAAGCACTTGATGAGCAGGGCTCCGCCTGGCTTGAGGTGGCGCTCTGAAAACTCGAGCGCCAACTCGGCCAGGTGGCCCATGCGTGCCGCATCGGCCAGGCCCACCCCGGACAAGTTGGGCGCCATGTCTGAAACCACAAGGTCCACCTGCACGGTCGCTGGATCCTGGCCCGGGCAGGCGATCAGCCGCTCGAACTCGGCCAGCACGGCATCATCGCGAAAATCGCCCAGCAGGAAATCCACCCCGGCCACTGGCTCCATCGGCAGGATGTCGATGGCAACAATCCGCCCGTCGATCACGCCCCCGGGGCCGGCCAGGCGCTCTCGGATCACCTGCGACCAGCTGCCTGGCGTACTGCCGAGGTCAACCACGGTCTGGCCCCGGCGCAGCAACTGATCCCGCTCATCGATCTCGAGCAATTTGAAGGCGGCACGAGAACGGTAGCCTCGCTGCTGGGCCTGCTTGACATAGGGGTCGTTCAGATGCGCATGGATCCATGCCTTGCTGAACCTGTTTTTTGCCATCTGGCAAGGTTACCTGAGGTTGGTGCCTCAACCCTGCCGGCTGGGTGGCTCAAGCGACCAAGGTGGTCCCTTCAGCCCGGCGGGCGACTACAATGCCGGGATGACTGCATCCTCCGAGCTTCACCCCGCCGGGACCGTGGCCGACCTGCCCGCCGATTTCAGCCCCACGGCCCCAGCGGCCCCGGCGCTCACTTCCGCGGAGCGCAGCGCCCTGAGGGCGCAGGCGCATGGCCTGTCGCCGGTGGTGCTGATCTCCGAATCGGGGCTCACTCCCAACCTGATCATCGAAACCGATCGCGCCCTGTCATCGCACGGACTGATCAAGGTGAGGGTCTTTGGCGATGACCGGGAGGCTCGCGCGGAAATCGGCGCAGCCCTGTGCAGCCTGCTGGGCTGCGCACCGGTGCAGTCCATCGGCAAGCTGCTGGTGCTCTGGCGACCCCAGCCTGAATCGCAGAAAGCGCAAACACCGGTGCGTCGGCGCAAGCCCGCTCCGACCAAGCGACAGGCGGCTGAGGGAAAAACAGTCGGCACGCCGCGCAAATCCCGCAAGACGCCCACCGCGACACCCGACACCGGGCGCGGCGGCCTGGCCCAGCGATCGCCTGCGCGGGTGTCGGCCAGCCCCTTTGGCGCGGCGCGCACGGCAGGGGCGGCGGGCGCCGGATCCAGTGCGCGTGGCTTCGGTGCCGGTGGGCGGGCCATTGGTACAGCCATAAAGACAGGCCCAGGCAGTCGGCCCACCACGCCAAGAAGCAAGACGGCCACCGGCCCCTCCGCAGTGCGGGTTCGTCAGGCGCCGAGCCGCATCGCCCGTGGGGCGGTCAACCCCTCAGCACGACCCAAGTCGCGCAAGACATCTTAGGCGCGCCAGGGCACTGAGGCCTGAACTGCGCTGCCCTCAGAGGTAGCGCACCTCGAGCACTTCGTAGCTGCGCAACCCGCCCGGGGCCTTGACCTCGGCGGTATCACCTTCGAACTTGCCGATCAGGGCGCGCGCGATGGGGCTCGAAATCGAGATGCGGCCTTCCTTGATGTCGGCCTCGTCGTCGCCCACGATCTGATAGGTGACGGATTCCCCCGACGCCAGATCCTCGAGCTCCACGGTGGCGCCGAACACAATTCGGCCCTCGGCGTTGAGCGTGGCCGGATCGATGACCTGGGCCGAGGCCAGCTTGGATTCGATCTCGGCGATGCGGCCCTCGATGAATCCCTGCTTTTCCTTGGCGGCGTCGTACTCGGCATTCTCTGAGAGATCGCCCTGGGCGCGCGCTTCGGCAATGGCGGTGATGACCGCCGGGCGGTCGACATGCTTGAGGCGGTGCAGCTCTTCCTTGAGCAGCTGCGCGCCCCGAACCGTGATGGGAATGGTGCTCAAGACGAGACTCCGGACAGGCTTCGGTGCAGATCCTGCAAAGGATAGACCTCCAGGCCCTTCATGTGCTTCATGCCCTCAACAGCCGCCTGGGCGCCCGCGATCGTGGTGTAGTAGGTCACGCGCTGACCGAGAGCGGTGGTACGCAGGGCCCGTGAGTCGGCAATTGCACTGCGTTTTTCTTCGACACTGTTGATGACCAGCGTGATCTCGCCGTTCTTCATCATGTCAACGACATTGGGCCGGCCCTCCTGCACCTTGTGCACGACCGTCACCGGAACACCGGCCGCACTGATGGCTGCCGCCGTGCCGCGGGTGGCCACCAGCCGAAAGCCCAGTGCATGCAGATCGCGGGCGCACTCCACGGCGCGGGGCTTGTCGGAGGCCTTGACCGAGATGAACACCCCGCCTTCGGTGGGCAAACGAACGCCTGCACCGAGCTGAGATTTGACGAAGGCTTCGCCAAAGCTGCGACCCACCCCCATGACCTCGCCCGTGGACTTCATTTCGGGCCCGAGGATGGGATCGACACCCGGGAATTTCACGAAGGGAAAGACCGCTTCCTTGACCGAATAGAAGGGCGGCACGATCTCGCGGGTCACGCCCTGATCGGCCAATGTGACGCCGACCATGGTGATGGCTGCCACCTTGGCCAGCTGAATGCCGGTGGCCTTGGACACAAACGGCACCGTGCGCGAGGCGCGCGGGTTGACCTCAAGCACAAAGACCCGGCTCTCGCCCTCGGGCGTGCGCTGAATGGCGAACTGCACATTCATGAGGCCCACCACCTTGAGGGCGCGGGCCATGACTTCAGTCTGCCGCTTGAGTTCGGTCACCAACTCGGGCGCCAGCGAAAAGGGCGGCAGCGAACAGGCCGAATCGCCCGAATGCACGCCGGCCTGCTCGATATGCTCCATCACGCCACCGATCAGCACCTGCTGGCCATCGCAGATGCAATCGACATCGACTTCGATGGCGTCATTCAGGAAGCGATCGAGCAACACCGGGCTGTCGTTGGACACCTTGACCGCCTCGCGCATGTAGCGCTCGAGATCGCGCTGCTCATGCACGATCTCCATGGCGCGCCCACCCAGCACATAGCTCGGGCGCACCACCAGCGGATAACCAATCTCCTGGGCCAGGGCCAGGGCCTCGGACTCAGTGCGTGCGGTGCGGTTGGGCGGCTGATGCAGGCCGAGCTTGACCAGCAGCTTCTGAAAGCGCTCGCGATCTTCGGCGATGTCGATGGATTCGGGGCTGGTGCCGATGATCGGCACGCCAGCAGCCTCGAGGGGCTTGGCGAGCTTGAGCGGCGTCTGGCCTCCGTATTGCACGATCACACCAACCGGCTTTTCGCGCTCGACGATCTCGAGCACATCCTCGAGCGTGAGCGGCTCGAAGTACAGGCGATCGGAGGTGTCGTAGTCGGTGGAAACCGTCTCGGGGTTGCAGTTGACCATGATGGTCTCGTAGCCCCGATCGCGCAGCGCAAACGCGGCATGCACGCAGCAGTAGTCAAACTCGATGCCCTGGCCGATGCGGTTGGGCCCACCGCCCAGCACCATGATCTTGCGACTGTTGGTGGGCTCGGCCTCGCACTCCTCCTCATAGGTGGAGTACAGATAGGCCGTGCTGGTCGAGAATTCGGCCGCGCAGGTATCCACTCGCTTGAAGACCGGGCGCACGCCCAGACGGTGGCGCAGCTTGCGAACCTCATGCTCGGTGGTGTCGAGCAGGTAGCCCAGACGCCGGTCAGAGAAACCCTTGCGCTTGAGAAAGCGCAGCGTGGGCTCATCCATGTCACCGATGGTGCGCTTTTCGATCTGCAGCTCGAGCTGCACGATCTCTTCGATCTGCGCCAGGAACCAGGGATCGATGTGGGTGAGCTGATGCACTTCATCCAGGGTGAAGCCCTGCGCAAAGGCATCGCCCACATACCAGATCCGCTCAGGGCCAGGCTCGCCCAGCTCCTCTTCGATGGTCTGCCGGTCGGTGGTCTTCTGGTTCAGGCCGTCAACGCCCACTTCCAGGCCGCGCAGCGCCTTCTGGAAGCTCTCCTGGAAGGTGCGGCCGATGGCCATCACCTCGCCCACCGACTTCATCTGCGTGGTGAGGTGGCTGTCGGCCTGCGGGAATTTTTCAAACGCAAAACGCGGCACCTTGGTGACCACGTAGTCGATGCTGGGCTCAAACGAGGCGGGCGTAGCGCCACCGGTGATGTCGTTGCGAAGTTCGTCGAGGGTGTAACCCACCGAGAGCTTGGCGGCCACCTTGGCAATCGGAAAACCGGTGGCCTTGGAGGCCAGGGCCGAAGATCGGCTCACCCGGGGGTTCATCTCGATCACGATCATGCGGCCCGTCTTGGGGTCGATCGCGAACTGCACATTCGAGCCCCCGGTATCGACGCCGATCTCGCGCAGGATGGCGATGGAGGCATCGCGCATCAGCTGGTATTCCTTGTCGGTCAGCGTTTGCGCCGGCGCGACCGTGATGGAGTCGCCGGTGTGCACACCCATGGGATCGAGGTTCTCGATCGAGCACACGATGATGCAGTTGTCGAGGCGATCGCGGACCACCTCCATCTCGAACTCTTTCCAGCCGATGAGGGACTCCTCGATCAGCAGCTCGCGCGTGGGCGAGGCCTCGAGACCGCGTTTGCAGATGGTCTCGAATTCCTCGGCGTTGTAGGCAATGCCGCCCCCGGTGCCGCCAAGCGTGAAGCTCGGTCGGATGATGACCGGAAAGCCGATGCCCTTCTGTACCGACCAGGCTTCGTCCAGCGTGTGCGCAATGCCCGAGCGGGCCGAGCCCAGGCCGATGCGGGTCATGGCCTGCTTGAATTTCGAACGGTCTTCGGCCTTGTCGATGGCCTCGGGCGAAGCGCCGATCAGTTCACAGCCGTATTTCTCGAGCACGCCGTGGCGATGCAGATCGAGTGCGCAGTTGAGTGCGGTCTGCCCGCCCATGGTGGGCAGCACGGCATCGGGGCGCTCCTTGTCGATGATGCGCTCGACCACCTGCCAGGTGATGGGCTCGATGTACGTGACGTCGGCCGTCTCCGGGTCGGTCATGATGGTGGCCGGATTGCTGTTGACCAGCACCACCCGGTAGCCCTCTTCGCGCAGGGCCTTGCACGCCTGGGCGCCGGAGTAGTCGAATTCGCAGGCCTGACCGATGACGATCGGGCCCGCGCCAATGATGAGGATGCTCTTGAGATCTGTACGCTTGGGCATGGGTCAGGCCGCCTTCGCCATCAGGGCGGTAAAGCGGTCGAAGAGGTAGGCGATGTCGTGGGGCCCCGGACTGGCTTCGGGGTGTCCCTGGAAACAGAAGGCCGGCCGATCGGTTCGTGCCAGACCCTGGATGGATCCGTCGAAGAGTGACACGTGGGTCACCTTGAGGTTGGCAGGCAGGCTGGCGGGATCGACGGCAAAGCCGTGGTTCTGGCTGGTGATGAGAACCTGACCGGTTTCGAGGTCCTTGACCGGATGGTTGGCGCCATGATGGCCGAACTTCATCTTGAGGGTGCGTGCACCCGAGGCCAGGCCCATGATCTGGTGGCCCAGGCAGATGCCGAAGGTGGGCAGACCAGACTCGATGAGTTCGCGGGCCGCAGCAATCGCATAGTCGCAGGGCTCGGGATCGCCTGGTCCGTTGGACAGGAAGACCCCCTGCGGATTGAGTGCCCGCACCTGGGCGGCCGACGTCCGGGCAGGCACCACCGTGAGCTCGCAGCCTCGATCGGCCAGCATGCGCAGGATGTTGCGCTTGACGCCGAAGTCGAAGGCCACCACCCGAAACCGCTGGGCCGCCGAGGCGGGGGCATCAGCCGGATGGCCTTCGCCCAGACGCCAGGTGCCGGCCCGCCAGGTGTAGGGCGACTGCACGGTCACGACCTGGGCGAGGTCCATGCCGGCCAGGCCGGCAAAGCTCCGTGCCGCCGCCAGGGCGGCAGCCTCATCCAGCACGTCGCCTGGTTGGGCGCCTGCCAGAAGGCATCCGGCCTGCGCGCCTTTTTCACGCAGCAGGCGGGTGAGCTTGCGCGTGTCGATGCCGGCAATGCCCGGCACGCCCGCCGCGGTCAGATACGCCGGGAGGGTTTGCTCGAGCCGGAAATTGGACGCCCGCAGCGGCAGATCGCGAATCACGAGGCCCGCGGCATGAATGCCTGCGGCCTCTTCGTCGTCAAGATTGACGCCGACATTGCCGATATGCGGATACGTGAGGGTGACGATCTGACGGCAGTAGCTCGGATCGGTCAGGATTTCCTGATAGCCGGTGAGCGCGGTATTGAAGACCACTTCGCCGATGGTCTGAGTGGCTGCGCCAATCGAATGGCCGCGAAAGATCGTGCCATCGGCAAGCGCGAGGATGGCGGGAGGCAATTGGGGAAGCAAGGAGACGCTCCTGGTCGGGCAGACCCGCCGTGCCCGCGAGGGATGTCAGGCAGCGGCAGCTAAACCTTCGAATTGTAGCATCGCAGCCTCTCAACTTCCTTGCGCGCGCACGGGCATTCGCTCATGGCCCCCCGGAATCGGCGCCATGAGGCTGGCCGAGTCGGGCAGCGTGAGCGTGGACAGCTCCTGGCTCGGCGAAAACCGAACCTCCACCTGGGTATAGCCCAGCGGCCTGACCAGCATCGACAGGGTTGAATGGGCGGAGCGCTCGACCTGATCGCGGTAGCGCTCGGCCAGGGCCTGGGCCTGCGCCATCGCGTGGGCCCGGGCCGCCGCGATCAGCTGATTCTTGTCTTCCTCCGAGAAGCGACCGTCGAAAAAGCCCTGCACCAGGTCGGGCAACAACCAGGGCAGCAGCCGGGCCCGCTGCTCGTCGTAGAAGGCAAGATCCTTGATCGATACCTCCACCCGGCAGGCGGGCATGTCGATCAGGGCCAGGGCATCTCTCGGATCCGCCCCCGGGCTGGCCCGCACCCGAAACGCCTCGCTGCGCAGGTCGTAGCGAAAGTCCATCTCGAATTCGAAGACCATGGCGAGCTTCTTGCGCGTAAAGGCCCAGGCCAGGTACTTGCGGCCAAACTCTCCGAAGGTGTGGTCGCTGTGGGTGATGAGGTCCTTGCTGACCGCCCGGAAGGCAGAGAGCTCACCTATGGCACGCAGCTCGTCGATGGAGCCGCGTACCACCGGAGCCGGGGCCTGCGCCTCTCTTTTCCCGCGGGTGGCCTGCCACAGCCAGCCGCCGCCAAAGCCAACGGCCAGAAAGACGAGCAGCGCGATCAGCGTGGTGAGGTCCATAGCGGGTGTCGAACGAGCGCTTGCGAGGTTTGGCCGTCTTGGGCGCGTCAGGTGCAGGCGCTCATGCGCCGAGCACAAAAATCCACACGGTGACCACCACACCCCCCAACCAGATCAAGGAGCGCAATGCAGCCAGATTGCCGACATACATGCCCACATAGGCCAGCCGCAGCGCCAGCCAGACCGCAGCCAGCAGGTCCAGCCGGGCCTGGTCGGCACCCGTCTGGTGAGCGATCACCACGGCTGCAGCAAAAAAAGGCAAGGCCTCGAAGGTGTTGTTCATGGCAGCGATGGCGCGCTGGCGATGCCCTTCCAGGCTGCTCTCCCATGCTCGGGGATTGGCGTTGTCGTAGTCGCGTCGGCCGGCCTTGGCAATACCCGCACACAGCACGGGCAGAAAGAACGAGGCCAGCAGGATCCAGTAAGCCGTGGTGAATTCCATGAGGGTCTCCAGTAAGGGCGACGAATGCTAACCGACCGTGCGTCGATCCCGCAGCGCCTGCGCAACGGTGGCTGCATCGACATATTCAAGCTCTCCGCCCACAGGCACGCCGCGGGCCAGCCTGGACACCCGAAGCCCCCGGGCCCGAAGCATTTCGCCCAGGTAGTGCGCGGTGGCTTCGCCTTCCTGGGTGAAGTTGGTGGCCAGGACCACCTCGCTCACCACGCCATCGGTGGCCCGCGCCAGCAATTGCTCGAAATGAATTTCGGCCGGTCCGATGCCATCGAGGGGTGAGAGCCTGCCCATCAGCACGAAATAGAGGCCGCCAAAGGCCAGGGTCTGCTCCACCGTGACCAGATCGGCCGGGGTCTCGACCACACACAGCAGAGCCGGGTCACGCTGCGGCGACAGACAGACCTCGCAGACCTCGTGTTCGGTGAAGGTGTTGCACCGACTGCAATGGCGCACCCGCATGGTGGCTGCAATCAGTGCACTGGCAATCGACTCCGCCGCCTCGCGGTCATGCTGCAGCAGGTGGTAGGCATAACGCTGCGCGGTTCGCGGACCCACACCCGGCAACCGGCGCAGGGCCGTGACGAGCGTATCGAATGCGGTGGGCTGTGGCCGCTCGGCAGGGGGCATGCTCAGAAGGGCAGCTTGAAGCCCGGCGGCAGGGGCAGGCCCGAAGTGACCGAGGACATGCGCTCCGAGGCGGTCTGCTCGGCGCGACGCAGCGCATCGTTCATGGCGGCGGTGACCAGATCCTCGAGCATGTCCTTGTCGTCGCTCATGACGCTCGGATCGATGGTCACCCGCTTGACCTGATTACGGCAGGTAACCACCACCTTGACCAGGCCTGCACCCGACTGGCCTTCGACCTCGATCAGCGCCAGCTGATCCTGGGCTTTCTTGAGGTTGTCCTGCATCTGCTGGGCCTGCTTCATGAGGCCAGCCAGCTGATTTTTCATCATGTTCGAGGTTCTCCGGAGGAATCGTGGGCCAAGGGTTCGATCGAGCCGGGCAGGATCGTACCCTCGAAGCCCTGCAGCAGGGACTGCACGAAGGTGTCGCTCTCGATATCGGCGCGCGCCTGAGCCTGAGCCTGGGCCTGCTCCTGGTGCTGAACCGCAGCCGCCGTGGTGCCCTGCACGCTGCCCACTTCAACCTGAATCTGCACCGGCGACCCGAAGTACCGCGTCATGGCATCGCGAACCTTGGCCAGCAGGCTGGGCTCGGCCAGGGGCTTGACCGGCACGCGCAGCCTGAAGCTCAGCCCTTGCGCGCCGAGCAGTTCGCTTTGCGACATGAACTGACCGATCAGCCCGGCCCGAGGCAGGGACGCGGTGACGGCCCGGGCGAGTGCAGGCCAGTCGCCATCGAAGGCGGCACTCGGCGAGTTCATCCCCGCCGAGTGCTCGTGGGGATCGGGGTGCTCTATCGGATCCACGAGGGTCGCTGGCGCTGAGGGTGGCCCCGCCGCTGCCGGCATGGTCGTTGGGCCAGACGCCGGCGTCGGGTGGCGCGGCTGAACCGGCGCCGAACGGGCGGTCGGCGCGGGCTTCACCGGTGACTGCACGGCGGGCGCCGCCCCCCCGTCATCGAGCGCGGGCGTGACGGCCCTGAAGGCCAGCATGCGCACCAGTGTCATCGAGAAACCGGCATGTTCATCGGGGGCCAGATGCAGGTCGCGCGCACCGTGAATGGCGATCTGATACCAGGCCTGAAGGTCCTCAGGCTGCAGCAGGTCTGCCCACTGACGGGCCGCAGCCGCCTCGGTTTCGTCCTCGGGCATGACCCCCACCTGGGCCACCGCGATGCGCTGCAACCAGCCCGCCATCTCCTGCAGGGCCCGCCCGAACGGCGCATTGGCCTGCAGCATGTCGTCGGCCACGGCAATGAGCGAGCGACCATCGCCCGCCTGCAAGGCCTGCAACAGGCGGTCGAGGTCGCGGCGATCGACCGCACCCAGCATCTGACGCACGTTCTCGTCGGTGACCGTGCCGCCGCCGTGGGCAATGGCCTGCTCCAGCAGCGACAGTGCATCGCGCATGCTGCCCGCCGCAGCGCGGCCGATGCGATGCAGGGCCGAGGGCTCGGCCGGCACGGACTCGGCCTGCAGCACCTGGGCCAGATGCGTGGCAATCAGGGCGGGCGGCAGGTTCTTGAGGTTGAACTGCAGGCAGCGCGACAGCACCGTGACCGGAACCTTGCGCGGGTCGGTGGTCGCCAGAATGAAGACCACATGGCCGGGAGGCTCTTCCAGCGTCTTGAGCATGGCGTTGAACGCATGCCCGGTCAGCATGTGCACCTCGTCGATCATGTAGACCTTGGTGCGGCCCGCCACCGGTGCGTAGACCACCTGTTCGAGCAACTGGGTCATCTCGTCCACACCCCGGTTGGACGCCGCATCAAGCTCGAGGTAGTCCGGAAAGCGCCCCGCCTCAATGGCGGTACACGCACCACATTGGCCGCAAGGCCTGGGTGTGGGGCCCAGCTCGCAATTCAGGGCCCGCGCCAGGATGCGCGATACCGTGGTCTTGCCAACTCCACGCGTGCCGGTGAACAGGTAGGCATGGTGGATACGGCCCGTCTCGAGCGCATGGCTGAGGGCCCGCACGACATGCTCCTGGCCCAAAAGGGCGGAGAAGTCTCGCGGGCGCCATGTGCGGGCCAGAACCTGGTGGGACATTGCGCAGCGCGGGGGCAAGAAAATGAGGGGGTGGACGAGCCCGACCCTCGGCACTTCCGGAGAGCGGCCTTGGCTGCTTCCTTCCGGACCTGACCAGTTGGACCACGCCGGAATGCGAGGAGGCCCGTCCGAGGTCAGTGTACCAGTCCACCTCCCAGAGCAACGGCCCAGCCGGTGGGCGGTGGCTGAGGGGGCCATGCCTGTGATACGGTTGCTGCCTTGCGGCATGCCATGTCGGCTGCCCACGCTCCGGCTCGCCCGCCCTGACGCTCGGCGGCCTCTCTCATCACCCGCGCCATGACCATCAAACACACTACCGACGATCAATTCGACGCCGACGTCCTGCAGGCCGGCCAGCCCGTGCTGGTCGATTACTGGGCCGAATGGTGCGG
>Ga0255099_1000111_pt1 | contig 33401 bp, 28 predicted proteins | sample Colum_Colum_RepA_2_FD_188451 | JGI IMG/M metagenome (GOLD analysis project Ga0255099, IMG submission 188451) | Freshwater microbial communities from Columbia River, Oregon, United States - Colum_Colum_RepA_8d | ecosystem: Environmental > Aquatic > Freshwater > River | place: USA: Oregon...
CAGGCATACCAATTTTTAAACTTAAGCGTATTTAAATAATTGTAGCATAACATGTACCTTAGTATTTTGGTGAAATACTGTTTATTTTTAACATTTATACTTGGCTTAAGTGCCTGTAAAAAATATACTGCCGATCCGGATGTGTATTTTATTAGTTTTAACCCTGTATCCTTAAAGGAAACTACAAATCAAAATGCAAATGATCACAACATAACAGACTTATGGATATACAATAACCAGCAATTTATTGGTGTATATGCATTAGGTTCAAAAGTTACAATGACATATAGCACCCGACCCTCAAAATTAACCGTTTTTGCAGGTATAAAACAAAATGGTATTTCTGATACAAGGGTTTTTTATCCCTTTTATGAGCAACTAAACCTTGACACATTTGCGGAACTCGGTGCGCATTTACAAATACCGCTTATTTTTAATTATAAAAGTCAATGTACTTTTACATGGACTGAAACCTTTGATGAATTAGGTACCAGCATGCGTAAATCTGATGTATCAGACGCCGGATATACATTAATACATTTAGATGCATATCAAGGCAAATCACTTGAATGCAACCTAGACAGTACTAAAACCATTGCTCAGCTTGAATCCAGTGCCTATTTTACCTTGCCCATTAATACCTCAAATGTTTACCTTGAACTGCAGTATCAGTGTACAAGTGAACTTCAGGTTGGGCTTATAAATACAAATGGTTTAGAAAAAGAAATTATGCGATTGTATCCTAACAATACTTGGAATAAAATTTATATTGCGTTAGGAAATACCATTAATGCCGAACCTAAAAGCGCTGTATATAAAATTTATTTTAGAAGCCTGCGCGCAATAGGTAGCAATCCTGTACGTTTTAGACTTGATAATATTAAATTAGTCCATTTTTTATGAGCTACCGGCGTTACAGAACTTTGCTTTATATTTTCAGTGATGTTGCCTGTGCAGCTTTTGCTTGGATTTTATTTACCAACTTTCGTAAAACACATGTGGATATTTATACCTATGCCGATGCGCCCCTTCATAAATGGGATTCAACTTTTGCAATAAGCATATTTATTATACCGTTGGCATGGACCCTTTTGTATTTTTTATGGGGAAGCTATTATGATGTGTTGCGCCGTTCGCGCATAAACGAATTGGCTCAAACATTTTCGCAAACCCTTGTTGGCGTTACTGGAATATTTTTTTTAGTGCTTTTAGATGACAATGTAACACGCTATCAAATGTACTATGCACTATTTATTTACTTATTTATATTCCATTTTAGTCTAACGGCTGTTACACGTTTTATTTTATCAACCGATATAAATCGCAAAATTCAAAATCGGAAAATTGGATTTAATACCATTTTAATTGGAAGCAATGCGCTTGCACTTCAAATATTTAAAGAACTTCAGGGGCTTCCAAAATCTACCGGTAATAAATTTATTGGATTTGTACACATTGAAGGTAAAAATGGGCACTCTGAAGCTTTAAAAACGCAATTACAACATTTGGGTGAATACCATGATTTGAAAAAGATTATTGAACAGCATCAGGCAGAAGAACTAATAATTGCGCTTGAGAGCTGGGAACACGATTATTTAAAAAATCTTGTGAATAATTTATCTGGCATGGGGCTAATTATTAAAATTATACCGGATATGTATGATATTTTAAGCGGTCAAGTTAAAATGAATAGCATTTTAGGAACGCCATTAATAGAAATACAAAATACAATTTTACCATTATGGCAAGCCTCTATAAAGCGGTTTTTAGACGTAAGTATATCTGTTTTAGTTTTAATTGGGTTTTCATGGTTGTATATTTTACTGGCGCTCATTGTAAAACTAAGTTCAAAAGGTCCGGTGTTGTTTTTACAAGAACGTATTGGCAAAAACGGAAAACCCTTTAATATTTATAAGTACAGAACCATGATGGTTGGGGCAGAAACTCAAGGGCCTGCCCTTTCAAGTGCCACAGATCCGCGAGTTACACGATTGGGACGTTTTTTAAGACGCAGCAGACTGGATGAACTTCCGCAATTTTTAAATGTTATTCAGGGTGACATGAGCATAGTTGGTCCGCGTCCCGAACGTGGTTATTATATTTCTAAAATTGCCGAAACAGCACCCCATGTAATACACTTGCAAAAGGTTAGACCAGGCATTACATCATGGGGACAAGTAAAATACGGTTATGCCGAAAATGTAAATCAAATGATAGAACGATTAAAATTTGATATTTTATATCTTGAAAACATGAGTTTATTATTGGATTTTAAAATATTAATTCACACTGTTTTAATTGTAATACAAGGCCGTGGGAAATAGTCCGCTTCAAAGCATTCGCTTGTTTTCAAAATTGGTAACCTTAAGCCACAGCATATTTGCATTGCCATTTGCATGTATTGGATTTTGCCTTGGCATAAAGCATGCACCTGCAACCTTTTCTGTATATAAATTACTTTTAATGGTAAGTTGTATGATTACAGCCCGTTCGGCGGCCATGGCGTTTAACCGCTACATTGATCGAAAGTGGGATGGCTTAAATCCCCGTACGAAAACCCGCGAATTACCATCTGGTAAACTTTCAGCGGGTTCAGCTTTAGGCATTACAATAGTTTGCAGTATACTCTTTATTGCATGTGCATGTGCAATTAATACAACTTGTTTTTACCTTGCTCCGGTGGCTCTTGCAATTATTTTAGGCTATAGCTACACCAAACGATTTACAGCACTTTGCCACATCATTTTAGGATTAGGATTAAGCCTGGCCCCTATTGGCGCCTACTTAAGTTTAACCGGAATTTTTCATTGGACGCCATTACTTTTTAGTGCGTTAGTTTTGTTTTGGGTAAGTGGTTTTGATATTTTGTATGCCTTGCAAGACGAAGCATTTGACCGATCATTTCACTTACATTCCATTCCCGTTTTATTAGGCAGTCATAAAGCAATAACCTTATCTAGAATTTTACATGTATGTGCTGCACTATTGGTTTTTGTAATTTATCAACTTGCCGATTTTAATTTATTTTATATTTTAGGAAGTATTTGCTTTGTTGCACTTTTAATATGGCAGCATCGCATTATTTCAATTCATGCACGTGAGCGAATAAATGCAGTTTTTGCTTTAACAAACGGCTTTGCCAGTTTATTGTATGGGATTTTAACGTGCATAGATATTTTATTTAATTATTTGCCATAACAACCAATAACCCTATTCACTTGTAAAATGAGGTTTTTACATGCTCCTTTACATGCGCTGTATGGCAATTTAAAAATGCTCCTTTTGGTTGTTATCACCATATCAGCCTGCAATAAATCACATGTACAAACATTTACCCCAGCAGCCATGGGACACGGGGGCATGGGTACGCATTCGTTGTATCCAAATAACAGTTTAGAATCCTTGTTAAAATGTGTTGCTTCGGGAGCGGATGGTACAGATATCGATGTTCAAATTACAAAAGACAGTGTGCTTGTTTTATATCACAATAAAACATTGGACCGCACCACTTCGGTAAACGGTGAAATTTGCAATACGACCTGGTCTGAATTACAGTACGCCTATTACACCGGTTATTCGTATGCACGGTATAATTTAATTCGCCTAAAAGACGCATTGCATGCACTGCCTTTGCAGTCATTTACACTCAGTTTAGATTGTAAGTTTAAAAATGAAAATCCAGATAAAGCGTATCTGAGGTGGTTTGCAAGGCAAATAAAAGCCTGTTGTACAGAATACCCGCTGTTGCAAACTTGTTTTGTAGAATCGGTAAATCCATATTTTTTAAATTACCTGCAAGATCTTTCATTAAATATAAAACCCGTTTTATACACTAGAAATTTTGATGGGGGTGTAAACACCGCCATTCAATATCGTTATTTTGGAATTTCTATGTCTAACCTTGAAATAACCAACGATAATGTAAAAACAGCTCAACATGCAGGCTTGTATGTAATGGTGTGGGATGTTTCAAGTTTTAAAGATCATGATAACGCCCTTCAAAAACAACCAAATTGTATTCAGTCAGACCGCATACAGTATTTACTAAAACAGATACGTTAAAAACAAAAACCAAGAGTGCCGGTTAACTGACCGCAAAAAAAAGAATGACTGGCCGTTCCATTTCCGGCACCAACCACCAAGCAACTGGTATAATCTGCATAACTGCCTTTTGCGCAAAATTCAAACATAAGCCTGTGAAATGCCTTAACGCGAATACCGGTTTCGAGCCCCGCTATTAACCCTGCAACGTGCCAGTTGTTATTTAAACGTTCTCCAAATATTGTAACATCCGTGCGCGGAAATACAAAACCCAAGCCGGGTTTTATTACCATGGCTGTTTCAACGTGTTTTAGCGATTTTAAAAGCCTAATTTTTCTAAGGACATTAAAAAGAAAAAAATTAGCCCCATCCGAATGCTCAAAATGCAATAGGCTTTTAGGGTCTAAAACGGTAATAGTATCTATGGGCCGGTGAAACATTTGACCGTAAACACGAATGGATTGATAATCGTTAACAATATATTTAGTATGATCGTAATTAATCTCAAAGTCCCAAAGGGCATTAATGGTACGTCCCAATCGAAATACAAATTGAGGAATGCTTATATTGACAACGTCTTTTATTTTATCAAAATCAGGCCGGTCGCTGGCTGTAACATTTTCAAAGTATAAATCGTAGTAATTATAGGTATTACTTAAAGCATGGTAATTTGAAGACAAATCTTTGATGTGTAGGGTGCTTTTTCCATACCAGGCGCGTGTATATCCCCAATTAAAATACCACTTGGGGGGTTTACTAAGCGTGTCGGCGCTAAATGCTGTTACACTACAAATACTAAATACTATCAAACCTATTACAGCTCTAAGCATGTTGCGTGAAGGTAATGTATTTCATTGATTTTATTCATTTTAACTTTAACACCACGTTGAGGCAATAACTGTTCAACACGCTCAGCCCATTCAACAAAATGAAAGGCTGATGATTCAAGGTATTCTAACCATCCCAAATCTATTAACTCTGATTCATGCTGTATTCGAAATAAATCCCAATGGTAAATATTTTGATTAATGCCATATACCTGCATTACTGAAAAACTAGGACTACTAACCTCATCATGAATATTCAAATGATTGCATAAACATTTTATTAATGCTGTTTTTCCTATTCCCATTTCACCGTAGAATAAAAATATTTTATTTGATTGGTTCCAGTGTAATAATTCTTTGGCAATGTTATTTAATTCCTCTAGGGTACTCCATTTAAATTCCAAACCTGTACTCATACGCGTGATTTAAAAACAGCATACGGAATAAGCATTTCTTCCAAACTAATACCTCCATGTTGAAATGTATCTTTAAAATGCTGAACATAATAATTGTATTGATTTGGATATATCAAGTAATCAGACTCGCATGCAAAAATAAAACGTGAACCCGAAAACGGCTGCGGTAAATACCAATCACTGGGATTTTTACATTCTGTTACACTTTTGCTGGAATACTCCATGGTTTTTCCCAATTTATAACGCAAATTGGTGCTGGCTTGACGGTCCGCTGTTACGCGCACCGGATTTTTAACCCGAATGGTGCCATGGTCGGTTGTTATCATAATACGTATTGACTTTTGAGCCAACGTTTTAAGAATGTCGTACAGGGGCGAGTGCATAAACCAGCTTCGGGTTAAACTGCGATAAGCCGATTCATCAACAGCTAATTCACGTATTACATCCATTTCGGTTCGGGCATGACTTATCATGTCAACAAAATTATATACAATTACATTTAATCGATTGGTATATAAATTATGTAATTGATCCTGTAATTTTTTACCGCCTTGTAAATTGGTAATTTTATGATAACTAAACTTATGCGTTTTTCCATAACGATTTAGCTGTTCACGCAATAATATTTCCTCATGCTGGTTTTTTCCTGCTTCTTCATGATCGTGGACCCAATAGTGGGGGTATTTTTTTTGAAGTTCTCCGGGCATTAAACCGCTAAATAATGCATTTCGTGCATATTGAGTGGCAGTAGGCAAAATACTGGTATATACCCCTTCCGATTCGGGCATAAAATGTTCTGCAAGAATAGGCTGTAATATGTGCCACTGATCAAGTCTAAGATTGTCAATAACTATTAAAAATACGGGGGGCTCTTGATCCAAGATGGGAACTAAAACTGATTTTAAAAGCGTATGACTCATTAATGGTGCTTTAGCAGTTGATGTAAACCAGCTTGAATATTGCTTTTCAACATATTTGCAAAAGGCTTTGTTGGCATCAGCCAATTGCATACTCCATATATCTTGCATGCTTTTATCGGATGTTTGCTCAAGTTGCAAAGACCAAAACACCAAATCTTTATACACTTTAATCCAATCTGAAATGGTTGATGCGTCTTGAATTTGCATGCCCAGTTCTGAAAATGTTTTTCTGTAATCGGTTTGGGTTTTTTCATCCAATAAACGTACAGCATCCAAAACCTTTTTTAAAGCCAGTAAAATCTGATTGGGATTAACAGGTTTTATTAAATAATCGGCTATTTTAGATCCTATGGCTTCCTCCATTAAATGTTCTTCCTCGCTTTTAGTTATCATGATAACCGGTATGGAGTCTCTAATTTTTTTAATGCGCAAAAGTGTTTCCAAACCACTTAAACCCGGCATGTTTTCATCTAATAGCACTACATGAATACCGGAATCTTGCACCAATGCATCTAAGGCTTCATCACCGCTTAAAACGGGAATTATGGTATACCCTTTTTGCTCTAAAAAAAGAATATGCGGCTTTAGCAATTCTATTTCATCGTCGGCCCAAAGCACTTTAATTTTACTCATAGGTTAAAATAACGCATTTTTTAGCTGAAGATTGTTTTGAATTAACGAAATTTACAATGCACCATGGGCACTAACAAACATAAAATTATAAACGATCCCATTTACGGATTTATAACCCTACCCAGTGCACTTATATACGATTTAATTAATCATCCCTATTTTCAGCGTTTAAGGTACATAAAGCAGCTGGGCCTAACCCATTTGGTATATCCGGGCGCATTACACACCCGTTTTCATCATGCTATTGGAGCCATGCACCTTATGCAGGAAGCGCTTCAAAATTTAAAGCTTAAAGGTATAGGCATTACTCCTGCAGAACATGAAGCCACACTAGCGGCAATTTTACTGCATGATATTGGGCACGGCCCCTTTTCTCATGCACTTGAACACAGCTTGGTACATGGCATTAGTCATGAAAGTATCAGCAGTATGATTATTTCACAACTTGATAAACAATTTAAAGGCCGTTTAAAATTATGTCACCACATATTTAATAATACCTATTCAAAAAAACCATTTTTACATCAATTGGTTAGTTCACAGTTGGATATGGACCGTTTAGACTATTTAAAACGCGATAGCTTTTTTACGGGTGTTAGTGAAGGTGTTATCAGCAGTGATCGTATTATTAAAATGCTGCATGTTAAGAAAGGAAAATTAGTTGTAGAACATAAAGCCATTTACAGTATTGAAAAGTTTTTGGTAGCACGCCGCTTGATGTATTGGCAGGTATACTTTCATAAAACCGTAGTAGGTGCAGAAATACTGTTAGTTCATATATTAAAGCGTGCTAAACACCTTCGCCAAAAACACATGCCATTATTTTGCACACCGGCTTTAGACCTGTTTTTAAAGCACAATTTTAACCTAAGCCATTTTAAAACACAGGCCCCACTTCTTGAAACGTTTGCGCAACTGGATGATCATGATGTAATGACCTCTATAAAAATATGGAAATCGCATTCGGATGTGGTATTATCACGCTTGTGCCAACAATTATTAAACCGTGATTTACTTCGGGTAGATGTATTACACAAGGCCCCATCACCGGCAAGCATTCAGCGTAAACGTTTGGATGTTTCCAAAAAATATAAAATTTCTTTAACTGACGCAAACTATTTTGTTCAGGTTCATCATGTAAACAATCACGCATACCGTGCGGATGCTTTTAATATAAATATTTTATATACCGATGGTCATTTACGCGATGTTACCGAAGCCAGTGATTTACTTAATTTAAAAAGCCTAAGCAAAACCGTACATAAATACTATTTTTGTTACCCAAAATAATTATGAAACTAATCACATATTACATCTCCACTGTTATAGTCCTAGTTTTTTTTATAGCCTGTAGCAGCAATCAAAATCCCTTCGGTACTTCACAAACTACAGAAAATTTGCAAAACACGGTTTCACAATTTAATTATGTTGCCGAACAGTTTGCCGATTTGCGTGTTTTACGCTACCAGGTTAAAGGGTTTGAGCAATTACCACTAAAAACCCGAAAATTACTTTACTATTTATACGAAGCTGCATTGTGCGGCAGAGATATTACCTGGGATCAAAATTACAAATACAATTTAGCGGTGCGCAAAACGCTGGAGGCTATTTTTGAAAATCCGGGTCACGATACAGCATCTTCTGAATACCAGCAACTTGAGGTTTATGCTAAACGGGTTTGGTTTAGTAATGGTATTCATCACCACTATAATCACGACAAAATAATACCCGAATGCAGTATTGATTTTTTTAAACATCTCCTAAGTCATATAAATGAAGCCCAATTACCTTTGCAGCCCGGACAAAATAAAACTGCGTTTATAGACTTTATAATTCCAGTAATTTTTGATACCCAACGCGATGCCAAACGTGTTTCATCGGATGCTTCAAAAGATCTTATTTTAAACTCTGCTGTTAATTTTTACACTAACGTAACACAAACCGAAGCTGAAACATATTACAAAAATTTAAGTTTAAAAACACCCCTTCAATGTCCGCAATATGGTATAAACAGCCGCCTTGTAAAAAACACAGATGGGCAAATCACCGAAAAAGTATGGAAACTTAACGGACTGTATCATTCTGCCATTGAAAAGATAATTTTTTGGTTAGGAAAGGCCCTTGATGAATGTGAAAATTCTGCACAGCGCGATGCATTAAAGGCATTGATTCAATTTTACACAACGGGCAATCCACAAGATTTTGATGCTTATAATATTGCATGGGTAAAAGATACAGCAAGCACCGTAGATGTAGTAAATGGATTTATTGAAGTATATCAAGATCCACTTGGTAAAAAAGGATCCTTTGAATCTGTAGTTTCGGTTAAAGACCAAGAAGCCAGCCGGCGGATTGCCAAAATTGGATCGCAAGCCCAGTGGTTTGAAGACCATTCTCCAATTTTACCACAACATAAAAAACCAAATGTAAAAGGCATATCAGCCAAAGTTATTTTAGCCGTTGTTGAAAGCGGTGATGCTGCACCCAGCACACCCATAGGTATTAATTTGCCCAATAACGAATGGATACGTGAAATTCATGGCAGTAAATCGGTAAATCTGGGAAATATAGTTGAGGCATACGAAGGTGCAGCGGGGCATGCAGTTGTAAATGAATTTTATTATTCTGATTCGGTTCAAAAACGGGTTCAGCAATTTTCGGGCTTAGCGGATAAATTGCATACCGATATGCATGAAGTTATTGGACATGCCTCTGGAAAACTGGAGCCTGGTGTTTTATCATCTAGTGAAACTCTAAAAAATTATGCGAGTGCACTTGAAGAAGCGCGGGCCGATTTAGTTGCCTTATATTATCTATTAGATCCAAAACTTATTGAGCTAGATGTTATGCCCAGTCTTGAATACGGAAAAGCTGCATATGATGAGTATATAACAAAAGGCTTATTAATTCAAATGGCACGTATTAAACCGGGACAAAATCTTGAAGAGGCACATATGCGAAATCGTAAACTAATTGCCAGTTGGTGCTTTGAAAAAGGCCAAGCAGCCAATGTTATACAACAGCGTGTAATAAACACCAAAACCTATTTTATTATTACAAATTACAATGCCTTGCGTAATCTTTTTGGTGAATTATTAAAGGAAATACAACGCATTAAGTCACAAGGTGACTTTAAATCCGGACAAAATTTAATAGAAACGTATGCCGTAAAATTAGATCCCAAACTTCATCAGGAGGTATTAAACCGATATGAAAAACTAAATATAGCACCCTATGCAGGCTTTATACAACCGCAATTAAAGCCTGTATATAAAAACAATATACTAAGTGATGTACAAATATTATATCCAACATCATTTAAAACCCAGATGTTATATTATGGCAAAAATTATGGTGTATTACCAGCCTATAATAATTAATTGCTTTGCCTTTTAAATTTTATTATTTGTAACCTTACATTAAAGTATTTTAATTAATTTTTAGTTACAGATAATTATTTTGTAATGATTTTATAAAGCATTTATTTTATTGATAATTTGTTTTAAACTACAATTTGGATGCGGCAACAATTTCGATAAAAAAGATATCTATCATTTTATTTCATATTTTTTTTGTTGACTGTAGGCATCGCTCCAAATTATATTCTTTATGATATTTTATTATTTGGACCTTCCTGCAGGCTTGCGGACTTCACAAGCTCGGTTTTTTAACATGCGGTTAAAAGAACGCTAGGCCACCTAAAACCGGCTAAGGTAATTTGATAGTTTATGAAATTTATTTGTATTTTTAGCTATGCATAATAAATCTGCGCTTATACAACCAAATTGGATGTTTTTGGGAAGGTTTATAGCGCCTATAAGCTAGTTAGGTGCAAGGCATCCATCGGACAAATGTTTCTGCAAGACAATACATATAGCATCCCAGTTGACAAATATTACGGTCGACTTGACAACTTCATAAATTTCTTTTCTAATGCCTCGGTCGACATATCAACTTTCCCAATTCACTTCTTAACACTTCAACTGACAGACTCAGGACGGCATTGTCGTATGTTTTTTATTCTTTTTTGCCTCCTTCCCGCCTGTGTGTGCTTGCGGTACATTTTAACGCCTGCACTTCCACCGCACAAGAAGCAAATTTGCAAACCGCTCATGCCAGCCCACAAACTAAGTTTGCAAATGAGCTTTTCTTACAACGCGCTCTAAATCCATTAATATTTTAACTGAAACCAAAAAAAAAATGAAACCACTTGATTATGATCTTAAACTCATTTCACTTATCAAAACTCTTAGAGAACGAAACGGATTTAAACATGTAAATCTAGCTCATCCCTTGGGGGTTGATCGGACAACGTACGGTAGAATGGAGAATGGTGAACTGGCATTTACTCCGGGGCAATTGAAAATTATGGCTCACGAACTACAGACCAATCATTTACAACTCTTAATCCTCACTGACTCAAAATACGATCCGCAGTTTTACAATACTACTTTCTCGACAATACTTATTAAAGTCATCAAGATGGCGGAAGGAAGGGATGAACCGATTCAATTTAGCGAAGCAGAATTGAGTTTTGTGATCGCACACCTAAAAAGAAAGTATGAAGAGATGTGGTTAGCACAACCATCACTTCGCTATTTCCCAGAATAATTTCATCAGGATTTAACATTAAGTGCAATATTGCACCCGAAAGTTCTTGCTTTTCGTTGATTGAAGGTTGAAGTTTGAGTCAAACAAAAACCAAAAAAAATGAAAACAACAGACGAAATAAAGAAAAACAGACATTCCCAGAATATCAATTTAAAACACTTATTTTCTCTCTTTTTGTTCCTCGCAATTTTTGATGCGGCTAAATCCCAGACAAATTACTTTTGCGGAACTCAAGGATCAGGAGGAAGTCAAACAAACAATTCAGCTGCTTCTGCCACCTTGTGTACCCAGATACTGGAAGACTGCGTTCCTCGATCGAACGATAGAGTAATCGAGGTGAATGTAAATTTCTGGGTCTTAGCACCGTCTACAAATAGTAACTCAGGTGTTTGGACGTATTCAAATAGTACTTATGGTAATCACATTACCACAGCAGCAGATGCTTCGACCTGTATTAACAATGCTAATGCTATGTTCGCAAGTATCCCATCCCCCAATTTGCCTATGAATGGTGTGACCAATATTTCAAACGCGAAAATTAAATTGAAATTGAAATCCTTTAATTACATTTTAAACACCAATGCATACGAAGACCCTAATGGCACTTCATTGGGTGCTTATAATCAATCATGGATTGATCCAAATGCAATAAATGTTTTTTTAGGATGTGAGTCGTATACCTTTGTTGTGACTAATACATTAACGACTCCAACCAGTACATCCGTAGGATATTATTCGGCAACATGGGGCCCTATATATACGCATGGAATTTTACAGCCATATCCCAATAACGTTATTGTATTCAATCCTTGTTTAGATCAGATACACCCGTGGGGGAATTTTTATTGGGACAATATTTCTAATTATGGCGGAGTTCTCGCTCACGAAGTCGGACATTTATCCGGACTTGATCATACTACCTATGATGCTGGCCCACCAGTGTGGGATGACATTACATTCATCTCACCAACTTTTGGCTGCTGCGTCAAAGCTGAGGTTAATGACGCAGTTAAGGACGACGGATCATACAAAACATGTGCCAATGGCGGTTCAAATAATCTAATGAGTCAGAATACAGCGTGTGGGAATGTTTACCTTTCTCCGCATCAGGCTGCCGTGATGTACTTCAATTATAGGACCGTTCTAAAGGATTTATTATCAAGTAGTGGGTATACTGCTGCTGTAACTGTTAATAATGCCTTCGATTACAATATTACCACGAACGAAATCTGGACGACCGATAGATATTTTAAAGGGAATATAACGGTCAAAACAAATAAAAATCTAACGATAAAATGCGGTCTGGCAATGACAAAAGGAGCTAAAATTATTGTGGAGCCTGGAGCTCAATTGATTATTGATGGCGGGACCATAACCAATATTTCGGGGCAACTATGGGACGGGATATATGTTCAGGGAAATCCAAATCAGCCTCAGTTAGCGACAAACCCAAACAATGTCGGCTCACTATTGTATAATGGGATTGTAAGAATTAAGAATAATTCAACCATTAAATACGCTACTGTTGGGGTAAGAAATTACTTGACAACCACGGCCAATACTGGCGGAGTTATTTTCGCACAGAACTCCAATTTCGTTGATAATGTCAGGGATGTTTACATGTCGGTTCCTGCAAGTGGCGCACAACCGAGTGCGAGCTGGTTTTACAATTGTAATTTTAAGACTTTGGGTGTTATTCCGCCTAATAGTTTGCCTCTTCAACATGTTGAACTAAGAAATATTACAGGCGTGAAATTTCAGGCCTGCCATTTCCTGTCCGGAGCAACCCCGAATAGCGGCGGCAAAGGTATTCTTAGCGTAGATGCAATTTATACCGTTGACAATAACAACACTCCGGGTTCCAGCATTTTTGAAAACCTTACACACGGCATTTATGTAAATAACATCAACCCACTCAGAACGCCGGTAATCAGTAACACCACTTTTAAAGACAATTGGTATGGTGCGTACTTTATGAATGTGAACTACCTTGCTTTTCAAACAAACACCCTGACTTACATTACTCGTTCAGGAGCATCACAAGTGTATCTGAATAATTGTAAATATTATAAGATCAAGAACAACTTGTTCACTTCTTCAACCAATTATGCACCTAACGGAGAAGGGGTTTCGGTTTACAAGAGTAAAACCGGCGCACATGAAATTTTTCGTAATACTTTTTCTAATATGAATGTGGGCATTAATTGCATGGATGACAACGGGAATCCAAGCAACTCCACAGATGGCCTTAAAATGAATTGCAATGATTTTCATGTTACACCAAACAATTACGATGTTGCCATGACTTATAGCTCCGGACTTGCTCTTCCGCTTGTAAACAAAACGCAGGGTCAGGTTTTAGGAACGCCTGCTGCAACTTTACTAGTTCGAAATATTTACGGGGCTAATTGCGGTAACCAAAACAAATGGTATATTTATAGTGGCAGCACGGCGATAATAGATCATGGCTCTAACACTAACACAGTAACAGCTGTTACTCAGCCCACTGCCACCGGCTGTAAGAGTTCATATTTGAATGTAGTTAATAAAAATATCTCCTTAAATTACTCATCTCATTGCCCGGCAAATCCGCCTTCGAGCGGTGGCACAAGTACAATTTCCTCTGCTCGTCTTGCGGCTATGAATGACTATATTTCCGGCTTGCAGGATCAAAGGGCTGCGGCAATAGCGATTGGTGAAACTCCGGATGATTTTGAATTGCAATCCACCGTCTCGTCGAAACTGAATTTACTTATTACTGACAGCGCATTGGCTGATGCGGACGATGTGATTGAAATTTTGCAGTCGAACCAGGGCTTTATGGAAGACGCGGATATTCAGACTGTTTTTGCATACATGCATGCCGGGGACTTCTCCACTGCTCTAAACAAAACCAACGAACTGGGATCGAACAGAACAGACTGGAAAGCCCTATTGACACAAGTTATTGCCTTTCAACAAGACACCGTTACCGGTGTGGACAGTATCAGTCAGGAATACGTCGATTTTTTTGACACGTATGCGACGAGTGAAGATAAAGACGGCAAAGCACTCGCGCAAGCCCTGCTGCTGGCGGCTTCCGCGTCCCAATACGACGAACCGCATGCCTTGCCTGAGGAGAACTATTCCGGAAGAATGGCAAACCAACAGCCTCAGGCAACCGGTCTTGAAAGCAATAAGAATAATTCTAACATCACCGTTTTTCCTAATCCAAGCAGGAACGGTATAAATATTCAATTTACGTCAATAGAAGAAGGCAATGTTAAAATTGAGTTGAAAGATTTGTTAGGAAAGCTAATTTACACTAACTTTAGTGATAATAAGGCATCCAGCAATTATATTTCATTGTTAGATGTAAAAGCCGGCATGTACCTTTTGAGTATTACAAAAGATAAAGAAGTGATTTATACAACAAAGATCATTAAAGAAAATTAATTTAAAGAAAAGGAGCCTGCTGAGCAGGCTCCTTTCACTCAAAAACTAATGCGCTATATACTCTATCTGCTGTTTTTTTTATGTAGCACGTTGCTTAAAGCACAAGGCTTTAAAGTAAGACATTCTATTCCCAATGCTTCTGCCAATTCAACCAAGGCCTTATTTGAGATATCACCTGGAAACTATATTGGGGCGGGTTTTGTAATTGATACAAGCAGCGGTCAGGCCATCAATTGTATTGCCATTATGGGATTAGGCAGTCAAGGCCAATTGCTGTGGACAAAAAAATACAAAGGTCACAAGATTGAATATTATAACAACGGGCTTATTCAACGCTGTTTTTATCAAAAAGATAATTTTTTATATTATGCTGGTTGTGCTGTAGATACAGCAGGTAACAACATAGGGGTCTTTCTTAAATTTAATATGAACGGAGATACGCTTTGGCAGAGAAAATACAAAGACTCCACTTTGATTGATCTGATCCCGCAAATGGTTACTGCCAGCGTTGATAATGGTTTTCTGATGACAGGCTTTTTTCAGAACTGGATTACTAATACACAACAGGGCTTAATTCTCAAAACAGACGCGAACGGAAATGAATTGTGGAGAAAGAAAATAAACAAACTTGCACCCAATGTGCAGGATGGTAAAGCCATCGTTCAGGATAGCGCTAGTAAAAAGATCGCTGTTGTTGGATATCAGTATTTTAATTCCATTGATGTTCATGACAATATTCTGATCCTCGACAGTATCGGTAATAAAATATATCAGGGTAGTTTTTGTTCGTCTGGAGTGGGTGGTGCTGCTTGGGATTTAGTCCAAACCAAAGACAGTAAGTTGCTAATGGTAGGATTGCAAATCTATTCTGAGTCAATTGGCGGTTATAATTGTAATCGTTCATTTGCTGTCAAATTTGACATAGATAGTCCGGCCACTCCCATTTGGAAAATTGATGGCTACGATAAACTTGGTATTTACAATGCCTTCTCATGTGTAACCGAACTTAAAAATGGGGATTTATTAATGGGCGGATATATCGATACTTTGCAAGGAGTTTGGAGTGGACCTAATAACCAGCCCGGAAATATTTTCACAAGGCTGACAATCGCTGACGCAAATGGAAACATTAAATGGAATAGATATTATAATTATAAGACAAACGTCGGCTTAAATGAAAACAAACAGCAGATTCATTCCATAAATGCGTGTAGCGATGGAAGTTGGCTAGCTGCAATAGAGGGGTATAATTATCCGGGCGTAAATCCCTTTCTTTTTGTAAAGTATGACAGTACGGGCTGCGACAGCTCCTTGTTTTATTGTTCAAATTTGTATTCAGTCGGACTAAATAAACAAATAAACATAAATCAAAAGTTCAGAACTTTTCCAAATCCTGTAAAAGATGTTTTACATTTAGAAATAGATCATTCGGAAGAAATAGAAATACGCATTCTTGACATTTACGGAAAGGAAATACACCAGGAAAAAATAAATAGAAGAAGTTCAATTGATTTATCTGCCATTAAAACCGGGATGTACCTTTTAAGTGTTACAAAGGATAAAGAAGTTATATATACAACCAAGATAGTTAAAGAGGATTAATTGTTCACTACATTATCAAAAGCGGAATTTATTCTATTACTGCGGCTTTCGACAATAGCATTTTCACAAATCCAAACCCAAAAAAGAATGAAAAAAATAATTATTATTCTAGTGGGGATATTATCAATCAAATCCATCGCCCAACAAGTTAGCTTTTGTCCTCCCGGGGCCGAGTGGCATTATTCGTTTACTGAATTTTACCCTAGCAACGGTTACATAAATGAAACTATCAAGCACACAAGCAATCTGATTCAAGGAACTGATACCTTGAAGTTACTTACTCATACAAAATTTTTCACCCGATTAAATTCACCACCAACATTTACAACGTTGATTAAACAAAAAGGTGATACCATTTATATGAAGAATGTCAAAACGAATGATCAATGGCAAATATTATATAATTTTGCCGCTCAAGTTAATCAAAGCTGGACAAATACATTTTATGTAGGGACAAGTACAACTATTACTTACACCACGCTAGTAACAGCAATTGGCACAAAACAAATAGGCAGTAAAACAGTTAAGGAGTTAACTGTAAATTACACTAATAGCTACGGTAGTAATTATAGTCATTCAGGGCTTATTACCGAATTTTATGGAAGCAATCGATTTTTGTTCAATTATATTGCCCGACATATATCAGATGGTGATTACTTTGCTGGTTTCTTGTGTTATACGGATAGTGTTATTGGCACCACTCAATTTACCGATAAACCGTGCGATTATTCTAATATCACCGACCTTGAACATACTGATATTTTTGACGCACTTGTCTCAGTATTTCCAAACCCAACCAAGGATAAAGTTAATTTAAAATTTAACTCCTCATTGAATAGTTATGACATTTCAATCCACAATCTAGTCGGTGAAAACATTTATTTCACAAACTATATTTCTGACCATCACGAAATTGATTTTAATTTTTTACAGAAAGGAGTTTATTTTCTAAATCTTCGTGAGGGTAACAAACAGAAGACTATTAAAATTGTTAAAGAATGAGTACTTCCTGCGAAAAAAAAACAAACACTTGCCGCAAGCCGCACTTTCCTACCTCACAACCTAAGCTTCGGCAAAAGTTTGCATTTATACATTACCACTTAGCATTTTTTCAAATTGTCTTTTGCCAACGCGCGCAAAAAAAATAAAAAACCATTGGCCGACACCTTGCCATTGCTCTGTATTTTAAATTCTTCTTGGACACAGCAACTTTTAACAGACCTTTCAATCCTCTGACATCAATTTCGACGACAATCTAGGATGATGCCCAGCACCTAACAGCAAGCAATGGCGTCATGCCGGTTTTCTTTGCATTTTAAAATTTCGTTGGACATTCTTATATTTAGCATACGGACGACGGACACGAACGCCAGCTTGCCATCCGTTAGTGGCAACCGTGACGACAAAATAAAACAGTAGACATATGGCATATTACATAGACTTATTTTCACCAGACACATATCAGGCATTCACCAATTCCGACAAAAGTGTTTCTGGTTTTCGTGACAGACAAAAAGGAGTTGCAGCAGGCGTTAAACCCGGTGACAAGCTTATTTGTTATGTAACAAAACTTTCTCGTTGGGTTGGAGTACTTGAAGTAACGAGCGACTATTTTATCAACGACAACCCCATTTTTACTGCGACTGGCGACCCATTTGTTGTTCGTTTCAAAGTAAAGCCAAACGCATGGTTGACTCTTGACAAAGGAATTCCAGTTGATGAAGACATTTCTTGGAATCATCTATCATTTACAAAACATCTTCCAAAAAAGAGTTTAGCCTGGACTGGCATGGTTCGCGGCAGCCTACGTAAGCTTGACGATCATGACGGTCAGTACCTAGAAAAGATATTATTAAGTCAGTTAAATACACCTACGACCTATTCACTTGATGAAGCAGACCAAAAGAAACTAAAAGCACCGACAGTAAAAACACAGGACAGTAAACAAATTACAGTTTCAATTCCTGAGAATGAAGAATCATCAACAACGACTGTTCCTCAACAGCAATCAACTCAACGAGATTCAATAAAAATTCAGGCCTTACTCGCAGAAATTGGCGAACGGATGAATTTAAAAATTTGGTTGCCTCGTAGCGACAGGCAAAGAGTTCTTGACCTTTGGCAACCTAAGACACAATGCTTACTTGAACAACTTCCGTTAAACTATGATGACGCAACACTATAGACGATTGAAAACATTGATGTCCTTTGGATAAGGGGACGTTCAATCGTTAGAGCATTTGAGGTCGAACATACGACATCAATTTATTCGGGCATTTTAAGAATGGCTGACTTAATGGCGTTGCAACCAAATTTGAATATCAGTGCTCATATCGTTGCTCCCATTGACAGAAAGGACAAAGTACTTCAAGAAATATCTAGACCTGTTTTCGCTTTTTTAGAACAAGGTCCTTTATCTGAATCCTGCACTTTTGTTTCTTATGAATCAGTTCTCGAACTTTCAAAAGAAAAACGACTGGAATACATGACGGACACAGTAATGGAAGAATATGCGGAATATGCAGAGGAAGCAGACATTTAAAACAACAACGGCAGCCACTAACACGGGTTTTGCGTTAGTGGGCGGACAGTGCAAATAAAAACATTTGAGCAATTAATAAACTTGGTGCTGGCAGACGGTTTACGGTTTCAAAAGCCCACCAACGCAAAGCCCGAAACCGTTAGCGGTAATACAAAACACGATACCAAAATGGAACAGTTAAACCTAAATAAGTCCAATCCTGAAATAGAATTCAAATTGAATTCTGAAGACAGCTATTTAATGATTCATAGTGTTTCCGTAACATCCCAAAAGAATTTTAAAAACAAATGGACTGATTTCATATCACAGGTTAAACTATCCGCTGAGCTGAAATATGTTGTTTTTGACGACCAACAAGGACGCTTCATTGATGAAAGAAAAAATCAGTTCCCTATACATTTACTGGTTGACCCTTACCAAGTACAACCAGTTTTTAAATTGAACAAATTAATAAAAAACGAAACATTCACTTTGGGTATTAATCCGGAGAGAAAGTTTTATCGAACATTGAAATTAGAATTACAAGATGTTGAGAATCTAGATGAAGATTACTGCCTAGAATTTAACATAGAAAAATTTAACATAGATGCCTAAATGTACATACTGCTAACAGCGTGTAAGCAATATTGCCTTGCCGCAGGCGCAACACAAGGCAACATCGCCTACACGCAAACCGTTATATTTAAAGTATGTGCTACGTAATAAGTTTTGTGCTAAAAATCCGCCACTACGCCAAGCTGCAAACCGTTAGCCATAATTTGACAAAGTAAAAACATTATATCAGTAAAACATGAAACACAAAATAACCTTAAGCAATAAAAGACCAAGTGAATATTTTGAATCCAATTCAGCTTTTAAATCGGTAATAATTACAAAGATTAAATACTCCGACCAAAAAGATATTCCGAATCTGTCTTTTAATTGGCTACACGGACCATTTGGTGCTATATTTTCAATTCCAATTTCCGAAACATATGCTAATCAACAAGACAAATTTGATCTCATAAAAATGGCGAAATCCTTCGATGAACCATTTAAAGGTCCTTTTAATAGACTAGATATTAAGCCAGAAAATAACTTCAAAAAAAACTCATCAGAAATTACTTTTGAAATTGAATTGAAATAAACAATAACTACGGCTAACAGCAAAGCTTAGCGTCAGTTTGCAGTAAAAAAATTATTTGCCTCCGTTTCGCTCTGGCTATTAAAAAGGTCAGCAAACCGATCTTCGTTGGAAGGAATTATACAGTAAATCAATTTAATACTGGGCATAACAGCACCTACAAGAAATTGGCAATTCAGTGCTCCGTAGGGCAGTTTTGTGGCTATACAAACATTCGTTCTCCGCTTGAACATTTGTGGTAAAATCTCCAACTTCTTGTAGCCGGAAACCGTTAAACGCGAAAGAAATATATAGGTCTAAGTTCCCAAAAGACAACCAAGCAAAGCGATCCCGGAGCAGCCGGGGCCTGAAAGGCATCGCTCAAGTAATTCAAATAAAAAAATTCTTATCAGAAGGCATCGCCCAAAATATAAATCACTCTTACTAATACCAGATTTACATTTCATTTGTTCTTTTATTTGATCTAAAAGAACCAAAACATTAAGGCTACGAAATTATTATATTTGTAATCCCTATGGTGTATTTAGATTTTGAAAAACCGCTTCAGGAACTGGATAAAGAAATTCAGGAACTTACTGGCATTTCAGCAAAGGGCAAAGTAGATTTAAGTGATAAAATTGAACAACTTAAAATTAATTATACTAAAACATTACAAGATCTTTACAGCCAGCTTAGCCCATGGCAGCGGGTTCAGGTAAGTCGTCACCCCGATCGTCCATATACTTTAGCTTATATAGATTATATTAGTAACAAAACGTTTACCGAACTTCATGGTGACCGCACTGTGGGCGATGACAAAGCTATGGTGGGGGGCTTAGGTGATATTGACGGACAGCCCGTTATGTTTATTGGTCAACAAAAAGGTATTAATACTAAAATGCGCCAAATTCGTCGTTTTGGTATGGCAAATCCTGAAGGTTACCGAAAAGCCTTACGTTTAATGAAACTGGCTGAAAAATTTAATGTTCCCATTGTTACCTTTATAGATACTCCTGGTGCTTACCCCGGTTTGGAGGCTGAAGAGCGCGGACAAGGCGAAGCCATTGCCCGAAATTTAATTGAAATGGTACAGCTTAAAGTACCTGTTATTTGTATTATTATTGGAGAAGGTGCCAGTGGAGGTGCCTTAGGTATTGGTATTGGCGACAGGGTGCTGATGCTTGAAAACACTTGGTACTCGGTGATTTCTCCCGAGTCCTGTTCATCTATTTTATGGCGCAGTTGGGAGCATAAAGAAAAAGCCGCCGAAGCTTTAAAATTAACAGCCAACGACATGATGCAGCACGGATTAATAGACGGGATAATTACAGAACCCATTGGTGGCGCTCATCGTAATCACCAACAGGCTTTTGAAAATGTAAAAACAGAAATTTTAGCACAACTCAATGTATTAAACCCTCTTAGTTCCGAAGCGCGTATAACGCAACGCATTCAAAAATTTTCGGCTATGGGTGTTGTTCACGACTTAAATTCAGAAACCTAAATATATGGCAGACACAGGCGATATCGGCGTCGGATCCGTAATCCGTTTTAATGGCGAGTTGGTTCAAATTATGGAATACCAGCACCGTACACCCGGTAATTTACGGGCTTTTTATCAAGCTAAAATGCGCAATCTTAAAACCGGTAAACAAACCGAAAACCGTTTTAGAAGTGGTGAAAGCGTTGAAATTGTTAGAGTTGAATACAAGCTGATGCAATACATTTATCCCGAAAATGAATTTGCTGTTGTTATGGATAATGAAAGCTTTGAACAAACTCATATTCCCATGCTGATGTTTGGTGAAAGTGGTCGGTTTTTAAAAGAAGGCATGGAAGTTAAAGTTAGTTTTGAAGATGGTGATAATCCTATCTTAGCTGAAGCCCCCACGTTTATTGAAGCTCAAATTACATATACCGAGCCCGGACTAAAGGGTGATACTGCCACAAACACGCTAAAGCCAGCCAAAATTGATACAGGAACCGAAATTCGTGTACCCTTATTTGTAAATGAAGGGGATTGGGTTAAAATTGATACCCGTACCGGTGATTATGTAGAGCGAATAAAAAAATAATTGTAAAGATTTTGTTAAACCTAAAATCAACCCTTTTTGTTTTTACATTACTGGGCTTGTGGCATTGTCTTTTTTCACAAACTGTTCGTAGTAAAGATGCCTATGGTAACCGTATAGCCTATGTAGATGGCAATACCATTCGCAGTAAAGATGCTTATGGCGAACGCTTATTTTACAGAGACGGCAATACCATACGCAGTAAGGATGCTTATGGCGACCGTATTTATTTTTTTGATGGCAATACCGTGCGTTACAAAGACGCTTATGGCGATCGGGTTTATTTTTTTGACGGAGCTACAATTCGCAGTAAGGATGCTTACGGCGATCGTTTATATTTTTTAGACGGAAATACATTGCGTTTTAAAGATGCATACGGTGACCGTGCCTATTATTTTGAAGGCATACCCGAACGTTGGGTTATTGTGTGTTTAATTGGCCAATAATATTTTAATTACCCATGCTTACGGGCTCAGCTTGTATGTGCTCAAATGCATTTACAACAGCTTTTTGTTCAAGCCATAATCGTTCCTGACTACTATTTAACATCAAGGGCATGCGCATGGCACGGTTATGAATTTCCCGCATTTGACCTTGAGCTTCCTGTGTAATTAAAGTATATGTTTTTTGTTGTTGCCCCGTTTGAGGATTTACCCATGTGCTCCATAAGCCTGCAATAGAAAACCCCGTCTCTTGTTTAAGACTTAAACGGTACGCCTGTTTTTTACTTCCTTTGGGATCTAGCCATTGCCACTCGTAAAACGCATCAACCAGTATTATACAGGGTTGTTTTATATAATATTTAAACGAAGGTTTTTCATGCAGGGTTTCATGCCGTGCATTTAAGGTGTAGCGCTGTATAGATGGGTCCTTTGCCCAATGTGGTATTAAACCCCACTGAACCATTTCTATATTTTCTGGATTAGTATTACAAATTACCGGTGTTTTTGGAAAGGCAAATGCCCGATATATACCCGGGTTGTATGCGTCGGGATGTTCAAGTTTAGCCTGGTATCGGTTTTCTAAAGCCTGGGCTTTTAAGCTTTGCTGTGTGGTAAAGCACATGTTTTAAAGAATATACTGAAATTACAAATTTACAGCAGTACTCGTATCATTTGCTTAGCGGGCATAAACAGTTATAATATCGCTAAGTTTTGTAGTATAGCAAGGCGAGCGGCGCTCCTGACGCATTTTCCATACACGTCCCGGGGCCTGTGCGGCCAGACGTATTTTATGCTGGCCCATACGGCGGTTCATTTGGTCTACGGTTTTAAAAAGGGTTTCATGCCGGGCATCCGAGGTTTCAAATAAAGTGTGTTGCCGGGCTTGGCTGGGCTGTAAATCCATAAGAATAAGGCCTGCTTTTTTATATGCATACCCAGGTTTAAAAATATTACGCAAACCTCCAAGCGCAAACCGGGCTACCTCCATAGCAGAAGAGGTAGGATATGGCAAGGGAATTAAAATATTACGGAAATAACGCGGACCAGAACGGTGAACATTGGTATGTACAAATATACAGAGGGTACGACAGGTGGAATGCTGCGCTCTCAGTTTTTCGGTAGCCGAAAATGCAAATGTGCTAATACGTTCTGCAAGCTGTTGGTAATCGGTGTAATCGTGGTCAAATGAACGGGTTGTTGCTATGGTTTGCTTAGGCTGAACCTGTTCTAAATCTAAAACCGATTCGCCCAGCAATTCTAAACGAAGACGTAAACCCAAAACCGACATGTGTTTTTTTATCCAGGCTTCAGGCAGCGCTACAAAATCTGCTGCAGTATACACACCCATAGCTTTTAAGCGGTCTTCATGACGGCGTCCTATTCCCCAAATATCACCTACTGGCAAAATGGTCAGCGCCTTTTGTATACGCTCCGGTGTATCCAAATACATAACCTGCTGGGTTTTATTGGGGTATTTTTTGGCTATTTTATTGGCTGCCTTCGCCAGCACCTTGGTAGGGGCCAAGCCAACACTAATAGGAATACCGGTATACTGAAACACTTTTTTACGCAAAGCCTTAGCCTCTTCAATATCCGGTATTTTTCCTGTGCTGCTCCAATACATAAAGGCTTCGTCAATACTGTATATTTCCATATCAGCAGTGTAGTTTGCAAGTACACTCATCACACGCTGACTCATGTCACCATACAGTGCAAAATTAGATGAGCACACTTCAACCCGGTACTGCTCAAACATGGCTGCATACTGAAAAGCCGGAGCACCCATAGGTATTCCAAGGGCTTTTGCTTCTGCACTACGGGCAATAACACAGCCGTCATTGTTAGATAATACAACTACCGGACGCCCGTTAAGCGAAGGTTTAAAAACCCGCTCGCAGGAAGCATAAAAATTATTACAATCAACAAGCGCAAACATCAACACGATTTAATCACATATGTTACAATGCCCCAAACGCTAAGCTCTCGGCCCTCTTCCATTTTAATAGGTTTATATTTGGTATTGGCCGGCATTAGCCATAACCCCTCAGCAGTTTCTAAAAGACGTTTTAATGTAAATTCACCGTCAAGGTAACATACAGCAATTTTACCGCTTACAGGGGGCAGGGCGCGGTCAATAATAATAAGATCGCCGTCACCTATTCCTGCGTCATGCATCGACTCTCCTTTAACACGTCCAAAATAACTGGCCGAGGGATGTTGAATAAGGGTTTCATTTAAATCAATGCGTAAATCTATAAAATCAAGTGCTGGTGATGGAAATCCGGCACTTATAGCGGAGGAGCACAGTGGTAATTTAAATACGGTACCAACTTGTAACCGAACAGGAGGGTAATAAAGAATTGTCGCATCAATAACCATACATAAAAGTAACCTGTACATTACATAAAACGTGCTACGATTTATAGAAGCTTTTTATTCCATACCATTTATAATTGTTAACTATTAAAATCTATTAAAAAAACATGCGATAGGTATGCGAAGGGTTTAGTTCATTGCGCAGCAATAACCATGTGTTAACGAGCGCTATTAGCCCGGGCCGAAGGCATCGTCCAAATTATATTCTTTATGATATTTTTTATTTGGGCCTTACCGCTGTGCGGTCGCCGTCTTGCGGGCTTCACAGGTTTGGTTTTTTAACCTGCGGTTAAAAGAACGCTACGCCCCTACAGCCGGCTAAGGCGGTTTGATGAAATACTTAAATATTTGTATTTTAGCTATGCGCAATAAACCTGCTACCTTGAAAGACAGTGCAATAAACGAATAAAAACAGGAACGTTGAAAACCTAATAGAGTAAGAAAAAAAATAATCATGAGACAATTTAATTTGACAATCTTAATCGCATTCGTTGTGACAACATTTACTTTAACCTCTTGCAATCAGACAAGCAAATCAGACGGCAAAGACAAAGAGTTAATCGAAAAGAAAAACGAATTGCTTAAAAAGGAAAATGAACTTTTAAAGAAGGAACAAGAGTTAAACCAAAAATCGGCTAAGACAGCAACGGACAATTCAACTTCAAACAATCTTGATTTTCTAAAGAAGTTAAATGGAAAATATCCATACGAAGTAAAATTATTAGACAACACTGCATTTACGCAACGACTTAAAAAACTTCTTGGTAACAGCAGGTATAATTTTCTTAAAGAAACTTGGGCTGTTGAAACACCAATGGAATTTGCAAACAACATATTCGTTGCTTCTGGTTGTCAAGCACATTTTTGTGGCTCTACAAACTTTATTATTGTAGTTGACTTCTCTAATAATGTGATGTATGCAGGCATAAGAAAAGAATATAATGTAAAAACATATTCGGAAGACGGAAGTAATTCTTCAAAAGTATCTGAATGGGCAAATGGAAATTGACAATATAAAATCATGAGAAGATTAGCACATGCAGGTAACACGGGTTTTGCGTCAGGCGGGCTGACATGCAAATTTGGAGCTTGATCTAAAAGAACCAAAACATCAAGGCTACGATGTTTTGGCTAAAACCTATTACATCCTAAATCGCATGCAGAGCGCTTCGCGAAAGGCACCGCATACCACCCACCAGCTCTTGTATTTTAGGATGTAACATGTTTTTTAACGCCAAAACCATCGATGCCAATTTCTAAACGTAACAATTTTGTAAAACACGCGATAGGGATGTGCAGGGTTTAGTTCGCCGCAGGCAACCGAGCAAAGCGAGCCCGAAGTAGCCCGGGCCGAAGGCATCGCCCTAAACATAATTCAACATAAAATTAAAACCGCGATAGGGATACGAAGGGCTTGGTTCATTGCGCAGCAATAACCGAGCAAAGCGAGCCCGGAGTAGCCCGGGCCGAAGGCATCGCCAAAAATATATTTCAACCTAAAAACAAAATTGCGATAGGGATACGCAGGGCTTGGTTCTTTGCGCAGCAATAACCGAGCGGCAGCGAGCCCGGAGTAGCCCGGGCCGAAGGCATCGCCAAAAATATATTTCAACCTAAAAACAAAATTGCGATAGGGATACGCAGGGCTTGGTTCGCCGAAGGCAACCGAGCGGCAGCGAGCCCGGAGTAGCCCGGGCCGAAGGCATCGCCCTAATAAAAAATCAAACAATTCTGAAAGGCATCGCCCAAATTATACACATAACTACAACATATTAAAAGGCACTCAATTAAAATTGCAGAAGACATCGCCCAAATCAACCAAATAAATTATCACATAATTAAATAATGGTATTACAGCATGTAACCAATATAAGCCACATGTATTATATAAATTATGAAAGGCTTAATAACAGCTGTACTTTTTGGTTTAATGGCAAACACTACTGAGCCAAACTATAAATCTTTTTTTTCTACAGAAATTATGGAAGCCCGTTTATTTATAAAACAAAATTCATCTTACATTAAAAATAGCTGTAAAATAAATGAACATTCTGAACATATATGCATGGCTATCGTATATCCTGAACTGTTACGTTACAGCAGCTGGAAAGATCTGTTGGAAAGCTCCGCTATGGAACTTGCATATGTACGTTGGGGAAGTGAGGTTGTTGATTTTTCTATAGGTCGTTTTCAAATGAAAGCAAGTTTTGCAGAGTTACTTGAAGCTGGTATATTAAAACATGAATCGCTAAATAAAAAATACGCTAAAGTCATTAGCCATGGTTGCAAAAATGAGAAAGCGATTCGTAAAAGCCGAATAGCCCGATTAAAATCTACAGTATGGCAATTGCAATATATTAATGCTTTTTACGATTTATGTATAATAACTTATCCTGAACTTAAAGAAATGCCAGAAAGCGAATTGGTATTTGCGTTGGCAACTATTTACAACCGGGGTTTTAAAAATAATTTAAATCAATTACTGGTAGAAGGGCATAAAAAGCAGTTTCCGTATGGTGCACAATATTCGGGTACTCAATTTTCATATGGCGCTATTTCAAGCGATTATTTTAAAAGTAAATCAAAATCTTAAAAACCTATGAATACTTCAAAATATAATAACCGCAGCCCATAGCTAAACAAGGAGCCATTACAGAAACGGATAATTAAAAACGGATTATAAACATACCTAATATTAATTTATGAAAACGCTATCTCATATCAAAAAATCAAAATCGTTAGTAACCACAATAGTTTTAATGATTGTCATAATGGCTTGTAACCAGCACAAGCCTGAAAGTACTGCACTACAGGCCGTAATTCATAAACCCTTTGTTAATGTAGATGTACCTGTTGAATCGTTTTCTGTAAATCCGGTACAAGGTGCTACCCTTTGTACACAAAATGGTACAAAAATTTATATTGCACCCGAAAGCCTCCTGGATGAAGCCGGCAATACACTTAAAGAACCATGTAATATAAGCTTTGAACAATTTCACGATATGGCAGATATTTTAGCATCTGGTATACCCATGAGCTTAACAGCAGGTGATGTTAAACCCAGTGGTGCATTTATAAGCGCGGGCATGTTTAAAATTTCAGGAAAATGTACAAACAGCAAAGCCATAAAAATAAAAAGTGAGGCACCCATAAAAGTTGAATTAGCTTCGTATCAGGCAGATACCGGGTATTCAAATTACCGTTTAAATGAAAAAACCGGTAGCTGGGAAAAAACAGAAGCAGATCAGCGCAAGCTTAACCCTGAATGGAATATGTTAAAAAACAAAATAAATACTTTTATAAATAAAGGGCCTTTTGCTGATAAACAGTATTTTATTTTTAATACCGATGCGCTGGTAGATGCATATTTAAAAGAAGACGTTTCCAAAATTTATGCTTATTATAATCACAGACGCTTTCCAAAGGCCCTGCATGCCTATGGCATTCAAATTGCCGATTATCCAGAAGATTATGATAACAATTATACAACTGCCTGTATTCGCGGAATTGACTACCCCAGCGGTGCAGTGGTATGGAAAAATATAAATGGTAATGCTATTATAGATAAAAAAAATCTTAAAATAAGAATTAGTGGTGGTAAAAAAATAAAAACCGAATATTATACATATTTTAAAATCACTGAAAAAGATGTTGCAAAACTTGAACTTGTAGATTCTAAAAAAAATGTAATTGCTACTTATAGTGCAAGTCCTGTAATGAGTATTAAACATTTGTTGGCATTTTCAGCACTGGACTGGAAGAAAAAAGAAAAGGCCATTTGGGCTGAAATTAAAAAAGATGAAGCACGGTTAAAGTTTATAGCAGAATTTACAAGAAGCTTTAATATCTCTGAATTTGGAATATACAATTGCGATCGTATAAACGATGCATCAAACTCAAAACCCATACTGGCTAAAATAAGCTGGCCAAAAGCATATAAGGCTTCCAATCTCATGTATTATATAAATCCATCCAAGCGCTTTATAATATCTTATTCCATGGAACATTCAATGGCTTTAACAATTGAGAACAATCCAGAAATTAGACTGCTAACTGTTATGGGAAACAATCAAATTTTAGAAATTTCGGCGGCTGATTTACAAAAGGCCTACCAGGCTAAAACAGAAACCGTAGCATTACAGTTTAAACCGTCTGCAAAAATTAAAACTTTAAAAGATTTAAAACAGTTTTTGCACATCCATAGTTAAGCTGATATACGCCAACCGAGCCCCTGTATATAAACTTATACAGGGGCTTTTATTTTAAATGTAATAGATACATTCAGAGTAAAAAACCCTAAGCTTGTGTCCACAAGGCATGGCAACCTCTATTACCGCTATGATCTGATCGGCCAAGCACTTCAAAGTGTTTAGGGGTATATAGTGTACCTACATCTTCTGTTGCAATAAAACAACAGGTATCGATGTTTGCAAGATCAATAATGTCTAGTGGTCCGGATTGATTTGCACTGAAGCGCTCTTCGGGATGTGCCGCCGAACGTGCAAAAATCTTTAGCGAAGGCGGGCAAATAAAGTGCTGCTTATGTTGGGCATAACATTGACTAAACAGTTCTGTCATGCCATACTCTGAATACAATGCTGCGGGTTTATAATGCTTTAATGCGAAAACATTAAAGGCCTCACGGGACATTTCAGGGGCTCGGTTTTTCATGCCTCCGGTTTCAATGAGTATTGCGTTTGGGCCAAAATCTATGTGTTGTGCCCATTCTATAAATGCAAAACGAACTCCAAAAATTATACAGGGCTTTCCGTTTGCCTGAAGTTGATGTAATCGCTTTATAAAATTTGCATCAGGATTTATAAAAAAATCGTTGCCTTGCTGACCACTCTGAATCATCAGTTCACGGCACATTGCAATTAATGAAGAATGGGGACGCTCTAAATAATGTGGTAAAAGTCCTATTATATTATAGGACTTAACTGCACCCAAAGCATATTCAAAACAACGTTTTAAATGCCTGTAATAAAATGCCATTTCGTGAATATAATGTTTTGATGCTTGTTCGCCACTGCTTTGGCTACTTAAAAAATACAGCTGGTTTTGTACATTAAAACAGGCCACTGGTTTTGTCTTAAAAATAGAAATTGGTAAAAACGGAATGGCCTCTATGGTATTAACATTAGATGGATGAGCACCTCGTAATTCGCACCAGGATTTATATACCGGGTTATGTTCAAATTGATGCACAAAAGCCTCTAAGGCTAACTCGTTAAAAATAGCATGCGCTTCGGTTTCGGTAATACCATTAAATAAACCCTGCAGACGCATTTCATAGGCATTTGGACGTTGGTACATTATACTGTAAATTTAGGCTAAATGCGGGGTATTGCATACATATGGGTGCCGGTTATAATTTCAGCTATTATGGGATGCGCCAAACAACCGGATTATTCTGAAACTCCACAACTGGGCTATGTGGATTTAGCATTACGCCCAGTATACCGTGAAAATCAAGCGCGTGATACATGCGACTTGCGTATTTCATTTTCAGATGCTGATGGCGATTTGTTTGTACGTTCAAGCGCTGATCCCTCAAATGTACTTTTACGCTATTACGTTTACCATGTAGATTCGGCAAAATTTATAATGAGCGGTGTTGAATCTAAATCCATTAAAGAGCCAGCCAATGGTTATTATAGCGGCAAGGCTATTAGTGGTGAAATTCAAATTCCATTAACGCAATTTAGACCAAATACTTCATTTAAAATTATTAAAATGGACGTGCAAATGGTTGATTTAAAAAATCATAAAAGCAATATCGTAAGCACCCCCATTTTTACATTAAATTTTTAAAGCTTCTATAATTTTTTGGGCAATGCCTGTACTCATTTTAAAATTACTTTCATGCGTCCATCCTGCAATATGAGGCGTCATCACAACCTGATCACTTGATTTTAAAAACATGTAATCGGCATTTGCATCTTGCTGCATGTTAAAATCTAAGCCTTCGTATTCTATAACATCCAAAGCAGCACCCAAAATTTTTCCCGACTTTAAAGCCCTTACAAGAGCCGCGGTATCAACACAGGCACCCCGCGATGTATTTATTAAATAAAACGGAGCTTGCATCTGCTGAATAAAATCATCGTTAATTATATATCGGGTTTCAGCATTTAATGGTATGTGTAAGGAAACAACATTAACTTTTGAAAACAATTCGGTATGATGAACCTGCATGGGCTCATCTTTTCCGCTTAAAGTGATATACGGATCTGCAACAAACTGTTTACAGCCAAAAGGTTTTAATAATTTTGAAAAAGCCCTGCCGGTATTGCCAAAACCTATAATTCCCACTGCTAATGCATTAAGTTCTGTACCGCGATTTTGAGCACGGCGCCAGATACCGTTTCGAACCTCACGGTCAGCAACAAGTAATTTATGTAACAGCGTTAATAACATTCCCAAAGCATGTTCAGCAACCGCATCACGGTTACCTTCAGGAATAGACAAACATGTTATGCCTAAATTTTGAGCATAAACCATATCTATATTTTCCATGCCGGCCCCTACCCGACCAATAATTTTTAGGTTTGTACAACCTTTTAAAACAGCTTCATCTAGTTTAAATCTGCTGCGAATAATTAATATTTCATATTGTGGCAAAGCTTTAAAGACTTCATCCAATGTCCAGGTCCAGGCCGAAGTGCATAAAATTCCCTTTGAAACCAGCTGCTCAATTAAAATATCGTGGTTTTGATCTACTAATAGGGCTTTCATGATGTAAAAATGCAATTTTTTTAAATTTAAAAAATGTTTTAAACATGCTTCTGTCTGAAATACAGCCATTTCGGAATTGATTGGCGCGATGTAAACAGGTTTTCCATACACCATCCACAATAAAACTTTTAAAAACCGCAAATTATACACAACTTGCAGGTCCTAAATTACATTATGACCAAACCCCTAGGAAATACTCGAAAACGGAGCCTAAACGCTGTGTTTCCAAGTGTTTCAGAAACCGGAAAATTACAGCCTCAAGCCGTAGAACTTGAAGAAGCTGTTTTAGGTGCCATGCTTATTGAACGTGAAGCCCTAAGTACCGTAATTGATATTTTAAGTCCGGAATCGTTTTACAAAGATCAAAACGGATTAATTTTTACAGCTATCCGCGAATTGTTCAACCGCTCTGAACCTGTAGATATTTTAACCGTAACCCAAGAACTAAAAAAAACCGGAGAACTTGAGCGTATTGGAGGCCCCTATTATATATCCTCCCTCACCAATCGGGTTGCTTCGTCTGCAAATATTGAATTTCATGCCCGTATTGTAGCCCAAAAACACCTGCAGCGTGAATTAATACGAATTGGCACCAATACCATACGGTCTGCATATGAAGACAGCACGGATGTATTTGAACTTTTAGATGAAACAACCAAGCATATTTTTGAAATTGTAGACTCTAACGTTAGAAAACAGCATGATAAAATGAGTACGCTCATTAACAAAGCGCTTGCTGAAATTGAGGTGGCAGCCCATCAAAAAGGGGGCTTACTGGGGGTACCCAGCGGATTTAATGCACTTGATAGAATTACCGGGGGCTGGCAAAAATCTGATTTAGTTATTTTAGCGGCGCGTCCGGGTATGGGTAAAACGGCATTTGTGGTAACTATGGCTAAAAATGCTGCCGTAGATTACAATAAACCCGTTGCTATATTTAGCCTTGAAATGAGCAGTTTGCAGCTTGTAAAACGACTTATTTCAAGTGAAACCGAAATTGCTCAAGATAAAATTATAAAAGGCAATCTTGAAAATCATGAATTTGAACAATTGCATCAGCGTATTAAGCGGCTTGAAGTAGCACCGCTGTTTATAGATGATACACCTGCGCTTTCTATTTTTGAATTGCGTGCCAAGGCCCGGCGTTTAAAAGAAAATCAAAAAGTTGAACTGATTATTATAGATTATTTGCAGCTGATGAGTGGCGGACCAGACAGCAGAGGCAACCGTGAGCAGGAAATTAGTATGATTTCGAGGGGATTAAAAAGTTTAGCCAAAGAATTGGATATTCCAATAATTGCCTTATCTCAATTAAGCCGTCAGGTTGAAAACCGTCCGGGAGGCACCAAACGCCCACAATTAAGCGATTTACGTGAATCGGGCGCCATTGAACAAGATGCGGACATGGTGATGTTTATTTACCGTCCCGAATATTACGGACTTGAAGTAGACGATTTAAACCAGCCCACAAAAGGCCGTGCTGAAATATACATAGCCAAAAATCGTCATGGCGCACTTGAACGTGTGTTTTTACGCTTTATTGGACCATATGCCAAATTTGCCGATCTTGAAGATGGGAGTACATTTAATATAAATTCCATTAATCCAAATACCTCATTTTTAGGAGGATCAGGAACCATAAC
>Ga0255099_1000112_pt1 | contig 33253 bp, 27 predicted proteins | sample Colum_Colum_RepA_2_FD_188451 | JGI IMG/M metagenome (GOLD analysis project Ga0255099, IMG submission 188451) | Freshwater microbial communities from Columbia River, Oregon, United States - Colum_Colum_RepA_8d | ecosystem: Environmental > Aquatic > Freshwater > River | place: USA: Oregon...
TAAAATATCCAAATTCATAAATTGACAATGCAGTAATTAAGAGAATTTGGATGCCATAACCCCAAATACTTATACGATAAATAATTAATTCAGATGCATTTTTAAAAATGGCTAGTATTAAAAATAAAATTAATGGGAGCCCAAATACACTGTATATTAATAAATTTAAAATTTCAGTTTGCATGTGTAATAATTGAAATTGGAAGCGGCGTGCGCGAATTGTATTTTACAAGATGATCTGATTTTATAAAATGCTGTGAACTTGTAAAAGTAAAATAGGGTACAAAGCCATTTTTAGTGTATTTATATGTTGCATAAGTAAACGGGTCAATACATATCAAATGCATCCACTGATTTAAATACCATGAATGTATTTCAGGTTGTTGATTTAAAATATCAGATACAATTTCTGGTTTTTGATACACCACAACCAATAAACGCAGGGGATCATGTAAATCAATCATTTGGTAAGGTAATCCGGTTCTTAAATCGCCATCAATACCATTTGAAACACCAAATAATCCAACCACATTATGTGGCAACTTTGAACCTGCGCCAAATTTATTATTGTCAACACACGAAAAATAATACTCCAGATTTATACCTCCACACACGGGGCCTATAGGTTTTAATATTTGGGTTAAGATATCACCGCGTGTATCAGAATAGGGATCGTATGAATTTAAAAATGCACGACGATCTAAAAATATGTTCTTAGTGAATTTACGAGGGCCAATTATACAATAGCAGTTTGATGCATGATTTAATTCAGGACGAGGTTCAAACAAGGATACCGATCGTTTTTTTATGTGTTGATGTTTTTTAGTGAGTGAAGCTTGTAATGCAATGGTTTCAAATTTACGGGAACGTTCTGCAGCATTATTTTGTAGCGCATGGTTAATTGTTAATTTAATTTTTAAATGTTTTTTTACAGTTTCTGGAGTTAAATGATCCAAATCGTAAAAAACTATTTCATCTCGTGTGGTATCGTGTAATCCAGCAATAAATTGAGTGTCATCTGAAATTACAAGTCCGGCATTTAAAAGTGCGTTTCGAATATCTTTACGGTTTAAAAACAATGCCATTAATCGTGCATTTACAGAGCCGGGCCGTCCTGAGCATGCCCCACAATCATACGCAGCATAATGCGGATTATTTTGACTGGAAGCGCCATGCGCAATAATATATACTAATGGTGCAAAATTGTGTTTTAAGCCCATGGTATTTAAAAATGAAAATGCTAAATGGAACATTTCAGCTGTTTTAAATCCTAATTGCAGGCTTTTGTGTTTAGCATCATACGTTTGATTTTTAAATTCGTATTGTAATTCCGAAGTTTCACTGAGATGCTTATGAGCGATACTTCCCGAAACGTGTTCGTGAGGAAAAAATAAATCATAAATTAAGTACAGTAATGAAACAAAACCATAGCTTAATGAAAATAACCAGCCATAGGTTAACGTAAATGGACGTTGATGAAAATTAAAAGATTTAGATTTTATTTTAGGGTTTTGATGTTCAATAATTAAATGCTTTGGTGTAACAGGGGCCGGACAGAGTTTTGTTAAATGTATACTATCGTAAGGTTTAAAATAAATGGGGATATTAAAAAATCCTGGTGTACCATAAGTTTCACATGTAGAATCCAGTTGTTCTATATGCATGCGAAGTGAACTTTCACGATCGTCTATACAAAATATCAATTGTGCCGACGTTGATTGTGTTGGTTCGTGTACCGGTACCGTTTTGTTTAAACAAGAAATTAATTGATCATACCATGTCCATTCCAGTGCATTTTGCCATATGGTTATCGCTACATCCGCTGTAAAATGTGTGTTAAATTGTTCAACATGTATAATGGAACAGCCGGATTGATGCCCAAGGGGCGCCCAATGTGTGCCAAAATGTTGATCCAATGCATCAATTTCGAGTAATAATTCAACTAAGCATACATCCTGCAAACTGATAGGAACCGTGTTAAAAAGTGTTTGCGGGTTATGCTCAACTACATTTATAAATCCAGACCAACCTGGATGACTAAACAATAAATCCCAAATATAGGTTTGATAGTATTGTTCATCTGCAAGCAGTATGTATAAAAATGTAGAAGCATTAAAAGGTTCAGAAATTAAGGTTTGGATGCGGGGCGATTTAAAAAGTTTGCTTTTACTAGAAGCATTAAGTTTTAATACACTATTTAAAAATCCAAGTTCTGATTTTGGAAATGTAGTAATTGAAACGCCCTGATCCAAATACGAGGAAAGCAGTTTAAACAATGGTATTTGCACATGATGTTCAATATCAAAATTATAATCACTTTGCCACTTTTCACGAAATTTTCCAATAAGTGGTTCGGTAGGTTTTTGTAAGGGTGCCCACAGTGCAGAATCAAAACAGTGTTTAATACAATTATTACCATACGTGTTAATAGCATATTCTAAGGCCTCAACGGTAATACCGCCATTTAAAAATTTGTTTTGGTAGCTTTGAAGGTTTAAATGCGTTTGATGTCCAAATAAATATTTTGACTTTTGTAGTGCTGAAAAAAAATCTTCATGTTGAAAGGCCTCAAGTGTGTTGTGATGAATAAAATCCTTTAAACTGGCCTGATGTGGCAGGAATTTACGGATACAATCGATAGTGTTGTTTAAATCAAATGACATATGGTTTAGAATTAAAAATTAGCAAACAGGTACTGTGCCAATCAAATTCTAAACATGCGTAATTCAAATAGATTTATTAATTTATAGGAAGACGTTCTGTAAAAACTAAAACAATACGATAAGCCTAAAAATGTTGTAAAAGTAATAGCAATTATTAAAAAGGTTTGAAATGCAAAAGTGGCGGCTTTAATATCAATTTCAAATTCATCTTCGGCTTCTTCAGTTATCAATAAAGGAACGTTGTATTGGGTTTGCAATGGGTTCCACTGGTATTTATATGTAGCTTGAGGTGTTGAAATCGTTGAAGTGAAAATAAGATATACAACTTGTAATAAAAAGCACATGCAGGTTAATGCTGAAATGCCATTTTTTAAAGTAGTTTTCACCGGTATAAATGTACATTAAAATATTTCACTATATACTTTGCTTTTATTTTTAACACAATTTTTAAAAATCAAAAATACCTATCTTTATATATTATGAACGTCGTGTTAGAATTATTAAAAATTATAATCCCTGCCGGATTGGTTTTTGCTGCTGCATATTTTACTATTAAACGTTTTTTAGATCATGAAAAAGAAAAACAGCACTGGCAGGTAAAACATGAAAACCGTACAGTCATGGCACCTCTGCGATTGCAGGCATATGAACGTCTGGTGTTATTTCTTGAGCGCTCACATCCTCTGCAACTAATTGTACGTATACCGCACACAGCACTCAATGTACGTCAATTTCAACTTGAGATCATAACTACGATACGTCAGGAGTTTGAGCATAATCTTACGCAGCAAATTTATATAAGCAGTGGTGCATGGGATATTGTAAAACAAGCTAAAGAAGAGATAATTAAATTAATCAATTTATCTGCAGCGCAATTAACTGCCAATGTGCCGGCAACCGAGTTGTCTCAAAAATTAATGCACATTATATCACAGCTTGATAAAAAACTGCCATCCGATGTTGCCATTGAATATTTAAAACGTGAACTTAACGCGTATTATTAAATCATTTTCATGACATTGAATGCAACACTTTCCAGCTGGTTAAAACGTATTGAAACCGAGCTTAAAATTTCTAATTGGTCTGAACTTTGTAAAACAGATGCCGATGGTATTTCTATTGCCCCGGCTTATACCGTTACGGATTTTGATTCCGCATGTGCTCCAGCATTTAATTCTTCGCATTGGGATATAGTTTACCGTTTACCAAAACCTTACCAAGCCATTAATGCCAATGCTCGTTTTTTAAAAGCATTACAATCTGGAGCTTCTTCAATATGGTACCATGTTAATGCTAGTGTGATTCATCAATTATTTGCATCCATTGAAACCCCCTATATTTTAAATATAATAGAAGGTCATGCAGATGCGCTACATGCCACATTAAATTATTTGCACAGCAATGGCAATAAATCAACTAAGATATGGTTGTTGCAAACGCAGGAGGCAAACAATGTTTCAAATTACGATGCATTTTTAAAGGTATATACAGCACATCATAAAAATTTTAATGCGGTTTCATGGGCAATGATTTCAACAGAGTCCTATCATGCGCAAGGTGCCACGGCCGCATTTGAAATTGCTATTGGTTTAAGTCTATTAGTAAATTTGCAATCTCGTTTAAAGGATTCGTCTGCACCCGTAATATTTCATGCAGCTGTAACCGAACAATTTTACAATCAAATTTCTAAACTAAGAGCCATACATCGTATTTGGAACTTATGGCAACAATCTAATACGCACTTGCCAAGTTTATTACTTTCAACATCAAACAGTACACGATTTTATTCGGCATTAGATGCAGATACTAATATACTTCGTTCGGCTGTATCGGTTTTAGCATCAAAAATTGGTGGTGCTTCTGCTATTCAAAACACAACGGCTCATTTGCATCTTCAGCAACATGAATTTAATTACGAATATTTAGCAATAGCACAACAATTGCTTATGCGAGAAGAAATGTTATTGCATCACTATGCGGATATATCATGCGGTGCCTATTTTGTTGAATATTATACCGATGCATTAGCTGAAAAAGCCTTATACTGGATTTCAGAAATTCAAAAACAGGGCGGAATACATAATGCAATTCAAAAGGGCTGGATAAAAACTCAATTGGATATGCAACAGCAGCAACAGGATGCTGCATTTTGGAATAATGAACAATTTAAAATTGGTATTAATGCCTTTTTACAGCATTCGGATGTTTCTAGGTTACAAGTAAAAAGTGACAATACCTTTCCAGGATATAATTACGAAATTAAAGCACATGCAAACACTACCCTTTAACCTGCAGTTAAAATATCGTAGAGTTGGTCCACATGAATTGACCTCAACACAATTTTTAAGTGCTGAAGGAATTGATTTTAAAACCAACATACCGTTTCAGGCGTATTCACATCTTGGCACGCAAGCCGGACAAGCCCCTTTTTTAAGAGGTCCTTACGCCAGCATGTATACAAAAAACCCATGGACCATCAGGCAATATGCCGGGTTTAGCACAGCAGAAGAAAGCAATGCGTTTTACAAAAAAAATTTAAAAGCCGGACAAAAAGGACTTTCAGTGGCTTTTGATTTAGCGACACATCGTGGATATGATAGTGATCACGATCGTGTACGTGGAGATGTTGGAAAAGCTGGGGTTGCCATAGATTCTGTTGAAGACATGAAGGTGCTATTTAAAGATATTCCGTTAGATCGCATGAGTGTTTCAATGACCATGAATGGCGCTGTAATTCCCATTTTAGCATTTTATATTGTAGCAGCCGAAGAGCAGGGTGTACGTCCTGACCAGCTTTCTGGAACCATTCAAAATGATATTCTAAAAGAATTTATGGTTCGAAATACTTACATCTATCCGCCTGAATACAGTATGCGATTAATTGCAGATGTATTTAAATACACATCAAAGCACATGCCTAAGTTTAATTCCATTTCCATAAGTGGTTACCATATGCATGAAGCTGGTGCAACAGCTGACATTGAGCTTGCGTATACATTGGCGGATGGTTTAGAGTACATTAAAACCGGTTTAAAAGCCGGACTCCACATAGATGATTTTGCGCCGCGATTATCTTTTTTTTGGGGTATTGGTATGCATTTTGGAATGGAAATTGCCAAGCTAAGGGCAGCACGCGTATTATGGACTGAACTGGTACAAGCATTTAATCCTCAAAATCCAAAATCACTGATGTTACGCACGCATAGCCAAACCAGCGGCTGGAGTTTAACCGAACAAGATCCGTACAATAACATTAGTAGAACATTATATGAAGCTATGGCGGCTGTTTTAGGGCATACCCAAAGTTTACATACCAACTCACTGGATGAAGCAATTGCTTTACCAACCGATTACAGTGCTCGCATTGCCCGAAACACGCAACTGTTTTTACAACATGAAACAGATGTTTGTTCAACAGTTGATCCCTGGGGAGGAAGCAATCACATTGAATATTTAACACAGTCGCTTATTGAAAAAGCACGTCAGCATATTAATGAAATTGAAGCACTTGGAGGCATGGCCAAGGCCATTGAATCGGGAATTCCAAAATTGCGAATTGAAGAAGCAGCCTCCCGCAGACAAGCACGAATAGACTCTGAACAAGATATAATTGTTGGTATAAACCGTTACGCTTCTGGCATAAAGCAAGTTGTGGAAATACGTGAAATTGATAATACTAAAGTTTTAAATTTGCAATTGCAACAGCTTAAAACACTTCGTGAAAAACGTGATGCTAAAGCGGTTTCAAAAGCACTATCAGAACTAACGCATGCTGCTACACAAAATGCTAATATTTTAGAATATGCACTACATGCCGCCCGTTGCCGCTGTACACTTGGCGAAATTTCTGCAGCATTAGAATCTGTATTTGGACGTTACACCGCTAAAATCCAAACGGTTTCAGGTATATACAAACAAGTTATGAATACACACCCTTCATTTTCAAAAGCCGTTGCGTTAAGTCAGCAATTTGCAGAGCGCGTAGGTCGCAGGCCACGTATACTTGTAGCTAAAATGGGGCAAGACGGACATGACCGTGGTGCCAAAGTTATTGCCAGCAGCTTTTCCGATATGGGATTTGATGTGGACCTAGGGCCTTTATTTCAAACGCCTGATGAAGTTGCTAAACAAGCTATTGAAAACGATGTACATATTATAGGCATATCAACATTGGCCGGAGGACATAAAACGCTCATCCCCGAGTTAATACAACAGTTAAAACGGTTAAATCGTTCTGATATTCGGGTAATAGCAGGAGGCGTAATTCCTGAAATAGATTATGATTTTTTAAAAAATTGTGGGGTATTGCAGATTTTTGGGCCTGGAACGGTTGTTAGCGCCTCGGCTGTTGAAATTTTAAATGAATTGCTTTTGCATGTCAAGGTTTAATCTTTTAAAATTCCCATGCGTTTTCCTAAACCTTCCAGATAGGATTTTACATCAGTACTGGTTTTCTGATCACCCGTAGCTCTGGCATATGCATCAGCCATACTAAGCATGTTTTGATGGTAAAATATTCGCATTTCATCAATACTCATGGTTTTAGTCCAAAGATCAATTCGTAAGGTATTACCCTCTTTTTCATCCCATAAAGCAATCATAACACTTTTGCAGGTTTTTGGCGGTTCATGCGTATCGGCAAACCATTCAATTTGTTCGGGTAATTGATGTGTATCGAGTTGAACCTTAAATGAAAGTAATTTTTGATCGGACATGTTTTAGGAATTGGAATTTAAATTGTACCCCGGGCCGGACTCGAACCGGCATGTTCGTTAAAACACTGGTGTTTGAGACCAGCGCGTCTACCAATTCCGCCACCGAGGCAGGTCGGCAAAACTACATTAATACACCTAATAATGCAAGTTAATATGTATATATTTTCTTTTTTTGTGGTATATTTGCAGTCCCCATGGAATCGCAAGTTCGTTTATTTTCGGGTATTGCCTCAGAAGGATTGGCTGAAAAAATTGCAAAATCGTATGGCAAGGATTTGGGTAAGCTAATACATTACCGTTTTAGCGACGGTGAATTGCAGGCTTCATATGAAGAAAGTATACGTGGGCAAAGTGTTTACATTATTCAAAGCACCATGCCTCCTGCAGATAATCTTATGGAATTACTATTACTTATTGATGCTGCAAAACGTGCAAGTGCCCGTCATATTGTAGCGGTTGTTCCGTATTTTGGATATGCGCGCCAAGACCGCAAAGATCAGCCACGGGTTGCTATTGGTGCTAAACTGGTAGCTGACATGCTTGCTGTTGCCGGAGCTACGCGGGTAATGACAATGGATTTGCATGCCGATCAGATTCAAGGTTTTTTTAATGTTCCTGTAGATCATTTGTATGCTTCTACTATATTTTTACCTTATATAAAATCCTTGCAATTAGATGCATTAACCATTGCCGCCCCTGACATGGGAGGTAGTAAACGTGCAAATGCTTACGCAAAGCATCTTAATGCAGAAATGGTTATTTGCTACAAACAACGTGCTAAGGCTAATGTAATAGAAAGTATGACCGCCATTGGTGAAATTGAGGGTCGTAATATTGTACTCATTGACGATTTAATTGATACCGGTGGTACCCTGTGTAAAGCAGCAGAAATGATGTTAGACCGTGGTGCAAAAAGTATAAGGGCTTTATGTACCCATGCCGTTTTATCGGGTAAAGCCATGGAAACTATAGCACAATCTAAACTAACTGAATTGGTTGTCACTGACACAATACCACATTTAGATACACCTGAAAAAGTTAAAGTGCTGAGTGTGGCAGATTTATTTGCAAAAGTGATACACAGTGTGCATCATTATGAATCCATAAGTGAAAATTTTATTGTTAAATAACCCGGATGTTAAAATAATAACCCCAAGCTGTTCCGGGACAGTGTAAGGACTAAAAAAAAATAAAAAAATGAAAACAGTATCATTGAGCGGTTCGCCAAGAGCGAACGTAGGAAAAACAGATGCTGCTGCCCTAAGAGCAAAAGGCATGGTGCCTTGTGTAGTTTATGGCAACGGTAAACAATTGCATTTTTACGCTGACGAACGTCATTTTAAGGATATTTTATATACTCCGGACACAAAATTGGTGCACTTAAACATGGGTTCTGATACCTATAAAACGATCGTTCAAGAATCCCAATTTCATCGCATTTCGGATCGCCTAATGCATGTTGATTTTTTAATTGTTGAAGATCAAAAACCGGTTACGCTGATGCTACCTGTAAAAACAATTGGACAATCTGAAGGTGTTAAAGCTGGTGGTAAACTTAATGTAAAAATGCGTAAACTTAAAGTGCGTGGGTTAATTTCTAAAATGCCTGATGCTATTGAATTAAATGTAGAGACGCTGCAAATTGGAAAATCGATTAGCGCTGGTGATATAAAAATAGATGGTTTACAAATTTTACATCCCTCTAATATTTCGGTAGTATCTGTTCAAGTAACACGTGCTGCTGCTGCTGAAGAAGCCGCAACTACAACAGCTGCTGCTGCAACTGCACCCGCTGCAACACAGGCTGCTGCACCTGCAAAAAAATAAAATAGATAAATTTTATAATACATAAAAAAGGCCCGAGATTAGGGCCTTTTTTAGTGCTATTAAATGACTTTTGATGTGGTTTTAGCAAAATTCATCGTAAACCGCTTTAAGGTGATTGGAAATAGAATCTGCGGTTTGACCTTCAATATGATGGCGTTCAACAAAATGAACAAGCTTACCGTCTTTGAACAAAGCAATGGACGGGCTACTGGGTGGATAAGGTTGAAAATGTTTACGAGCCTGAGCTACGGCTTCGGCATCAAATCCAGCAAATACGGTTGTTAGTTTGGCTGGTTTTTTGGAATGGTTTAAACTTTTTTTAACTCCCGGTCGGCATGCACCAGCGGCACATCCGCAAACAGAATTAACAACCATTAAAACAGTGCCTGGAGATGCTACTGCGCGGTCAACCAATTCGGCACTCGTTAAATCGTCAAATCCGGAATTGGTTAATTCAGATTTCATTGGAACTACAATGGCTTCGGGATACATATATTTTTTTTACAAACTTACATTCAAATTTAAAATCAAATTCATTAATTATGTTAATAACTTATAAAATTCATACTCTTGGGTATTATGGTTACTGCGTTAATATCGCTTTTCGAATCTTATATTTGTTACAAATTTATTAATCGTAAATATGTACAAAAGCCTCATTATTATTGTTACCGCATCCATTTTGTGTGTAATCTCATACAATGCACAAAATATCCAATTGGTACGTGAAAAAGTTTATGCGCCAGGTGTTCCTGGTATTGCCTTTAAGCAGTTTGTTTTAGATAATGGATTACAGATTCTTTTGCATGAAGATCATTCAGATCCCGTAGTATATGTGGATGTAACCTATCATGTGGGAAGTGCTCGTGAACAAGAGGGGAGAAGTGGGTTTGCGCATTTTTTTGAACACATGATGTTTCAGGGATCTAAACATGTTGCAGATGAGCAGCATTTTAAAATTATAACAGAAGCCGGAGGAACGCTTAACGGAACCACAAATTCTGACCGAACAAATTATTTTGAAACTGTACCCAGTAATCAGCTTGAAAAAATGTTATGGCTTGAAGCCGATCGTATGGGTTTTTTATTAGATTCTGTTACACAGCGTAAATTTGAAGTACAACGGGCAACGGTTAAAAATGAACGTGGACAACGCTACGATAATGCGCCCTATGGTTTAGTAAGTGAAAAAATAGGTGAAGCCTTGTATCCTCAAGGTCATCCATATAGCTGGACAACTATAGGATATATTGAAGATTTAAACCGTGTTGACGTAAATGATCTAAAACGTTTTTATTTAAGATGGTACGGTGCAAAAAATGCAGTTTTAACCGTTTCGGGTGATTTTAAATCAGACACCTGCTTAAAATGGATTCAAAAATATTTTGGTACTATAAGCAGTGGTCCACAGGTAACGAATCCGTTTAAAGCACCAATTAGTTTAAATACTTCACGGTATATTTCGTATACCGACAATGTAAAGTTTCCCATGTTGGTAATTGCTTTTCCAAGTGCTGCGGCCCATACACATGATGATGCAGCTTTGGATGCTTTAGCGCAAATTTTAGCCGGTTCACAATCCTCACCCTTATACGTTGACTTTATAGAAAGTAAAAAGGCTGTAAGTGTAAATGCATTTCAATATTCACGTGAATTGACTGGTCAATTTGAAATACGTATTCGTGCTAATGCCGGAACATCACTTAAAGACATGGAGGCGCAATTGAATCAGACGCTTTTAAACTGGGCTAAAACCGGCCCAAGCGATGATGATATTCAACGCTTTAAAGCGCAATACCGCAGTACATTGTGGAATCAATTAAATACCGTTCAGGGTAAAGGATCACTCTTAGCATCGTACCATACGCTTACTGGAGATGCCGATTTTTTAAATCAAGATTTTCAACATTACAATGATTTAACTAAAGAAGATATTCGCAGGGTGTTTGAATTTTATATTGCCAATCATCCTGCTGTTATATTAAGTTGTGTGCCTAAAACGAAACCTGAAGGTATTGCAGCTGCTGATAATTGGAGTATGTATAAGCGAACTATTGAAGAGGAACGTGCCGAATACAAGAGTCTGGTATATACCGCACCAAGAGATAATTTTAACCGTATGCGGCAGCCCGAGGCATCGCTGTTAAAGGCAATTCCTGTGCCTCAGGTAACAACTGCGCTTTTATGGAATAAAATTCCTTACATCTATACACAGGACAATGAAATTCCTAAAACAACGGTAGCATTACATTTTAAAATGGGACATCGTTTTGAAGCTAAAGAACATGCGGGTATTGCGCAGTTGTGTGCCCGGATGTTAACACAAAGTACCACGCAACAATCTGCCAAAGCGCTAGAATCGCAATTAGAACGAATAGGAGCAACCATCAGATCATGGGCAACGGATGATGAAATTAACATACAGGTTCAGTCTGAAACTTCGCATCTTACGGAGGCATTACAGGTTTTAAAAATGTATGTTTTGAATCCAAAATTTGACACTAATGAATTTGAATTAGAGCGTAAACAAATGCTAGATGCCTATCAGCAATCGCTAACAAGTGCCTCAGCAATCGCCGATATGGGTTTTAGGGCAAAATTGTATGGTAAACACGTAATGGGTTTGCCAACTGGAGGTACAAGTGAAAGTTTAAAATCAATTACACAAAATGATATTATTGCATTTTTTAAACACCTAGGTACACTTAATCTTAGTATCTCAGCATGCGGTTCAGCCGATTGGTCAAAAATTGCAGCGGATCTTGATTTTTTAAAAACATTACAAACCGGAAAAAAAATTACATATACACAGGACGTACATTCTAAGTTAAATGGTACTGTTATTTATTTTATTGATAAACCCCAAGCTGCTCAAAGTGAAATACGAATTGGAGGCATGCGAATGCCATTTGATGCTACAGGCACATTTTTTAAGTCACAGGTAGCTAATTTTGCATTTGCAGGGGCGTTTAACAGCAGAATAAATTATGAACTACGTGAAATAAAAGGCTGGACCTACGGTACCCGAGGTTCTTTTATGGGTAATACCTACAATGGACCGTATCAAATTTCAGGAGGATTTAAAGCCAATGCTACCGATAGCACCTTAAGGGTCTTTTTTGATCAATTTAAACAATTGCAAACCAAGGGTTTAACATTATCTGAATTTGATTTTGCCAAGAGTTCAATTACTCAAAGTGAAGCTTTAAAATACGAAAGTCAAGCACAAAAATTAGGATTTATAAAACGCCTATTAGATTACAATTTAAAAACACAATATACACAAGAACAAGCTCAGCTCTTAAAACGCTTAACCTTAACGGAATTGAACATTTTAGCAAAAAATCAATTGAATTTACAAAACATGTTTATCATTGTGGTCGCTGATAAAAATACTACCTTTGAAAAGGTTAAAGCATTAGGCTTGCCAACTCAAGAAATAGATGTATTCGGAAATCCAAAACCTTAAACGATATGAACTTTGATGTAATAGTAATTGGAAGTGGTCCTGGAGGCTATGTTACAGCCATTCGCGCTGCACAATTAGGATTTAAAACCGCAGTGGTTGAAAAAGAAAGTTTAGGGGGCGTCTGCCTCAATTGGGGTTGTATACCTACCAAAGCGTTACTAAAAAGTGCTCAGGTGTTTGAGTACTTAAATCATGCCAAAGATTATGGTATTTCTGCAGATTCCATTACGGCTGATTTTTCTGCAATCATTAAACGTAGTCGTGATGTAGCGGATGGTATGAGTAAAGGCATTCAGTTTTTAATGAAAAAAAACAAAATTGAGGTGCTTTCTGGAACAGGAAACGTTTTAACCGGTAAGCGTGTATCGGTACGTTCAAATGATGGTAAAGATACTGTATACCAGGCACAACATATAATTATAGCTACAGGTGCGCGTTCACGGCAATTACCAAATTTACCTCAAGACGGAAAAAAAATTATTGGATACCGTGAAGCTATGACCTTGCCTAAACAGCCTAAAGAATTGGTAGTGGTGGGCAGTGGAGCTATAGGCATTGAATTTGCATACTTTTATGCCACGTTGGGCACCAAAGTTACGGTTGTAGAATTTATGCCCACTATAGTTCCTGTTGAAGACGAAGATGTGAGTAAACAACTTGAAAAGTCGCTAAAAAAAATAGGTGTAACCATATTAACATCCACTTCTGTTGAAAGTGTTAATACTAAGGATGCTCGTTGTAAAGTCACGTTAAAAACAGCATCCGGCCTATCGGAAATTGAAGCGGATATTGTTTTGTCTGCAGTAGGAATTGAAGCCAATATTCAGGATTTGGGTTTAGAAGCCGTTGGAATTAAAACAGAAAATGGTAAAATAGCAACAAATCCTTTTTATGCCACCAATATTCCAGGTTATTATGCCATAGGGGATTGTGTGGGCGGACAAGCTTTGGCCCATGTGGCAAGCGCTGAGGGTATTATTTGTGTTGAGAAAATAAAAGGCCTTCATGTGGAGCCCTTAAATTACAATAATATACCGGGTTGCACGTATTGCCAACCCGAAATTGCCAGTGTAGGCTATACCGAACATAAAGCAAAAGCCGCCGGCTATCAAATTAAAGTTGGTAAATTCCCGTTTTCAGCCTCCGGAAAAGCCAAAGCCTCTGGTGCATCCGATGGATTTATAAAATTGATTTTTGATGCCAAATATGGTGAATTGTTAGGTGCCCATATGATTGGTGCTAATGTTACTGAAATGATTGCTGAAATAGTGGCATTGCGAAAACTGGAAACTACCGGACACGATTTAATTAAAACCGTTCATCCACACCCAACGATGAGTGAAGCTATTATGGAGGCTGCCGCTGCAGCTTATGGCGAGGTGATACATTTATAAGCGTCGTTTTAGGCGGTTGCGTTTTTGTAAAAATGCATGTAAGAGGGCATTATAATTATTTCCAGCATGTAGTTTGAAATAATCAAACGAATACTTTTGGCACACGGTTTCCCATTTTTTAAGAAAGGAATGCATTTCATTTTGATAAATATTTTTAAGCGCTTGCGGGTTTATTTTTATTTCTGATTGTTGCTCCAAATCTATAAATCGGTACAACTGATTTTCAAAATTAAATTGCACTTCAGTGGCCTCGTCCAATACGTGAAATACTATAACATCGTGTTGATTGTGTTTAAAATGCTGAAGTGCATGTTCAAATGCAGGCATTGAAGCTTCTGTAAAAAATCCATCGGTGAAAATTACAATTAGTGCCTGTTTTTTTAAGTGTTCTGCAATATAGTGCAAGGTTGTATCGGGAGAATTATGGGGAACTGGCGCTGAAGCTAACAATGCAGCTAATCGCAAGCGTATTTGCTGAACATGTGTTTTAGTGCTTTTTTCAGAGAACAAATGCAAGGCTTGATCTTGTATTAAACTTAAGCCAAACGCATCGCGTTGATTGCGTAGCAATTCGATTATACTGGCTATAGCATATACGGCGGTTTTAATTTTAGAATACGATTCGGGATAAAACATGCTCGCCGAAGCATCCAAAATAAAATGACATCTTAAATTTGTATCATCCTCATATTGTTTGGTTAATTGTTTGCCCGTACGAGCATATTGCTTCCAGTCTAAAAACCTTAAATTATCTCCTTCTAAATACGGTCGATGTTCGGCAAATTCAACTGAAAATCCATGGTACGGGCTATGGTGCATTCCGCTAATAAAACCCGACACAATACCTTTGGCTTGTATTTCAATATCTTTAATGTATTTGATTTCAGAATCCAATATTTTAAGTATTTGTGCGTTAAATTAAATAACTTTACGCAAAGTCATGCGCTGTTATGAAATAAAGGTTAAAGGACATGTTCAAGGGGTAGGATTTCGTATGTTGACTCAAAAAAAAGCACAACAGTTAAATTTATCCGGTTGGGTTAAAAACGAAATACACGGTGGGGTTATTATATATGCGCAGGGAATAGAAAATGCTATAAATCTATTGATTGATTGGTGTTACACAGGCTCACCACGCGCTCATGTAGATGAGGTAATTGCTCGTGAAGTGGCTGTACAGGGATTTAGTACTTTTGAAATTCGAAAATGAAAAAAATAGCATTACATTGTTTATTAATAGCATTTGTATTTCCTATAAGGGCACAAACCACTGTTGATGAAGTTTATGCTGTTGTGGGCAAGTATCCTATATTAAGATCGGATATACAAGAAGCATTACTTGAACTTGAATCTGTTCAAAAACCTGATGTATGCAATGCGCTTGAATCTGTTTTATTTCAAAAATTACTTTTAGTACAAGCCGATCATGATAGTATAACCGTAAGTGATGCGGAGGTTGAAACCGAGCTTAGTCGAAGAATGGCTTATTTTATTAATAAATTTGGATCTGAGTCTAAAATGGAGGCCTTTTATGGTAAACGCCTCAACGTAATTAAAGATGAATTTCGACCCGATGTTGAAGAGCGCATGTTGTCCGAACGTGTATTACAAAAAATTAGCGGATCGTCAAAGCTTACTCCCTCGGAGGTGCGTCAGTTTATAAATGCAATACCAACTGACAGTTTACCCCTTATTAATTCTGAACTTGAGCTTCAGCACATGGTTTTTAAAACTAAAATAAGTACCGAGGCGAAGGCGCTTGCATTTAAAACCATAAGTGAATTTAGAAAACGGGTTGCTGACGGTATTAGCTCAATGAGCACTATGTGTCGTTTGTACAGTGAAGATCCCGGATCTGCAAAAGACGGAGGTTTTTATGCCAATGTAGCTCGTGGAACCATGGTGCCTGAGTTTGATGCGGTGGCATTTAGGCTTAAACCGGGAGAATTATCTCAGGTTTTTGAAACCTCATACGGCTATCATTTCATACAACTTATACAGCGTAAAGGTGATTTATTAGATTTACGCCACCTGCTTATAATTCCTAAAATTTCAAATTCCGATCGGTACAACACGCGTAAACTCGCCGATTCTGTTTACAAACTTTTAAAAAGCAATACCCTTGATTTTGAAACTGCAGTAAAACGATACAGTGAAGATGCTGAAACCGTTCAGCAAAATGGCTTATTAATAAATCGTAATAATGCCAGCACACGATTTGATAACGATGCTTTAAATTTAATAGATCCCGGACTTATAGTCGTATTAAACCCTATGCAAGAGGGTGCTGTTTCAGAACCTATGGAATTTATGACGGATGATGGTAAGCCGGCCTATCGCATTTTAAAACTTAAAAGTAGAATTCCCCCACATAAAGCCAATTTAAAGGATGATTATCCAAGACTTTATCAAATGGCTGTACAAACAGAACAGGCAAAGTCCCGCCAGGAATGGATTAAAACACATGTTCCTAAAACCTATATTCGAATTAACGACACCTTAACTTGTAAAATAAATTCTGTTTGGACATCCGTAAAATAACACATAGTAACTTTGTAGTACTTCTTTTATTATGTGTATCATATAATTTTTTATTATCACAATCGGCTCAAACGTCCTTTAGATTATTAAACATGCCGGTAAATGCACGTCATGCTGGAATGGCTGATTTGGCAATTGTACAATGGGATCGCAACATACAAGCCGGGGCTGTGCAACCAGCGCTTTTACGTCCTGAAATGTCAAAGCAATGGTATGTTCATTTTAGTAATCAGGGTCCGGCGTTTAAACAACATGGACTGTTTACTGCATACAGTATAAAAAAAGCCGTATTGGGTATTGGCATACGAAGCATTCAGGCCCGCCAACTAAAAGGTATGGATGACTTTGGAAATGCAACAAGTTCATTTAACGTTGGTGAATATCAATGTAAAATATATTACAAGCGTTTTATAGCTGATTCCATATTTAGTATAGGAATTGGAACCGGTTTACTTTGGCAACAATTTGAATTATACCGTGCATTTGCAAGTACCTGCGACGCCTCTATAATGGCACATTTATCTGCAAATACACATTTGGCATTAAATATTAAAAATGTAGGTTGGATTTGGCACGCTACTTATACAGCAAATTCACTGCCGTTTACAACACAATTTGGAATTTCACATAAACTCAGTAAAGCACCATTTCGATTAATGTTGGTTTATGAAGGTTTAGAACAGTTTAACCGAATTGTGCCAAAACAAATTACAAACACTAATACAGCGTTTAATACTCCAATTACAGACTCAACAGATTGGCAAAAATTTGCAGAACGCAGTTCAAATTTTTTTAAAATGTTAAGTAATCATATACAGCTGGGTACAGAAGTTGTTTTTTCAGAGCAATTTAAATTAAGTTTTGGATATACTTTTAGAAGGGCACAAGAAGAGGAATTAGAGCGAAGTATTAATACTACCGGTTTAAATTTTGGAATGATGTTTCAAACCAGAAGGTTTGGATTTTCGTATGGGTTTCAGAATATATCAGTACCCTTAGGAGGGCATTACGTTACTTTTACAATACCTATTAAATCATTACGCAGGGCTTATAAATAGCCTTTAGATTGCATCCATTCATCGTTAAACATTTTACCGAGATAACGCGTGCCATGATCATGTATAATGATTACAACAAAATCACCCTTTTTAAATCGTGACTGCATTTGAAGTGTACCGGCAAATGCAGCACCGGCACTATTTCCTGCAAAAATACCTTCTTCACGAGGTATACGACGTGTCATTAAAGCAGCATCTTTATCACTTACTTTTTCAAAATGATCTATAATTGAAAAATCAACATTAGCAGGTAAAAAATCTTCACCAATGCCTTCGGTCACATAGGGATAAATTTCTTCGGGTTTAAAAATGCCGGTTTCTTTATACGACTTAAAAACCGAACCGTAAGTATCTATACCTAATACTTGAATTGTGGATTGCTGTGCTTTTAAATATTTTCCAGTACCGCAGAGTGTGCCGCCTGTTCCAACGCCTGCAATAAGATGTGTAATGGCTCCCTGACTTTGGTTCCAAATTTCTGGCCCTGTTTGTTCGTAATGGGCTTTTGTATTGCTAAGATTATCATATTGATTGGGTTTCCATGAATTTACAATTTCACGACTTAAACGTGATGAAACACTATAATAGGAACGTGGATCTTCGGGTTCAACATCGGTAGGGCAGACTATTACTTCAGCGCCGAAAGCTTTTAACGCATCAATTTTTTCTTTACTTTGTTTGTCTGTGGTTGTAAAAATGCACTTATAGCCTTTTATAACAGCGGCTATGGCAAGTCCCATTCCTGTATTACCGCTGGTGCCTTCTATAATTGTTGCACCGGGCTTTAATAGGCCTTGCTGTTCTGCATCTTCAATCATTTTAAGAGCCATGCGGTCTTTAATAGAGTTTCCGGGATTAAAGGTTTCTATTTTAGCATATACCGGGCATGGAAAATGTTTAAAAATGGCATTTAGTTTAACTAAGGGTGTATTTCCAATGGTATCTAAAATTGAATTACAAAGGTTTGTATTCATAAGTAGTGGTGCGTTCGCCGCAAATATTTGTTTCAAAACAATGGGTTATCCATTTTGGGTCTTGTGATTGCCCCAGTAAAACCATTAATTTGGTAATACTAGCCTCAAGTGTCATATCGCCTGCGCTAATAACACCTAAAGCTTTAAATTGCATACTGGTTTGGTACATGCCTTGAATAACAGCACCGGCTTTACATTGTGATACATTTACAATAAGTATTCCCGATTCGATTACTGATTTTAAATACGTAGTAAACCAATCCGACGTGGGACCGTTTCCAGCACCAAAGGTATGTAAGATGAGTGCTTTAACCGATTTAAGTGCTGATAATGGCACACAATTATTTAGGTTCATTCCAGGAAACAATGGTAAAACGTACAGGGCATTACTTAATGTAGTATTTACTTTAAAAACAGCGTCGGATGCCGGTGCTAAAATATATTGGTCGTTGTAAGTGATATGCACACCGGCTTCAGCAAGTAATGGATAATTGGGCGATTTAAATGCCTCAAAATGTTCTGCATTATACTTAATGCAACGATTGCCCCGATACAGTTTATATTCAAAATATACACATACTTCAGAAATTTTAGCAGTGCCATCAGGGCGTTTAGCCGCTGCCAATTCAATGGCTGTAAGTAAATTTTCTTTGCCATCGGTTCGTACAACACCAAGGGGCAGTTGAGAACCGGTTAAGATTACGGCTTTATTTAAATTAACAAGCATAAAGCTTAAGGCACTGGCCGTATAGCTCATCGTATCACTTCCATGTAAAATAACAAAGCCATTATACGCATGGTATTGCGCCTTAATTAGATTTACCAATTCAACCCAGTGGCTAAAGTTCATGTTGGAGGAATCAATTGGCTGCTGCGTGGTTATGGCATCTAATTTTAATGGTAAATGATGCAATTCAGGCATAAGGTCATTGAGTTTTGAAAATGCAAAGGGGCGTAACTCGCCACTTTGAGCATCCTGAACCATACCTATGGTACCCCCGGTATAAATTAATAGTATACGGGTATCTTCCTTAGAATTCATTAAAATGGAAAATCATCTGCATCTTCTGGAGTACCAGAAACAGGTGCACTCTGTGATGAACCTGAGTTGGATGAAGCAGCGGATGACGGGCCGGCTGAATTAATTTTTTCTATGCGCCAAGCTTCGAGCGTATTGAAATATTTTATTCCCTGCGGGCCATTCCATTCCCGACCACGTAAGTTAAAATGTACTTTTATTTCATCTCCTTCGTGATAACCATCTAAAACAGTGCATTTATCTTGAGTTAACTGAAAAGATACATGTTGAGGGTAATTTCCTGAAGGCTCTGTGGTTAATACAAATTCACGTTTTTTAAAACGATCACTCACAACTTGAGTGTCAAACTTTACTTTTAAAAGACCAATTATTTCCATAGCATTTATATTTTTACGGCTTTAAATTATTTATTTTTAAGTGGTTTTATTGTAATAGTTATCAAATGCTAATAACAAACACCAGGCCTCAAGGCAGTTATTTTGCTTCATTAAATGGTTTAATCTAATAATCATATCATTTTGATTATCAGGTATTTGATTTAATTTTATGTATTCATCAACAGTTTTATTATTGGGAATAGTGGAAATACTGGCTAAAAAAGATTTGATATTTGCATTTAATACCTGATTATTTTTAATAAAATCTGGTAATTGATCGTATCCAATTCCTAATTCCGATATAGGCTTTGTAATTTCAAAAAATCCGTCCGGAATCATACGGTAATACCAATTATCACCGGCACGTGCAACCAAATCTAATGCAAATGGATTAAGCTTTTGATCAGCATTTAAAAGTGCATCATCCACATGCATATGTAATACCTCCGCCAATACTAAATTTCCGGCACCACCGGAGGTTCCTAATTCTACAATATTGGTAATTCGGCATTCAAATTGAATTTTACTTTCAGCAATGCGAAAGGGTTTAACCGCTATAGAACGAAGGGGTGTTAATCCACTTTTATCAAACTCGCTAATTTCAGGTGCATAGGGACTGCTGGATAGACTGCAGGCCTGAATGATATCATAATGCACTAAATTTACAACACATTCGGGAATTTCTTTTAAATTGATAAGGGTGTCTTTTGCAGCTCCGGTTTTTCCGCTTAAGGCAGGTGAAAAAACCAAAAGCGGCGGATTTGAGGACATCACATTAAAAAAACTAAAGGGTGCAATATTAGAGATGCCTGTTACGCTGATACTGCTTACAAAAGCTATAGGGCGAGGAACAATGGCATTTTGGAGCCAACGTTGCCGGTCGGGTGTGCTTAAGGTATTAAAATCAAGTGAAAGCATATTAAAACACTGCAAACATACGCAGATTTAAGGTGCGGTTACTTAAATAATTGGGTACAGCATAGCGGTTTCCAGTAATGTCCTGAATCCAAGTATAGGAGGCAATATTGGATATTTGTAAAATATTAAATAATTCTACAAATAAGGTTAATTCACTAAGTCCAGCCGTTTTATAACGTCCAAACAGTTTATGATTTGAAGTAATGGCATTGTATGCAAAACCAACATCCACTCTTCGGTAGGGCGGCATCCGTAAAACTTGCGTCCATCGCTGATGTTGGGGTGGTCCAAATGGTAATCCTGTACCAAACTGCATGGTCATGTTAAATTTAAATTGCGGGTATTTTGGTAAATAATCTTGAAAAAAGAAGCCTAGATGTAAAAGTTGGTCAGTTGGTCTGGGAATCCATCCCGGATCTATAAAGGAACTATCTGTTTTTATTTGGTCAAACGTATATCCTTTAATAATGGTTTCACCAGCAGCATTTTTATAAATATAATGCCGGTTATCCTTACTGTATTCTTGAGTTTGTAAGAAGCCCAAATTAATCCAACTTTCTGCGCCCGGAACTAAATTGCCATTTAGCCTAATGTCATATCCTGCAGCATAACCGGTAGTATTGTTATTAGCAAAATAGCGGATTCGAATATTATCAATTTCATAGGGGTTAAGCTGTGTAAACGTTTTGTAATACAAAGCTTGTATTAACCGAAACGGACGATTCCAAAGGTTAAATTGATAGTCGGCATTTATGTTATACTGAATCGATTTTTGAGCTTTAACCTGCGGATTGAGTTCGCCTGTTAAATTACGGAGTTCTCTGTAAAATGGCGCCTGATAATATATACCTCCACTGGCACTAAAAACCCAGTTTGATGTCCAATTAGGTACATATTGAATACGTAGGCGCGGCGACCAAAGGTGTTGTTTTGTATACGACCAAAATTGATGTCGTATACCGCCAATACATGTCCATAGTGAAGAATCTTTTTGCTTAAAGTCATGTTCATACTGGATATAGGTTTGTGCGCGTTGATTAAACAAAGCATGAGACGTGCTTAAAACCTCTTGTAGTTGAATTGCATTAGGATTGTAGGGTTGTATAAATCCTGCAGAGTCGGTCATGCGCCATTCTTTAAGACGATCTTGTATGATTTCGTTTTGAAGTTTTATTCCCCATTTTAATCGCTGATGTGCCAGAGATTCAAATTGACCTTTGTGTTCCAGTTGCATAACAGAAACCGATAAGGTGTTTCGTGCATGTTGTAAAAATGTACCAACACCTCGATTAAAAGCAACTTGTCCGTAATTGGGTTTACTTAAATCGGTTTCCAGCTGGTCAATCCAATACTGACCTTGTAAGGTGGTACGTTCAGTTTCTAAAGATGTATAGGCATAGGCCAAATATTTAAGTTGTAAATTTGAATGCACGGCGTGCTGTATTGCAATTCCGGCAAATTGACTTTGATTTTGTAAAAGTTCTTGACCATCAAAATAAACCCTTAAACGTAAAGCTTCTTTAACGGTTCCAAAATTGGTTTCCTGTACGGTAGGTACAACTTGAAATGTATTTTTTGATGTGTATAGTAAGCTTTCAATACTATAATGTGAATTTAATCGGTATTTAAAAAATCCTTGTATATCCCATGCACGGGGTCGGTATGCACCTTGCATTTCAAGGCTATTAAACAGATATTGCAGGCTGCGGTATCTTGCACCAATATTCCATGATAGGGCATGTGATTTTGAAAGGCCTTCACTTTGAAATTGAGCACCTGTTAAACCTGTTGAAATTTGTGTGCGCCTTGTGAGTGGCGTGGTATACCGGACATCCAGTACACTGCTAAATTTATCGCCGTATTGAGCTTCAAAACCACCCGGTGAAAAGCGAAGTTGTTGAACCATTAATGGATTAATAAAACTAAGGCCTTCTTGCTGGCCACTGCGGGCTAATTGGGGTCTAAAAATTTCAAAATCGTTAACGTAAACAAGATTTTCATCAAAATTTCCGCCACGTACACTATAACCGCTGCTAAGTTCATTGTTAGCGCTAACCCCAATTTGAGTTTTAAGGAGGTCCTCAAAATTACCTGTAGTACTGGGTAATACTTTAAATAATTTAGGTTGAATAATTAAAATATCACTGCCACGTGATGCGTTGTCTGTAACAATAACTTCATTTAATTGATTTTTAAATTTTAAAGTAATTTTAAATTGCTTTACACTATCTTTTGGTAACACGTGTAATGTACATGCATGGTAGTTTAAATTTGTAACAACTAATGTGAGTGGGGTATTGTATGCGTTTAGCTGTAATGTAAATTGACCGTCTGCATTTGTAAATGAAACCTTTCGGGGATCTTCTTTAATAGCAATTTGTGCCATTTCAACTGCATTTGCAGTACTGTCTGTAACCTGTCCACGGATGGTATAGGTTTGAGCAATAATACCACCCGTATTTAAAAAAACTATTAAAAAAAATAAAACTCTCAAGACTATTTAAACGTGTAAAGCTATAAAAACGTATGTTAACTAGTTTATTTTAAGTATTTTTTTTACCACGTATGGTGTTTAATAAAACAGTTGTAAAAACATAAAATTCAAAGCTATATTTAGTTTTTATAAACATGAGTACAAATAAGCCCCAATGGAATACTGAAAAGGCTCTGAGTATTTTACAACAGTACTGGAAATATCCCGCTTTTAGGGGCATCCAAGAATCTGTTATTTGTGATGCTATTTTGCAGCAACACCAATTGGTGTTAATGCCCACAGGTGGTGGCAAATCGATTTGTTATCAACTACCCGCCCTGTATTGTAATGGTTTGGTTTTAGTTGTTTCTCCGCTTATTTCTCTGATGGAAGATCAGGTAGAACGCTTATTGCATTTAGGTATAAATGCTGCTTGTTTGCATTCGGGATGTACCGAAACTGAATGTCATGAAGCATTAAAATTATGCATGGAGGGGCAAATGCGGGTATTGTATGTGTCGCCCGAACGTTTGCAACAGCATATATTTATTATGCAACTACACTATTTAAAACCCATACTGTGCGTTATTGATGAGGCCCATTGTATTTCACAATGGGGGTTTGATTTTAGAACCTCTTACTTGGACGTTTGTGTTTTACGAGATATTTTTCCTAAAGTACCCGTAATGGCCTTAACAGCAACCGCTGGCCTTGAAGTGCTAAACGATATACAGCACATATTAAAGTTAAAAGCAGCTCAAATTAAAACACAGCATTTTATAAGACCGTTATTGAAATATCATATTCGGAATGTGTTACCCACGCCTGCATATGCTAAACGCTGGCTTGATTTTGCTGGGAGTCCAGGGATTTTATATTTCAGAAGTCGTAAAAAATGCGAACTCTGGAATCAACAGCTATTGCAGCTGGGTCTAAAGTCTGCATTTTACCATGCCGGATTAAGCACGTCTGCACGCAAACAAATACAAAACGAGTGGATGCAAAATTCAATTACCGTATTATGTGCAACTACGGCATTTGGAATGGGTGTGGATAAAGCTAATGTGCGATTGGTGATGCATATTGATTTACCTGAAAGTCCCGAATCGTATTATCAAGAATCGGGCAGGGCTGGTCGCGATCAAGAAGTTGCCTATGCGGTGTTGTGTATACAAACCCATTCATTAGAACAGTACAAACACTTTTTTAAAAAACGATATCCCGAATCACAACAATTGCATACACTGTTAAAGCATCTTTATGCCTATGCACACATTCCATATGGTTCGGGGTTACTTAAATGTATTGAGATGTCTTGGGATGTTTTTTGCCGGCAGTATAATTTAAATGTTGTGGAAGTACAGTATGGTATAGCACATTTAACGCGTTTTGGTTATATCGCATTGGAAGAAGGATGGAATAAAGGCAGCCAGGTTATGCTTAAATTACCCTTTGGCACAATGGATACGGCAGTACTTAACCCTGTATTTAAAACTATTATTCGCGCTTTGTTACGATTGTATCCCGAAATTCAACAGCATTTGGTGCGTATACAAGAAACTCAAATTGCTGCAATTTGTAAAACCAATTCAGACAACATAAAACAGTATTTAAACCAACTGCAAAAATTAGATTATTTAGTGTATTTACCACGTCAAGACAAACTTTTTTTAACCTTTTTAAAACCCCGGGCAGACGGCGATATATGGGATTGGCCTCAAGCATTGTATGAAAACCGAAAAACACAACAATATCAACGGTTGTGTAATATGATGCTGTATTTAAATGAACAGCACAGATGTTTACAACAGTATTTATTACAGCTGTTTTCAGCACCAGCAGATACGTCCTGTGGTAATTGTATGCATTGTAAACGCAATGCGCATATTCAATTGGTAAAATCCATTGTAATAAAACAGTTTGAATTGAATAAAACTCAAAATTTTAAATACCTACGTGAACAGCTTGATGTTGAACTTGAAATGTATTTACCCGAATATATACAGCAACTTTTGGCATCGGAGTATATTAAAATTGTTAATGCTGAGGGCCCATTGGAAAATCTTACCTTTGTATTACAACGGCCATGGCATTAATAGACATACAAAATATTACCCGCTATTATGATATGGGCTCTGAACGTGTTTATGCCTTAAATCAATTATCCCTTCAAATTCAAAAAAATGAATATGTTGCTTTAATGGGCCCCTCGGGTAGTGGTAAATCCACCTTAATGAATATACTTGGATGTTTGGATACACCAAATTCTGGACGCTATATTTTAAATTCAAGAGTGGTTTCAGAATTAAGCGATGATGCACTTGCTCAAATTCGAAACCGAGAAATTGGTTTTGTGTTTCAGGCATTTAATTTATTGCCCCGAATGCAGATTGTAGAAAATGTAGCATTACCACTGTTATATGCGGGAATTTCTAAATCGGAACGCCTACAGCGTGCCACGGAGGCTTTAATTCAGGTAGGTTTAGAACAACGATTACAGCATAAACCAAATGAATTAAGTGGTGGTCAAAAGCAGCGTGTAGCCATTGCTCGTGCGTTGGTTAATAAGCCGTCTATTATTTTAGCTGATGAACCTACCGGAAACTTAGATTCTGTTACCTCAAAAGACATTATGGCTGTATTTTCTGAAATTCAATCACGTGGAAATACAGTTATATTGGTAACCCATGAGGAAGACGTGGCTCAGCATGCACATCGCATAATACGTTTAAAAGATGGTGGACTTGAAACATAACATACGGTTAAATTACATACCAACACTTCTTGTATGGAGTATTTTTTTTAGTTTCTATACAATACAGGCACAACCTACTAAACCTTTATCATTTATTCAAGTGGGTTTAGGTGCACAACAACCTTTTTTGGATTTAGCTAAAGACTATGGTTCAAATTTAAATCTTAATGCAAGTGTTGGTCTGAAATGGAACAAGCATTGGATTTCGGGCATAGGATTTGAATATTTGTTTGGAACAACTGTTAAACAGGATGTTTTGTATGCTTTACGAAACGATGTTGGATATGTAACTAATAATGAAGGGTATCCTGCTGATGTACGGATTACCCAGCGTGGATTTCAGGTCTATTTAAAATGGGGATATCAAGGAAATTTATTTTCAGACCATGTATTTTGGGTTTTTACACCTGCTGTAACCTATCTTGAACATCAGGTTTATTTGTATGATGTTGAAAAAAAAGTTGTTGCCCTGCAGAATGAATCTATAAAAGGTTATGACCGATTATGTAACGGATTGGGAATACGAAACGAATGGGGAATAATGTATTTAAGTAAAAACCGTTTAAGTAATTTTTATATAGGATTTGATGCAACCTTTGCGTGGACCAAAAATCAACGCCGCTTTGCCTATGGTATTGGTGAATTACCGCATTCAACACGACGCGATGCATTAGCAGGTATTCGGTGTAGTTGGATTTTACCTTTGTATACATCTGCCGAACATTCATTTTATAAATAATGACAGGCCTGTATACATGCATAATACACATTTACGGGCTACTGATACGGTTTGCTTCCCTTTTTAACAAAAAAGCCAAACAATGGCTAACAGACCGCCACAATTGGAAATCTGCATTACAACATTTTACCAATAATAATTCAAAACCCATTATTTGGATACATTGTGCCTCGGTTGGAGAATGTGAACAAATTTTACCTCTTATTCAAAAACTCCAACATTATAAATCCCATCATGCTTTTGTAATTACGTTTTTTTCACCCTCCGGAATTCAATATTTTAAAAATTTAAACATAGCCGATGTTGTATTGCCATTACCGCTTGATACGCCTTTACAAGCCCAATTTTTTTGTAAAACATTAAATCCTAAAATGGTCATATTTGTTAAATACGAATTCTGGCTTAATTTTTTATGGACCCTTAAAGCCCTGCATACTCCTGTTATACTGGCATGTGCTGTTTTTAAGGCGCATCATATATTTTTTAAGTTTTATGGCGGTTTATTTAAATCTATTTTACCCGATTTTAAATTTATTTTTACGCAAGATCATATTTCGGAACAAGCCCTCACCCAGGCTTTTAAATCTCTAAATAATATTATAACTGTTGGCGATTCGCGAATGGATCGGGTGCTTGAAATAAAACAACAAAATTTTAAAGATGCCATTATTTCTGATTTTAGTAAAAATTCACCACTTGTAATAATAGGTGGCAGTACATGGCCTGCTGACAACCAATTGCTTTTAAATGCTTTTAAATGTTTAAAAAATACATTGTTAACGGCCAAACTAATTTTAGCACCACACGAATGTGATGTATCACATATTCAAAAAGCAATTATACTAGCCAAAAAGCTAAAATTAAATTTAGTACTATGGTCTAATGCCCAAATTACAGAACCTATTGATACGGCTGATGTGATGATACTTGATACCTATGGTTTACTTTCTAAAGTTTACCGATACGGTCATTTAGCTTACGTGGGAGGAGGATTTAACGGTGGCTTACATAATGTTTTAGAACCTGCGGTTTACCATTTACCGCTAACATTTTCAGACCCGCATTACGATCGGTTTAACGAAGCAGAACTTTTAATAAAACATCAATTTGCCACATTTTGTACCAATGCTGATGCTTTGTGTGTAGCCTGGAAATTTCAATACAAGCAATTATCGGATCGTTTGTATATTGAACGTTATAACACGCTAATAATGTCACAAACCGGATCGGCTATGCGCATGTATGAAAGGCTTGAACCACTCTTATAAATTTAAAATATTGCCAATTCGTAAAGCTGTTTCATTCCAGCTAAATGATTTTGCACGTATTAAACCTTTTTGAATTAATCTGTTTTTTAATTCCTTTGACGTTTCAAGCTGTATTAAGGCATCACCAATTGTTTTGGGATCTTCAGGATCTATCCAAAATGCAGCATCTCCTGAAATTTCAGGCATGGCTGTACAATTTGAACACATTACCGGAACGCCAGATGCCATTGCTTCTATTATGGGTATACCAAATCCTTCAAAAAATGAAACCAAACACAAGGCTTCAGCCGCTGCCACAAGTAAATTCAATTGTGTGGTTGATTGCAATCCGGTAAATGTAATTTTAGAGGTTAAACCTAATTTTAAAATGAGTTGATCGAGTGTACCGGTTTTCCAAAATCGCGCTCCACATAACAAGAGGTTATGGGTTCCACCTGCTTTTAAATATGCATAATATCCATAAATTAAGCCCTGTATGTTTTTTCGTGGATGTAAGCTGCCAACGTAAATAAAATAAGGTTGTGAAGCGCTATATTTTTTTTGTATTTCAATTTTAATGGATTCGGTAATGGGCTGAAAGCCTTCATTTACTCCGTTATAAACTACATGAATTTTTGATGGTTGTATATTATAGGTTTTAATAACATCTTGTTTAGAAAATTCAGAAACGGTTAAAACACAGTGTGCTGTTTTGGTAAATCGAGGAAAAAATGTTTTGTAATAAATTCTGTCAAACCATCTTAAGTCTTGGGGGCGGTGTTCAAAATTTAAATCGTGAATTACGGGCACCTGAATGCCTTTATATCTTAAACTTAACATACCATCCGGTGAAAAAAATACATCCGGTTGATGGATACGAAGCCAGTTATAGACTTTAATTTCCATCCAAAACATATAGGCGATGGGATGCCTGGCCTTGGGACTTAAAACATGAACATGCGCATGGGATGCCATGTCAGCCTCAATGGGTATATTTCTGTCAAATAATAAGTGAAATTCATGCTCCGGATAATTCTTAATTAAATGCTTTACAGTTTGATAGGTAAACCATCCGATTCCATCTAATTTACCAATTTGCATTAGGCGGGTATTTATTGCAATCCGCATATATAAAGGTAATTTAAATACATGTAATTGTCTTAAATTGATTAATTTAGATGTTCTCATGCAAAAGCGAAAATTTGTTGTTGACTTAGCTACGTTGCTGATTCTCAACTTATTAATTAAACCCATATGGACGCTTATCATTGAGCCTAAAGTACAGGGACAACTGGGAAACATTTCATACGGAGAATACTTTGTGGTATTTAATTTTTCATTGATGCTCAGTATATTATTGGATATGGGGTTATCTTACTTTAATAATAAAAACATAGCCCAGCATCAGCATTTGTTAAGTAAACACCTGTCGAAAATGTTTATGTTAAAACTTTCCATGGCAGTAATTTATATGATCTTTTGCTTAGTGGTGGGGTACGGCCTTTTAGGGTTTAATCTAAAGCTTGTATTAATTTTATGTTTAAACAGTTTTTTTCTAAGCCTGATTTTATTTTTACGTTCAAATTTACAAGCGCTTCATATTTTTAAAACCGATAGCTACATTTCGGTTTTAGATCGCATTTTTATGCTAATAATGCTGGCGGGTATGTTGCTGGGCTGGATTCCTTTAAAGATTACCCTTTGGTCATTTATATGGGTACAAACCATTGGCTATGCCTTAACCGCATGTATTGCTTTTATTGTAGTTTGGCGCAACACGCATTTTTTTAAAATACAATGGGACTGGAAATTTAATATCCTTATTATACGTAAGAGTTTACCTTATGCCGTTTTAGTATTACTTATGGCATGTTATAACCGTCTTGATAGCATTATGCTGGAGCGTATTTTAGGAGGCGATTATGGAAAACAACAAAGTGGAATTTACGCCAAAAGTTTTCGTTTGTTAGATGCTGCAAATCAAATTGCATATTTATTTTCTGTACAATTATTGCCATTATTCAGTCGCATGATTAAAATGAAACAATCTGTAGTTAAATTACTTCAAGTTTCATATGGATTACTCATTACACCAGCCCTAATCGTTTCAATAAGTACTATTTTTTATGCATCGTATTTTTTTGATAAAATATATACCGGTGATACAGAGGGGTATCAAGTGCTTGCATTATTAATGAGTGGATTTACAGCCATTTCATTAACCTATATTTTTGGAACCTTATTAACCGCTGGTGGACATTTAAAACTTTTAAATCGGGTTGCGTTAACAGGTATACTCATTAATTTTGGCCTTAACTTTTGGCTAATTCCGCAATATCAGGTAATGGGAACAGCGGTTTCTAGCATTATCACTCAATTTTTTACCGGTTTAGTGCAAATATATTTATGCTACAAAGTTTTTATGTTTAAAATTAATTTTAGTATAATTTTTAGCACAATCATTTTTATTTTTTCACTTTGCGGACTAGCGTTTTGGTCTTTGCATTGGTTTAGCGGTACCAACATGTGGATGTTAAATTTTACACTACTGTTAATTGGTGCCGCCTTGCTCGCTTTTATTACACAAATGCTAAAATTTTCATCACTATTTAAATTATTAAACAAAGGTTATGACAAACACGCTCAACATTAAACCCATTTGGTACATTTTAAAACAGCATTATAAAACTTTTAGCTATGTTAGTATAGGAGTTGCATTCTTATCATTTGGTTTTACTTTTTTATTACCCAAACAATACAAATCAACCAGTATTATATTTCCGGGACGTCAGTTTTCAGTTTCTAAACTTGTAATTGAGGCTAATGCCGGTAATCAGGAAGATTATTTGATGTTTGGAGATGCTGATGATTGTGAAAAAGTGCTGCAATTATTAAACAGTGACGATTTAAAATTACGGCTTGCTAAACGTTTTAATTTATGGACACGTTGGAATATTAAAGACACTTCATTTGCCCTGCATTATTTAAAATTGGAATGGAATGAAATGGTAAATATTAAACGCACTGAATTTAACAGTATTAAAATTGAAGTATACGACAGGGCACCGCAATCAGCTGCAGATATTGCCAATGCAATTGTCTCATACTGCGATTCGATTCGTAAAGACATGAATTCAAAAATTACCTCGCAGGTTGTTCGAATTGTAAAAGAAGAATACGATTTAACATTAAATCGCATGAAAACACTTGAAGATAGTTTAAATACATTAAGACAACGTGGTGTGCTGCACTACAAAGAGCAGGTTAAAGCCTATTCTAAAAGTTATGCCAAAGCACTTGAAAAAGGCGATGAATCAGCAGCACGCAGATTATCAGCGCAACTGGATACTTTAAAGAAGTACGGATCTGCTTATCAAAACACAAAAGATAATCTGGATAAATATTCCGCCAAATATCCTGATATAAAAATGAAATATGACGAAGCCTTGGCAAATAACAGAACGCTGATACCCATTGAGTTTGTTGCGCAAACCGCATATCCAAATCCTTACAAGGCACGACCGGTACGTGCATTATGGGTACTATGTTGCGTAATTTCCGCAAATGTATTGCTTTTAACGATTCTACTGTTTAAAAGACAACATGCTTCAAACAGCACGGTTTAAAATACTATCTAAGGCTTTTACGGCCACCTTTTTAGGAATTGGAATTGTAGCATATTTTGCTATAGCCCTTTTGCTGTATCTTATATTTTCTAAAACAGTTAGTTATATATTGTTTTTACTGCCAGTATTTTTATTGGTTGTTTATTGGTTTTGGACCGATTATACAAAGGTTTTTTTAGTCTTATGCATGTTTACACCCTTAGCGGTTGGACTAAAAGAATTGGGTCTTTTAGAATTACTGGATTTAAGTATTCCAACCGAACCATTAATGGCAGGCTTGCTACTTGCACATTTTTTTAACTCCCATTCCTCTTTAGTTCCTAAAGCATTTAATAAACATGCCGTTTTGTGGTTTATAATCGTGCAATTGCTTTGGATGCTGCTAACATCCCTAACAAGTACTATGTTTATTGTTTCATTAAAACAATGTATTTGTAGGCTATGGTTTATTAATGCGGCTTTGGTTTTAGGACTTTGGATTTTTCAAAATCCTAAATTTATATATCAGTTTGTTTATTTTTATACAGCTGGTTTAATTATAGTTATTACGTATACATTAATAACGCACGCCCAATTTAATTTTAACGATAAAGCAGCCGATTGGGTGGTTTCTCCTTTTTATAATGACCATACTGCCTATGGAGCGGTATTGGCCATGTTTATTCCTGTGTTTTTTTGTTTAAGCCTTATATCAAACACATCACATTTAAAACGAATAGCATACATATTGGTGCTTGTAATACTTTTATTGGCATTGGTATTATCTTTTGCACGTGCCGGCTGGCTGAGTATTGTAGTGGCTTCTGTAACAGCATTTCTGTTATGGCTTAAAATTTCATTTCGTGCTATAGCTTTTACAGTACTAGCAGCTGTATTGGTTTTTTTTATGTTTCAAACCGAAATACTTTTACTGCTAGGTAAAAACAATACGGATGCTGAAGGTGGCTTTTCTAATAATGTGGAGTCTGTTTCTAATATTTCAACTGATGCGTCTAACCGTGAACGTATCAACCGATGGAATTGTGCCATACGTATGTGGCATGAAAAACCTTTTTTAGGCTGGGGGCCGGGCACCTACATGTTTCAATATGCTCCTTTTCAGCGCAGCGATCAGTTAACAATAATCAGTACTAATTTTGGTGACAATGGAAATGCCCACAGCGAATATCTGGGGCCATTAGCCGAACAAGGTTGGCCAGGATTAAGTATTATGGCCATTGGCATGTTAATTATTATAAATATGGGATTTCGCATTCACTATAAATTACAGCATAAAGACGAGCGTCTTTTATCTTTAGGTTTTTTTTTAGGTTGCATCACATATATAGTGCATGGGTTTTTTAATAATTTTTTAGATACCGACAAATTAGCCTTCCCGTTTTGGGCCTTTGTTGCCGTTTTAATGATATTTGATTATAAAGCGTCTCAATCTTTACCT
>Ga0255099_1000113_pt1 | contig 33168 bp, 24 predicted proteins | sample Colum_Colum_RepA_2_FD_188451 | JGI IMG/M metagenome (GOLD analysis project Ga0255099, IMG submission 188451) | Freshwater microbial communities from Columbia River, Oregon, United States - Colum_Colum_RepA_8d | ecosystem: Environmental > Aquatic > Freshwater > River | place: USA: Oregon...
TAAAAGTTGAAATAGCCGGAATTAAAAAAACCGGAAAGGCCTGAGGTATTACAGAAAAACAGTTTATGAAATAAGTTTAATGTTTTTTTTTAAAACCATATAATGTTAAAATAATATCCAGTAAAGGGTGCATGTTGATGAAATAAACCCTGATGTTTTAATTTTTAAAATCAAACAACAATCGAAATCTTTAACATCTGCTTTTAAAAAAAGAGTTATTAGTTTTGTACAATTCCTTTGGGGTTATTTAGTGTTTGGTTTTCGTAGATCTTTTAAATGAGAATAAAAAAACCTCTTCAATATGAAGAGGTTGAGTCGGGGTGGCAAGATTCGAACTTGCGACCTCCTGGTCCCAAACCAGGCGCGATAACCGGGCTACGCTACACCCCGATACTCATTTAAGGTTGGCAAATATACAACATTTATGCTTTTCAAACAGTCATATTGTTGTATCTTTACAGATTAAATTGCAAAAGCAGCAGGAAAATATTTGGATACTGGATTTTGGTTCCCAGTATACCCAATTGATAGCCCGCAGATTACGCGAGCTTAAAGTATATTGTGAAATACATCCCTACACCAAAATACCTAAAAATCGTGAAGGTTTAAAAGGAATAATTTTATCCGGAAGTCCTTTTAGCGTAAGAGCAGAAAATCCGCCAAAACCCGATTTAGAGGGTCTTAAGGGACATTATCCCATTTTGGGAATATGTTATGGGGCACAATATTTATCTCATTTTTATGGAGGGGAGGTAGGAAGATCAGAACATCGCGAGTATGGTAGAGCGCAATTACAAATTATAGACGCTTCGTGTAAATTATTTGAGGGCGTATCAAAGGCCACGCAAGTTTGGATGAGTCATGGAGATTCTATTTTAAAATTACCTGAATCGTATATAATAACAGCGTGTACGGCTGATATTCCTATAGCGGCCTACCGTGTAAAAGGAGAGTCTACATTTGCCATACAGTTTCATCCTGAGGTATATCACAGTACAGAAGGTAAAACCATGCTTTCTAATTTTGTGTTTCAAATTTGTGGATGTTCAGGCTTATGGACTCCAGATGCATTTATAGAAACCACAATACAGGACCTACGCAATAAAATTGGTACCGAACAAGTTATTTTAGGATTAAGTGGAGGGGTAGATAGTAGTGTGGCTGCGGTATTATTACACCGTGCAATTGGGCATCAACTTACCGGAATATTTGTAGATAATGGACTGTTACGTAAAGATGAATTTTCTCAAGTATTACAATCGTATCGGCACATGGGTTTAAATGTTCGCGGAATAGATGCCCGTGATAAATTTTATAAAGCCTTAGAGGGGATAGCAGACCCCGAACAAAAGCGAAAAATTATTGGTAAAGTTTTTATAGATGTATTTGACGCGCAATCGCGTGAACTAAGTGGGGCACAGTGGCTGGCGCAGGGTACTATTTATCCGGACGTAATTGAAAGCGTTAGTGTAAAAGGTCCTTCGGCAACTATAAAATCGCATCATAACGTTGGGGGATTGCCAGAATACATGAAGTTAAAAATTGTGGAGCCGTTACGAAATTTATTTAAAGATGAAGTACGGCAAGTAGGCAAAGCCTTAGCGTTGGATGAACGGATTCTTAACAGGCATCCTTTTCCCGGACCTGGTTTGGGAATTCGTATTTTGGGTGCTATTACGCCAGAAAAAGTGCAATTATTGCAGGAGGCGGATTATATTTTTATTTCAGAATTACAACAATCGGGCTGGTATGATAAAGTTTGGCAGGCCGGTGCTATTTTGCTGCCTGTGCAAAGCGTAGGCGTAATGGGCGATGAACGAACCTATGAACAAGTTTTGGCATTACGGGCCGTAACCAGTACCGATGGAATGACCGCAGACTGGAGTCATATTCCCTATGAACTTTTGGCTAAAATAAGCAATTCAATTATTAATCGTGTGCGTGGTATAAACCGTGTGGTGTACGATATTAGCTCCAAACCACCCGCTACTATTGAATGGGAATAGTATGCAGTTTTACTTGAGAACATTTTATTTTACACTATTTTTTGCGATATATTGTTTTGTAAATATAGAACTCCTTGCTCAAGTAAATTTTGGAAAAAAAGTTTTATACAAAGGGGATTCATGTTGGATGCATACCGTTGAAAAAGGTCAAACCTGGTATGGCATAGCTAAACTGTATACTACATCAATAGCAAAAATCCGCACATTTAATTTAAACCAAGATTCAATATTGAAAATAGGACAACAATTATACATTCCTATAAATGTTTTTAAAAGCTCTGGAAAAGATTCATTGCGTATTAATTCGCAACAAGATTTAACTAAATTAATACAAACAACCTATACGCTTAATCCTAATAAACCATTACGAATTACGGTATTTCTTCCGTTTTCATTTAATGAAACAAAACAGTTGAAAGCGCGTGAAGTATTACTACAAAAGAAAAAAATACCAAAACTTACAGATAATATGACGGCATACTACAGGGGTCTAAATGCCGGATTTGCCAAAGCTAAATTACCAGTTAATTTTTCAGTGTACGATGCTGCTGAAAATGACACGCTTTTAATTCATAACTGGGCTTCAAAGCAGGGATTTGAAAGCACGGACTTAATTATTGGACCTGTTTTTTCAAGGCCGTTTAAAGCATTGCTTAATGCTCGTAATGGATGGAATGTTCCAGTAGTATATCCGTTTGTTCAAAGTTCGATTAAAAGCGATAGTATAGTAAATGTTTTTTTCCCACTTCCGGGTGTTAAAGAGCTGATTGAAAATCTTGCATACTATTGTGTGGATAGTTTAACGCATCATACGGCATCTATTCAAATTAAGGTGTCATCTAAATCGGATAAAACAGAAACAGATTTAACAAAACTATTTATACATTTTGTTAATCAACGTGTTAAGGCATATAATCCCCTTTCTATTGATACCCTGATATTTGAAAGCCCCAAACAATCAAATATTATTGCCGTGTTTAGCTCAAACGAAGTTTATTTAAATAAGCTTGTAACACAATTGGCATTAAATCGAAATACTAATAAATTACATTTATGCTCACATTTAGATTTAAGTCGTTTTCAAAATTTAGACATGAATGATTTAAATGCTTTAAATCTTACTTTTCCTTCAGCATACAATCTTTTATCCAATCAAAAATATAATTCAGAAGACGCATATCGCTGCGAAAACGAATATTTTAAGTTTGGCGAAGGGCTTGCCACACTTATTTCAAATCAAATTCAAAACAAAAACAACGTAATTAATTTTAATGATTTAGAATCAAAATCTAATTGTGCAGATTGTATCCTTCAAAATAATTATTACACCACGGGATATTCTAATATGAACATTCGAAACAATGGGGTTATGTTGTTTAAATATCAATCGTTTAAGCTGCGCCAAATACAATGGATTTACTCGCAAAAGCCATTAAAAAACTACTAGCATTTTTTATAAATACGAATGGTGTTGTTTTCAATTACGTAACTCCATGTGCTTGGTAGTGCACGAATTATAAAATACTCATACACATTAAGGCGTTTGTTTTTTTGGTGTGAATCTATTTCCAGTGCATGCATTATAAAGGCCTGCGTATTGGGATGTTGTTTGTTAAAATGAAATAATATATGCGTAATAGTATTCATAATGGCATATACTTCATGTTTAAAAGTTAATTCGTATCCGTCATTTAAAAAGGAGTCATCGGCAAGTCCAAACACAAAATCAAAAATAAGTGGAGCATTTAAGCGTCGGTTAAATCGGGCTTCGTATTTTAAACCGCTGTGCGTATAAAAATAGTAGATACCTGAATGTAAAAATTCAGGATATTCAATGCGGAGTTTCGTAAATCAGTGAATAAATGGTGAAACCTTAAGTTCTTTGATTCCTGGTTTATATTCATAAAAGCCCATTCCTGATTTTACACCTAAATGACCCGCACGAACCATATTTACAAGTAATGGACAGGGTGCATACTTGGGTTGACCGTAACCCTTTTGTAATACCTCTAAAATGCTTAAGCAAACATCCAGTCCTATAAAATCTGCCAACTGAAGAGGTCCCATGGGATGAGCCATGCCCAGCTTCATAACCGTATCAATTTCGGTAACCCCGGCTACACCTTCTTGCAAGGTATAAACGGCTTCATTTATCATGGGCATTAATATTTTATTAGCTACAAATCCAGGATAATCACGAACCTCAACGGGAATTTTATGCAAGTGCTTGGACAATTCCATAACTGCGTTGCAGGTAGCATCACTGGTTTTATAGCCACGAATAACTTCAACCAGTTTCATAACAGGTACGGGATTCATAAAATGCATGCCAATAACATCCTGCGGACGATTGGTTGCAGCTGCTAATTGTGTAATGGAAATAGAGGATGTATTTGTTGCTAAAATTGTTCCGGGTTTACAAATAGCATCTAAATCTTTAAAAATCTGTGTTTTTATTTGCAATTGTTCAGAAGCTGCTTCAATAACAATGTCTGCGGTTGCGCAGGCTTTTTCAAGTTCGGTAAACGTTGTAATACGTGCTAGGGTTTCTGATTTTAATGCTGCATGTATACTGCCTTTTTGAGCTTGCCGTTCTAGATTTTTTTCAATAGTTTGAACGGCTCGCTGTAGCGCATCCTGGCGTATATCAACCAAATGAACTGTACACCCGAATTGTGCAAATGTGTGTGCAATGCCATTTCCCATGGTGCCACTGCCTATTACGCAAACTGTTTTCATATTTAAAAAAAGCCCTTTCGGGCTTATGTTATTGATTAATACTGATTTTCTTTTCGAGTTCGTCAATATATGCCCTGAATCGCTTATCGGTATCCATTAAATTATTTACAGTTCGGCAGGCATGTAAAACGGTGGCATGATCTTTTCCACCGCAATGCATTCCAATAGTAGCTAATGACGATTTAGTCATGTTTTTTGCAAAATACATAGCAATTTGACGAGCTTGAACTACTTCACGTTTTCGGGTTTTGGATTTCATTGTATCAATAGCCAGATCAAAATAATCACAAACAACCTTTTGAATGTAGTCAATAGAAACTTCACGGGCGTTGCTTTTAACAAATTTGTCAATCATCGCTTTCGCCAATTCAAGTGTAATAATTTTTTTATTAAGACTTGATTGTGCCAATAAGGTTATTAATGCGCCTTCAAGTTCACGGATATTGGATGTAATACTGTAGGCTAAATATTCGTTTACTTCTTTTGGTAACTGCAAACCGTTGTTATGTACCTTTTTATCCAGTATGGCCATGCGCGTTTCTAATCCCGGTGTTTGTAAATCGGCACTTAAACCCCATTTAAATCGCGACAATAAACGCTGCTCAATCCCCTGAATATCAACCGGAGCACGATCTGCTGTTAAAACAATTTGTTTGCCAAGCTGATGTAAATGATTAAAAATATGAAAGAAAACATCCTGTGTTTTTTCTTTACCTGCAAAAAACTGTACATCGTCAATTATCAAAATATCAATCATTTGATAAAAATGTACAAAATCATTTTGATTGTTATTTTTTACAGAATCTATAAATTGGGCAATAAATTTTTCTGCTTGAACGTAAAGAACGGTTTTATTTGGAAAATTCTTTTTGGATTCTAAACCTATCGCTTGGGCTAAATGAGTTTTTCCAAACCCAACACCACCATATATAAGTAAAGGATTAAATGCATTTCCGCCGGGTTTTTGGGAAACCGCAAATCCGGCACTTCGCGCCAAACGGTTACAGTCGCCTTCAACAAAATTATCAAAACTAAATTTGGGGTTAAGTTGCGATTCTACCTGTACTTTTTTTAAACCCGGAATTACAAATGGATTTTTAATACCGTGTTGTGCAGTATCCAAAGGCATGTTTACCGATGGATTTTTAGTAGACATATTTAAACTAGGTAAATTAAAAGTTAATGGCGTTTCGGTTTTTGCAGAATCCTGGTCCATTACAATTTGGTATTCTAATTTACCTTCTGCGCCAATTTCCTTTTTAAGAACTTTTTTTATTAATCCAATATAATGTTCTTCAATCCATTCATAAAAAAACTGAGATGGAACTTGTATGGTAAGTATATCTTGATAAAGTTTAATGGCTTTAATAGGCTCAAACCATGTTTTAAAATTTTGACCACTGAGATTGTCTTTGATGATTTCTAAACAATCGTTCCAAACCTGTTCTGCACTGCGCTCTTTTATCATACTCTAAATACTAATCTTATTGTTTTGTTTTTGTGAGGATAAATATAGAGTGTTTATTTAGTTATTAACCGTGTTATCATAAAAAAAATTTTTTTTTTTTATGATAATTATTTTGGATTTAAAAATAAAATAAGTAAACTACAAGGTAATTTTTTGATGGATAAAACTCCCATTTTTACCCGATTTAGTTAATTTAAATCGCGTTGCACCCAACCATGCGCCTCCCCAGCCCTGTTGGGTAATTAAAATGGGCCTGTGTGATGCATTTAATACTTGTATACCATCCTCTAAAAATGTATGGGTATGCCCGCCGGCAATCCAGTGTGTATGTTTTAAGTGTTGGGCTAATACACAATCCGAAATACGCGCATCGGCATATGAATATCCTAAATGCGACAAGCAAATAATGAGATTGCAAGCCTCCGTTTCTGCCAAATAGGTTTCCATCGTTTGAGCGCATGCCACAGGATCTTCATATGTAACAGCACTACTTATAGTGTCAGGCAATAATCCATTTAAACGGATGCCCAGGCCGTAAATTCCAATGCGAAAAGGGCCTTTTGAATGTATGCTGTATTTGCGAATTTGTGGATGATCTTCAAGCACAGTGCCCTCAAATCGGTAATTGCTACATACCATTGGAAACGCCGCATGCGGTAATTGTAATTTTAAATTTTCCAGCCCTAAATCAAAGTCATGATTGCCCAACGTACCGGCATCATAGCCCATATTACGCATGAGTTTGTATTCAAGTTCTCCTTTAAAAAAATTAAAATAGGGTGTGCCCTGAAATACATCCCCGCTATCTAATACCAATATATGTTCCATTTGCTTTCGAATTTGGCTAATGGCAAAAGCACGCTTAGCAAATCCACCCATATTTGGAAATTGGGGGTCTTGTGCGCTAAACGCATCTATTTGACTGTGGACGTCATTAGTAGTTAAAACTATTAGTTCATCAAAACTTTCATGCGTTGATTTTTGTGCACGCAGATAAGGGTTAAATAATAGCGCCCCCGTACATATAAAATTTCTACGGTTCATTTTTGTGCCATTTTAATGAGTTATAATCACGTTGCTCTTTTTGGGCTTGTTCCAGTAAACAAGATCGTATACTATGTGTGGAGGGAAAAATATTTAAAGCTTCGGTTACTATACTAAAACCGTCACCACCATCAAATACAAAATTTGAACTAATAATACGCACGGGTACTTCAATATTCCAATCTTGTGGCATAGTAATTTGAATGTAATTACTATTATACCGCACAAAGGTAAATTTGTAAAAGTTTGTAATTGTTTTTGTTTTAAAAAATTGCTGTACGGTTTGGGGTTTAAATAATCCCTGTGCAATGGTGTTCTCAAAAGGCATAAGTTTAAAAAAATGATCTGTACGTAAACTGTCTTTGGGTAATCCTGCCCGAATGGCACCTTTATTTACTAGCACAATAATTACAGAGGCATCAGGAATGGGATGTACAACATCCGCGCCTTGTAACATGGCATGAGCCATCCATAAAGGCAGGAGCGTATCGGTTTTTAAACGGGCTTGCGTATTTATGCAAATAAAGGTATTAAGGTGTTTTTGTAAAGAGTCTTTATAAGGTTTAATTAGTGATTGCACGTGTAAATCAGAAGAATCTGCTTGTAATTTTAAAACGCTGTGTTGATGGTAAAGCCGCGGCGCAACACAGGACCAAAAAAACCAAATTATAAAAACAAAAACCCCCTTGCGTAGCATGCTTAAAAATACACAGTGAAGCGTATCTTTACACCATGATTTCTACAAAATCTCACATTCGGGTACGCTATGCGGAAACCGATCAAATGGGGTTTGTGTATTATGGTGTTTATGCTCAATATTATGAAATAGGTAGGGTAGAGTTGATTCGACAACTGGGATTTTCCTATAAGGAGATGGAAAGCCGGGGGATTTGGTTACCGGTTCGTAATTTTAACATTGAGTATTTAAATCCGGCATATTATGATGAAGTACTTACCTTGACTACAACCTTACACGAATTACCAAAAGGTATACGTATACCGTTTACGTATACTTTACATAATGCACAAAATGTATGTTTAAATACAGGATTTGTAGAATTGGCATGCATTAACAGTGTTACAAAAAAACCCTGTAAAATACCTCACTGGTTTGTACAAGCGCTGGAACCCCATTTTAAACTATAGGCTCCAGTATTTTAAATTTTGAATTTTAGATTTGTATATGCCTTTTACATCTACCAATACGCCATTGTTATTTAATATGGATTTAAAATAAGCCTCGTTTAGATTAACGTAAGGTTGATGATTAACAGCAACAATAATACCATCATACCTGCCTTTAATTGTTTGTAATCCAAACCCATATTCGTGTTTAAGCTCTTCTGAATCGGCATAGGGATCAACCAGTTCAACGGTTACGCCAAAGGATTTTAATTCTTTAACAATATCTGCAACTTTACTATTTCGGATATCAGATACATTTTCTTTAAATGTGGCCCCCATAATTAATACGCGTGATTTGGAAATGTTTTTTCCAGCCGCTATTATTTTTTTAACGCAGGTTTTGGCCACATAAAATCCCATACTGTCGTTAACATAACGCCCGCTATTGATAACACGCGCATGGTAACCTAAAGATTCAGCTTTATGCGTAAGATAATAGGGATCTACGCCAATGCAATGGCCACCCACCAAACCCGGATAAAACTTTAAAAAGTTCCATTTTGTACCTGCCGCTTCTAATACGTCAAACGTATTAATTCCCATTTTATTAAAAATAATAGATAATTCGTTCATAAGTGCAATATTTACATCCCGCTGCGTGTTTTCTATTATTTTGGCGGCTTCAGCAACTTTTATGGAGGGGGCTTTATGAGTACCCGGTTCTACAATTATTTCGTATGTTTTTGAAATCTGATCAAGGCTTTGGGCATCGCAACCGCTTACAATTTTTAAAATTTTGGTTATGGTGTGTTCATGATCTCCCGGATTTATACGTTCGGGTGAATAGCCAACTTTAAAGTCGCGTACCGATTTTAAACCGGAAATTTTTTCCAAAACGGGAACACAGTCGTCTTCTGTACAGCCCGGATAAACGGTAGATTCGTACACTACGTAATCACCCTTTTTTAAAACTTTGCCCACTGTTTCAGAGGCCCGTAATAAAGGTTTTAAATCGGGTAGATTATGCTCATCAATAGGAGTTGGTACTGCCACAATAAAAAATCTGGCTTTTTTTAAATCTTTAATTTCAGCTGTAAATTGAATATCACAGCCTTTAAAATCAGCGGATTTAAGTTCATTACTGGGATCAATACCTTTCCGCATCATGGCAACACGTTTGGCATTAATATCAAACCCAATAACTTTAACTGTTTTGGCAAAGGCAAGGGCTATTGGCAAACCAACATAACCCAAACCAATTACGGCAATACAATCCGATTTGGATTTTAAACGAGGTACAATTTTAAATACATCAGACATTTTACAAGCGGGATTTCAATAGATTTTTATTTCGCAATTTATAAATACGTTCAATTATATCAACCACCTTAAGCCCCTCCATGGCATTGGTACTTACACTTTGTTTGCCTTTAAGCGTTTCAATAACGTTTTCAATTACGTTATGATGGTTATTTGCAGATCCTTTATACGCACCATAATCGTTTGCAGGATTGGTTGGTGCCAGTTTGGGCATAGAATAATTTTGAATATGGCAATATTCAACCTGATCCATATACTGACCCCCAATTTTAATGCTTCCATTTTCAGCCATTATGGTTAAAGAAGATTCCAGGTTTTTATCCCAAACTGCAGTAGAATAATTAATGCAGCCCATACCACCATTTTCAAATTCAAAAGTAACCAGTCCGCTGTCTTCAAAATCGGTATGTTGTTGGTGATTAAAGTCTGCAAACCGGGCCTGAATTTGCTTTATATCTCCAAACAACCAAAATAATATATCAATCCAGTGGCTAAATTGCGTAAATAAGGTGCCTCCATCTAAATCCTGAGTGCCTTTCCATCCATTTGATTTATAATAGCGTGCATCACGGTTCCAATAGCAGTTTAACTGTACCATGAATATTTGTCCAAGTATGCGGTTGTCGCAAAGGTATTTTAGCCATACACTGGGAGGCGAATAGCGGTTTTGCATTACGCAAAACACTTGGCGTTGTTGTATTAAAGCCGTTTGAATAATGCGTTCGGCATCAAACGTTGAAAGTGCCATGGGTTTTTCTATAACCACATGTTTACGATGCTCAAGTGCTAATAAGGCCTGCTGGGCATGTAAACCATTGGGGGTGCAAATATGTACCACCTCAATTTCAGGATGATTTAAAAGCATGTCAGCAGCATCCGTGTAATACGCATAATCCTGAGGATTAACACCGGTTGCGTCAGCCGGTAAAATATCGCACACTGCTATTAAACGCGCTTCGCTATTACGACGAATCATTTCGGCATGCCGTTTACCAATATGGCCTTGTCCAATAACTGCAAATGAAAATGGTGTTTTAGAAATCATAAGGCTATTTTAGTTACGCAATTGTGTTCCAGCTTATAATATGCACCGCTCTCGGTACATTGTGCAATGCCTTTGGCGTTAAATTCTAATCTGTGGCCAAACTCACTCATCCATCCGATTTGACGTCCCGGGTTTCCAACTATGAGCGCATATGCAGGAACCGTTTTGGTTACTACTGCACCGGCGCCAATAAATGCATAGGGGCCAATATCATGACCACAAACAATGGTAGCATTAGCGCCAATAGTTGCGCCTTTTCCTACATGGGTTTTTAAATAAGCATCTCTGCGGTTTACTGCACTGCGCGGATTTAAAACATTTGTAAAAACCATTGAGGGTCCTAAAAACACATCATCATCACAAGTAACGCCGGTATAAATGGAAACATTATTTTGAACTTTTACACCTGTACCCAAAATAACCTGCGGCGATATAACCACGTTTTGCCCTATGTTGCAATGGTTACCTATGGTAGCACCGCTCATTATATGGCTAAAATGCCATATTTTAACTTCGGAGCCTATAGTACAGCCCTCATCAACTACAGCAGTGGGATGCACAAAATAGGAATCGGTTTTCATGGTGGGCAAAGATAAAAGAAATTACCGGGATTTAAAGTTGAAAATCCATCAAGATTGTATCTTTAAGCCATGATAAAACATCCCGTATTTCCGTTTGTTGTTGCAGTTATTTTTTTGTGGATATGTACAGCCGTATTTTTTTTACCGGTTTTTAAAGATCAGGTGCTTTTGCAACAGGATATTATTCGTCACAAAGGCATGAGTAAGGATATTGTTGATTTTAGATCGGCTACTGGTGAAGAGCCGTTATGGACCAACCGTATGTTTGGCGGTATGCCGGCATTTCAAATTTCAACATTATACAGTGGTAACTGGCTTTCGTATCCGGATGTATTGATGAAACTTTTTATGCCATTGCCGGCCGGGTATTTATTTATGTACATGTTTTGTTTTTTAATACTTATGTGGTGCATAGATGTAAAACCACTTATTGCGGTAACCGGAGCCCTGGCATATGGATTTAGTTCATATTTTTTAATTATTTTGGAAGCGGGGCATAATTCAAAAGCTAATGCTATTGGCTATTTGCCGGCTTTAGTAGGAGGTGTGTATTTGATATTTAACAGCTCAAAACGGTATGTGGGATTTATTTTAGTTACATTATTTACAGCGCTTGAACTTAACGCCAATCATGTTCAAATAAGTTATTACGGCTATATTTTACTTGCATGTATTTTAGTGTATTTTGCCATTGAAGCCTTGCAAAAACATTCGTTTAAAGCCTATACAGTTAAGTTGTTGGTATTTTTATTAGCAAGTATTATGGGGGTTTTACCTAATGCAGGAAACTTAGTTTCTACCAAAGCATATAGTGTACATACCACCCGTGGACCATCTAAATTAAATGGTGAAGCTGCAGTATTAAAACAAACGCCTTTGGATGAGCCTGTTAATCCTTCCCAAATGAAATTGGCTCAGCAGGTGTTTAATGCCAATAAAACCAGTGGTTTAGATGCCGATTACGCAACACAATGGAGTTACGGTATTGGGGAAACATTAACCTTATTGATTCCTAATTTTAAAGGGGGAAGTTCACAAGCTTTACGCGATGCCGACAAATCGGTATTAAAGGGTGTAAATCCTGAATTTGCAGAACAAGTATTGGCCAGTTCGGCGTATTTTGGTGATCAGCCCTTTACTAGTGGTCCGGTTTACGCCGGAGCGATTATTTGTTTTTTAGCAATATTAGCCATGTTTTATGTTGAACATCCATTTAAGTGGGCTTTATTTGCTGCCACTTTATTATCAATTGTATTGTCTTGGGGACATCATGTAATGGGCATTACCAAATGGTGTATGGATGTTATACCCGGTTATAATAAGTTTAGAGCAGTTTCTATGACCCTGGTAATAGCCGAACTTACGTTGCCTTTATTAGCAGTAATGGCGCTTAAACAGTGGATTCAAAATTCAACGCAAAACACGCAAAAGCAAATGCGGGCATTAAAATGGGCACTTATATGTACCGGCGGATTATGCCTGGTTATGATTGTTATACCACAGGCCTTGGTGTCTTTTTCGCCCGCCGGAGAATCGGAACAGCTTGTACAACAGGCTGCTCAATCGGGAATTTCTAAACCCGAGGCCGAGCGCTATATAATGCAATTGATGCCTGAAATTGAACATGCTCGTAAACAGCTTTTAACTAACGATGCTACACGTTCATTGGTATTAATACTTTTAACAGCACTCATTTTATTTGGATATGTTAAATTAAAATCAACCAAAAATTCTATCCGTTGGGCTATCGGATTGGGAATTTTGATTTTAATAATGTTTGATTTATGGAATGTAAACCGGCGATATATTACAAACGATGCTTTTATTTCAAAAGCCCAAGAACAGGCTATGATAACTGTTAAAAGTGCAGCAGACGAAGATATTTTAAAAGATCAGGGCTTAGGACATCGGGTTTTAAATTTGTCAGTTAGTCCCTTTAATGATGCCCAAACGTCCTATTGGCATAATTCAGTGGGAGGCTATCATGCTGCAAAATTAAAATCGTACCAGGAGTTTATAGATTTTGAGTTGGATGCTGAAATTAAATATATTTTTAAAAATGGTTCGGCCTTGTTCGGAACAGACAGTGCACGTGCAAAAGTATTGCAACGTTTGCATGGTTTAAACATGTTAAATACAAAGTATTTTATTTTACCCGGGGGAGAAACAGGTAATTCTATGGCGTTTAAAAACTCGCAAGCTTATGGATCTTGTTGGTTTGTTCGTAAGGTTGAAGTCGTTAAAAATACCGATGAGGTATTATTGCAATTACGTAGCAATCCTAATAAATATACAGCATGGGTAACAGCATCTGATTTTAAAACCAGTAAAGTTTATAATGCAGATAATTCAGAACTCCAATTGGTTACTAAAACGGCCAATGCCTGTACCTATACTGCAAACTGTAAAAGCGATGCATTTGCGGTATTTTCTGAAATTTATTACTCAGATGGATGGCATGTAGTGGTAGACGGTAAACCTTCAACCTACTTGTGTGTAAATAGTATTTTAAGAGGTATGGAATTAAAACCGGGATCGCATCGCATTGAGTTTAAATTTGAACCGGAGGTTTATAAAACCAGTAATACAGTTTCATTAATAGGTTCAATTGTTTTGTTTTGCTCGTGTTTAATTGCCGGTTTTTTAGACCGAAAGCAAGGAGATAGAACCATCAAAGAATAATAGCAAGTTGTGTCATTAATATTTTAGGGTTAAAGCCAAAATAAAACCTTATAATGTGATATATCAGTTTTAGACCAGTGGTTTTTAAAATTATTATGCAGTATCTTTGATATATGACTCCGGCTCAAGAAGTAAAAGTTAATGTAGTTAATATGGCTTTAATGGTTGTAGCCATGCTATTAGCATTTTTACTACCGTTTGAAACGTTTTTGTTTGCATATGCATTTTTAGGGCCATTACATTATTTAACCGAAATCAGTTGGTTGCATGATCGTCAGTATTTTTCAAAAGGTAAATACGATTATGTTATGCTACTGGTTATTGGTATAATAATTACATACGATTACTTTGCTTCAAAGTTAGGTGTGCATAAAACTTTTACAGCGTATTACAATGAATTTAATTTATACGGAAAACTCTTGTCATTGGCATTGTTTTCGAGTTTGTTTTTTATACTTATAAAAAACACCTGGATTAAAATTATTACTGTTTTTTTTCTGTTTGCCTTTGTAAATAAATGGTTTACACCCAACACCTATGCTCCAGATGGGCGTTTGTTTTTAAAGGAAACACAATGGACCTTTGCTTTAACATCTTTATTGCCAACGCTGATTCATGTGTATGCATTTACCGGTTTATTTATGCTGTACGGGGCTTTAAAAAGCCGAAGCAAATCCGGATTGTGGTCGGTTGTATTATTTGTGGCTTGCCCCCTAATTTTAATTTATAGCTTACCCCTTCAGCAATGGATTTCAGTAACCGCTTACGGTAAAGCAGCGTATTATGCAGGTGGTGAAGGGTTTTGGGATTTAAATTTAAATTTGCTCAATAAATTTCATTTAACGGATTTACCCCAGCTAAAAGACAAAGTTAGTGGTGAGCCTCTGTTTTATATTAATGGTGAGCCTGCAATAGATGGCCAGGCCGCCTTACCTATAATTTTTTATTCTAAGGCCGGTATTTTATTAATGCGCTTTATAGCTTTTGCTTATTTGTATCACTATTTAAATTGGTTTAGTAAAACCGAGGTTATAAAATGGCATCAGGTTCCCCAAAAACGGCTTATAGGCATTGTGCTGTTGTGGTTATTGGCTTGTGGGCTTTATATTTATAATTATGCAACAGGATTAATGTTTTTGTTTTTTCTCAGTTTTACCCATGTACTTTTAGAATTTCCTTTAAACATGTTATCTGTAATTGGTATTGGAAAAGAAACCGTAACGATTTTAAAAAAAGGGTTTAATTCAGGCAAGGTCCCAAACGCATAAGTATGCATTCTCTAAAAATTATATTTATAAGATGCGCATAACATGCTCTTTAACATTAATAGGATTGTGTTGTGCCGCTGCATTATTAAAGGCACAATATGCTGAAACATATGTTTATACAGATTCCAATGGTTTATACCGCTTAACACAAAGTGGAGCATCGTATTTTGCGCGTTTATCATTAAACTGTACAGAAAAAAAACAACCCCATACTTTAGAGCACTATAATGTTAAAGATAAAGATCCCTCGCATTATTGGCCATCATTTTACGGATGCTACGACTGGCACAGTGCCGTACATAATCACTGGGCACTGTTAAAACTGTACATAACGCATCCCAATTTACCCGAAGCGGATAAAATACGTCAAAAACTTAATACCAGTTTTTCTGAACAGGCTATTGCCGAAGAAACTGCTTTTTTTGAACGAAACGAAGAGGGTTGGTTTGAGTTTCCGTACGGCCAGGCCTGGCTTTTAAAAATTGCAGACGAATTACACCGCTGGAATCACCCGCAAGGGCGTGTGTGGTTAAGTCGATTAAATCCATTAATTCAGTTTATTGAAGCCCAACATGTAAAATTTTGGAGTGCTCCCGATACCTTGATGTGGTCGGGATCGCATAATAGTCCGGCATTAGGCATGTCGTTTGCATGGGATTATGCTGTTTCATTTAAAAATACAGAATTGCAGCAGGCTATTAAAAATGCAGCTGTTAAACGCTACGGAAACGTTAAATCACTTAAAATTGAACTTGAGCCTGACACCATTCGTTATGATTTTATGTCAGCCGGGTTTTTGGTTGCCGATTTAATGCGAAAAATAAAAAGCCCTGTGGAATTTCAAAATTGGCTGCAGGCCTGCGAACCCGAATTATTTAATCCGGAAGGTACTAAAAAACGATTGGCTATTCAATACCGTAATAAACACGATGGCATGGAGGCTCATTACGATGGGTATTATTTAAACCGCATTTGGTGTATGAACGGTTTGTTAAAAGCATTGCCAATTAAAGCCTTAAATTTTAAAACACGACAGGCTTGGGTTAAAAGTATGAATGCTATGTGGAATTATGCTCAAAAAAGTATCGGTATTGGTAATTATGATATAGATCATTGGCTTTCTTCCTTTTCTGTATTTGCCGTATTGGGATACGAATACCCTGAAATTTCAGGTACTAAATAATATGGTTCGTATTGCACTTTTTGCCAGTGGTAACGGTTCAAATGTTGAAAATCTATATCGTGTATTTGATCAACATCCTCGTATTCAATTTCCGGTGCTGATTTGTAATCGTGAAAATGCACCGGTTGTAAAACTGGCGCAAGGCTTTAAAAAAAATATTCAAATAATATCAAAACGTACCCTGGAGCAGCCCACGGTACAATCCTTTATTGCATTTTTAAAACAAGAACGTATAGATTGGATTATTTTATCGGGATTTTTATTGCATGTACCCGCAGCTTTAATTCAGGCATTTCCGCAACGAATTATAAATCTTCATCCTTCGCTATTGCCTAAATACGGCGGAAAGGGCATGTACGGAATACATGTACATAAAGCTGTTTTACAGCAGCATGAACAATACAGCGGCGCAACGGTACATTATGTTAATGACCTTTATGATACGGGTGAAATTATTTTACAGCGTGTTTGTACGGTAGATGCTAACGACACGCCTGAGCGCTTGGCTTTAAAAGTAAGAGCCATAGAATTTGAAATTTTACCTGAGGTTATTAAAACTCTAATTTTACCCGGTACTAAAGCTGTATAACAGAAAACTCCGTTCTTCGATTTTGGGCTCGTCCTTCAGCTGTTGAATTAGTTGACCGGGATCGAGAAGCGCCATACCCTTTGGCACTGATTCGGTCTTGTATAACCCCCAGTTGTAGTAGATGGTTTCTTACCGCATCAGCCCTATTTTTACTTAATAAGGTATTGTCGGCATCTGAACCTATGTTATCCGTATGGCCCCCAATTTCAATTTTAATTTTAGGATGCTCTTTTAGATAATCGGCTAATGATTCCAAAATAATAAAACTGGATGAGTCGATTTCAGCACTGCTACTGCGGTAATAAATATTTTCTAAAATAAACCGTCCGCCTTTTACCAAATGCTGGGTTTGTAAATTTAGGCTACTTTGGGGAGTTGCATTACCATCAATAATAAAGGAATTAAACGCTACATTATCTTTTTTTACCGTAACCATAACCTTACTGTTTTTTTTAACCGCCATGGTAAATTCGCCATTAGAGGTATCCACAGTGGCATAGGTTATTTTTTTGGTTTTTAAATCTTTAATTTGAACCTGCGCGCCTTTTAAAACGCTTGAATCTATTTTAGTTTGGCCGCGAATAAATTTCATTTCTTGCGAACGAATATCATCGTACATTTCAAATTGAAACACATCAAAACCGCCTGCTCCAAGGGTGCCAATTTTTTCTGAATCAGAAGAAAAAAAATAGCCCGTATGTCCATTACTGCTTACAAAAAAACCAGCGTCGTCACCTTCACCATTTATGGGACTTCCTAAATTTTGTGGTTCGTTCCAGGTGCCTTGTTCATTTTTTCGACTGTGAAAAATATCATATCCGCCAAAACCCGAATGGCCATTACTACTAAAATAAAAATTTTCATTATCCGGATGTATAAAGGGCGTTTTTTCATCGCCGCTCGTGTTTATTTCGGGTCCTAAATTTTCGGGTTTGCACCATTCACCCAACGCATTTTTATGACTTACATATAAGTCTATTCCCCCCAGTCCCCCGGGCCGGTTACTCGCAAAATATAATGTATTACCATCAGGTGATAAACTGGGCTGACTGTCCCAATATACCGGATCGTTTATTTGTAAGCCCAAATTTTTAATGGCACTCCAAATGGTATCCGTTTTAACTGATCCAAATAAATCCACATTACCCTGGCTGTTTGCTGATTTTACATTCATGGCAAAAAACAATTGTTTATTGTCAAGCGAAATGGTACACGCACCCTGATTGCTGTTTTCAGCATTAAAGGGTAGGGGCATAACCATTCCCGAATCAAACGTATTTGCCGACTGCCGTTTAGCTAACATAAAGCGTTCACGCATTACACGTTCAGCCTTAGGTTGTTTAGAGCTAAGTTCATAAACGCGCCGCACAAAAAAACAATTTTCATCGTCGGGTGTAACATAAGCTAAGTATTCGTCACGCTCGGTGGATAGGCCTTTTATTAATTCGGGTTTAAATGCAACGTGTCGTTTTAAACGGCTTTCTTGACGGGCCACACGAAGCATTTGTTTAGCCTGTTTAATTTGAAAGTTCCAGTCTTTGCTGTATTTAAAACTACTTGTATCAGAAAATGCTATAAAACGATTAAGGTACTGTATTGCAGAATCAGACTGCTTTTGCTCATAAAACTCCATGCCAATATAGTAATAGGGTTCACTGTGTAGGGTGGGGCAAAGGCGTATGCTTTTTGTAAAAAATGGAATGGCTGTGCTAAAGGGTAAATCTTCGGTTTTGCATCGTGCAATAAGTTCTTGGGCGGCTGCTAAATACGCCTCTGCAAAACTACTGTCTTCCAATGCTGCTTTGCGTAAAAATTCAAGTCGCTCGGGACGATCGTAGGCTTTGCGGTTTAGGCCTTTTTCATACCATTTTAAGGCACGGGCTTTTGGTGTATTGCAATAAACTGGCGCAGACTGCTGTGCAGTACAGGTAAGCTGAATAATAAAAAAAATACCTAAAAGGAGTTGGCTGTTCACTGTTCAAAAATACCAATAAATAGAGTGTTTACTAGCGACTTAACAATTTAATTTAAGGCAATTCGTTGTAATGCAGATGCCGCGGTTTGTTGGGTCTTTTTTATGGTTTATTGTGCTATTGCAGGCAGTACCGCTTCTTGCCCAGCAAACCTATTGGCGTAATTGGATACCCCAGTCGGATTCGCTAGTTTTAAATATTCCCAACCTCCTTTCGGAAAGTATTTCGTATACCCTGTTTCCCAAGCATGCATCATTTAGCTGTAATGTGCAGCTAGGCACTTTGGTGTGTAAGGGCCGCCCCGATAGTGTTTACATACGGTATACAACACTTCCGTTTCGAAAAGACACAGTGTTTTCACGTAACCGCTGGGCTCTTGTGCACGATGAATGGAAACCGTACAGCCGTCCGTTTGATTTACCGGCTCAAGCAGCACCACTTGCGTTTTCGGCTTTTGATGGCTTGCAAAAAAACGGCAGTATATCAAGGGGTATAAGTTTGGGAAATACCCAAAATTTAAATTTAAATTCACAGCTTAATTTACAGGTTAGTGGAAATATAAGTCCGGATGTAGCCTTGTTGCTTTCTGCCAACGATCAGCAGATTCCGTTTCAACCCAGTGGCACTACAGCCCAGATACAAGATTTCGATCAGATTTTTGCTCAACTTAAACATAAACATGCGCAATTACGCCTTGGTGATATTCAGCTGCAGTCGGATAATTCATCTCAATTTTTAAAGTTCTTTAAAAAAGCCCAAGGTTTGGCTTTAGAACTGCAAAACACCGACAGTGCAAAAAAAAAGCATGTACAACTTTACAGTAAGGCTGCTTTTACATTAAGTAAAGGAAAATTTTCACGCTTTTCGTTTATGGCAACAGAGCAGGTGCAGGGGCCTTACCGTTTGTTGGGGGCAAATCAAGAAGTTTTTATTACGGTATTAAGCGGAACAGAGCGCATTTACATGGATGGTAAATTATTGCAGCGCGGACAAGACTTAGACTATACCATAGATTACAATGCAGCTGAAATTTATTTTACTGCGCGACAACCCATAACTAAAGATAAACGCATTGTTACAGAGTTTCAGTACACAGACCGTCAGTTTTCACGTAGTTTATGGATGTTACAGGAAACCATCAAAACGGCCAATCAGGCATTTGGTTTGCAGTTTTACCGCGAACAGGATAATACACGTAATCCCTTGCAAGCCTACTCACCGCAAATGCGCGATGCGCTTCAATGGGCCGGAGATTCTGCCCAATATGCAGCTTTAACCGCCGTGGCCGCGTCCGATGATCGTTCGCAGCCCTTGTATGTTAAGCACGATACATTAATTGATAACCGCTTGTACAACCCGGTATACACACGAAGTGATGATACCACGCGCATGCGCTATACCATTGCTTTTGCTTATGTGGGGCCTAACAAAGGCAATTACCAAATTGCCAGCGGCAGTCAAAACGGACGCTTTATGCAATGGGTGCAGCCCGTTAATAATATTCCGCAAGGCGCCTACGATACCGTACTGGCCATTACAGCCCCGCAACGCCAAGACCTGTTAAGTGTTACGTATGCCTTTACACCCGATAGTACTACACAACTTTTTGCTGAAGCCGTATACAGCAAGCGTGATGTAAATATGTTTAGTACACGTGATAAAGGTAACGATGAAGGGTATGCTTTTTTAATGTCTGCAAAAACACCCTTGTTAAAAAGTATACCCTTGCATGGTGAATCGCGTATTGAATTTAACAATGCACAATTTCAGGGTATTGAACGGTTTCGTTCGGTTGAATTTGACCGCGACTGGAACCGCAGCGGTGTTATTTGGCACAATGCAGTTTTATTATACAAACAGGCACTGCACCTGCAGTTTAAAAATCCAGGCTCGTATATAAAATCGTATTACGAGGGATTAAAGGATTTGGGATTTTGGAACGGTTCAAAGTTTGGCACAGATGCACACCTTAACATTTTTAAAACACAATGGAATGCACAGGTTTCATATTTAAAAACCGAGGATTTAAAAAATTTATACCGTACACGGTTTTACCGCCATAAGGCCTCTGCTGCATTTCAATGGCAGCCCGTTTTTATTGCGCTGCACAGCTTGTATGAGTATAACATGCGCGAAGCAACTACCAAACTGCCGGGCAGCTACTGGTTTCATGATATTGGACTGCAGCTAGGTAACCGGGACAGTACAGTTCAAGCCTGGACCATACAGGCGGCTGAACGGCGCGATGCACAAACCTATAAACCCAGTTCCCAAAATGATTTTACATATAAGCTTAAAGACAGCTCATCCGCCCAATGGATTCGTTTTCGTTACAGATCCCAATGGTGGATCAATCATCCCTTTGAAATTGTATGTTCTTGGCGCGATTTGCAATACACTAAAAATATTACTTCGGCGGTATTACAAGCCCATAAAAATATGCTTTGGCGTGTAACCTACCGGCCACAACCAAAAAGCCGCTTGGTAACGGGTGATTTTTTTTATGAGGCAGGCTTTGGACAAGAATCGCGCAGATTATATTATTTTCAGGAGGTTCCGGCAGGACAGGGAACCTATTTTTGGGTAGATTACAATGCAAACGGTTTAAAAGAATTAAATGAATTTGAAATTGCCCGCTTTCCCGACCAAAGGCAATACGTGCAGGTGTTTTACCTTTCTAATACCTATCAAAACGTGTGGAAAACCAATTGGAACGCTACCGTGTGGATTCGCCCACAAGCACTTAAGCAAGTACCCGAATGGATAAAGCGTATTGTAATTCAGGGCTTGGCTACAGCGCTTGCCAGCACTACAGATACGGTTTTTAACCTGGATATGCTATATAAACGTACATCCCAAACACTGGTTGCACAAAACGCCCAAAAACGCGTAAACATGTTTATTAATGCCGGCCGCAAGGTATTTAGCGCCGATGTGCAGGCATTTGAACTTAACTCCATACAATGGACGTTTAACGGCACAGAAACCCAATACCAAAAGGGTTATACACTACAGTACCGCTTGGCGCCCATAAACGATTGGTTTGTACAAAATAACAGCGCCTATACCCTTAAACAAAAATACGCTCCATTATTTACCGACCGGCAATTTACCTTTACTGCTATTGAGTCTGAACATAAATTAGGGTATCAGCAATTAAATGCATGGCAATGCGCATTAGGTTTTAAATGGACTGCACGCCAGTCGCACCAGTTTGAAAGCCAATGCCGCCAGCAGGCCTGGATTGCCGAAATAAACCGCATTATTCCTAATAAAGGGCAAATACGATTTCGGATGGACTGGGTAAATGCACGCTTTAGCGGAACAACACAAACACCCCTGGCCTTTGAATTACTCGGCGGCCTACAAAATGGAAACAATATTGTTACTGAATGCCAATGGTCTACGGTACTTCTTGAAAATATACAGCTTAATGTTACATATAACGGCCGCTGGTCAGAGCAATTACCCGTGATGGTACATACCGGCAGTATACAAATGAAAGCCTTGTTTTAAAGTAAATACAAGGCTTTAGTGCATGCGCGCTTGTAACCCCTTATCTAAGGCATCTAAAAAGGCTTCGGTATACACATAATGTTCGCCATGTTTTACCGAATTTCCATGTATGCAAACAGCCAAGTCTTTGGTCATAATACCAGATTCAACGGTAGCTACACATACCTCCTCTAAGGTTTGGCAAAATCTAACAAGCGCTGCATTATTGTCCAGTTTACCTCTAAATTCAAGGCCACGGGTCCAGGCAAAAATACTGGCAATGGGATTTGTAGATGTAGGCTTGCCGGCCTGGTAATCTCTGTAATGACGGGTTACGGTACCATGAGCCGCTTCTGCTTCCATAATGTTACCGTCGGGTGTTACCAACACCGAAGTCATTAAGCCCAGCGAACCAAAGCCCTGCGCTACGGTATCCGACTGCACATCACCATCATAATTTTTACATGCCCAAACAAAATTACCATTCCATTTAAGCGCCGAAGCTACCATATCATCTATTAAACGGTGTTCGTAAACAATACCGGCGGCTTTAAAGCGGCTTTCGTACTCAGCTTTATAAAGCTCTTCAAAAATATCTTTAAAACGCCCATCGTATTTTTTTAAAATGGTGTTTTTAGTTGATAAGTACAATGGCCATTTTTTTGAAAGCGCCATATTAAAGCACGAATGTGCAAAACCCCGAATAGAGGCTTCGGTATTATACATACCCATAGCCACACCCGCACCTTTAAATTCATGAACCTGATGCTCAATTACACTACCATCATCACCCACAAATTTCATCATAAGCTTGCCTTTTCCGGGTACAACAAAATCGGTAGCCCGGTATTGATCTCCAAAAGCATGACGCCCCACAATAATAGGGGCCGTCCAATTGTTTACTAAACGGGGAACATTTTTACATACAATGGGCTCGCGAAATACAGTACCATCAAGTATATTACGAATAGTGCCGTTGGGCGATTTCCACATACTTTTTAAATTAAATTCTTTAACACGTGCCTCATCAGGAGTAATGGTAGCACATTTTATACCTACCTGATAGGTTTTTATGGCTTCAGCCGCCTCAATGGTAACACGGTCATCAGTGGCATCACGATGCTCAATACCCAAGTCAAAATACTTAATATCAATATCTAAATAAGGGAGAATTAGCTTGTCTTTTATATACTTCCAAATGATACGTGTCATTTCATCACCATCAAGTTCAACAACAGGATGGTGTACTTTAATTTTTGAGGCCATATGGTTTTGTGTTTACAATTCGGGCACAAATTTAAAAAAGCATGTAGATTTAGCTAATTTTATAATGTAATTTTATCCTATGCGTTTTCACAAAGAAGGTTGGCCCAGTTTAGCGCTGGTTTTAGCATACTGGATATGTTGTGCTTTACTGGCTCATGGTTTTTTTTCAAATTCGGCATTGGCCATAGGCTTAGCCCATACCAGCGGTGCCTTTTTTACCCTTGTAATTGTTCAATTTTTTAGGCATCCCAAACGTATACATAACCTGCATGCCAATGCCATTATAGCCCCCGCTGACGGCACCATCGTTGTTATTGAAAACACGCATGAACCCGAGTATTTTAAAGACATGCGTTTGCAAATTAGCATTTTTATGAGCCCCCTTAATGTACACGTAAACCGCTATCCCATTTCGGGTACTGTAGAATACGTTAAATACCATGCCGGTAAATACCTTATTGCCTCACATCCCAAAAGCAGTACCGAAAATGAAAGAACCACTATAGTAGTAAGCGATGCAGCAGGCCGCAGCGTACTGTTTAGGCAAATTGCAGGCGCCCTGGCACGCAGAATAGTATACTACTGCAAAACCGGTGATACGGCCCAGCAAGCACAACAAATGGGGTTTATTAAATTTGGCTCAAGGGTTGATGTGTTTTTACCCATTACTGCCAAAGTTAAAGTAGTGCAAGGCCAAAAGGTAAAAGGTTCGCAAACCATTTTAGCCGAATGGTAAGCCTTATGTTAAATAATTTGTGAAACCTAAATTATCAGTTTAGTTACGTGTAAATTATTTGCTAATATAATTTTTAAGATCATTCGATAATTTGTGAAAATTAAAGATGATTGGTAGTTTTAAAAGTAAAACTCAACATCCAGTGCATATACTTCCAAAATAGGATGATATATGAAATAATTCTGGTTATGGATCTACCCAGAAAGATAAATTATATAAAATAAATACTATGACAAGAGAACAAGAAAGAGATGATGGGATTTTACGTCCTATGTACTTGGGATGTTGTTTTTCAGGTTTATTTCAGAGAATCTGACTACTTATATTAACAACCATCTGATAATTTGGGTTAACACTTGTAAATAATTTACAACAAATGCCTATCTAGTAAATACATGAGGGCTTGTATACCGGCTGCACCTAAAAGCAATTCTCGTTTATTAATTTTATCAAACGTATCAGCAGCGGTATGATGTATATCAAAATAGCGTTGGGTATCGGGTTCAAAACCAATGCAGGGTACGCCTTGTTCTTCAAGCGGTGAAATATCTGCGCCGCCGCCTCCGGCATCTATACGATCTATAAAATACGGTTTAAAGAGGGGCATCCAGTTTTTTACTGTTTGGTATAAACCCTTGGTGGTATCTACGCCAAATCCCCGGGGTGTAAAACCGCCGGCATCGCTTTCTAATGCGGCAAGGTGTAGTTCATGTTTTTGTTTGGCATTGTTGGCATAGGCCAAAGCGCCGCCCAGGCCATTTTCTTCGTTCATAAAGGCAACAGCGCGTAGGGTATGGTAGGGCCTTATACCCAGTTTTTTAAATCCTTCTAGTACGGCTATGCTTTGCACTATGCCGGCGCCGTCATCGTGTGCGCCTTCGCCGTTATCCCAGCTGTCGAGGTGGCCGCCGCAAATAAGGTATTGGTTTGGAAATAAACTGCCTTTTAGTTCGCCAATAACATTAAATGAGGGGCTTTCGGCCAGGTTGCGGCAGGTGCTTACTAAACGTAATTTGGCGTGTGGTACGTGTTTTAGGGTTTTTGCCAGTATATCGGCACTGGTATAGCTTAAAGCAAAGGCGGGTATTTTGCGTTCGGAAATACTTGTGTAATAATTCATATTTCCGGTATGGGGTTCGTCATCGGCATTGGAGGCCATGCTGCGTACTACGGAGGCTACAGCACCGTATTGGGCAGCCATGCTGGCGCCTTTACTACGAAACACAACGGCTTCGCCGTATGCAGCGCCGGTACGAATTTTACTTTGGTCAAAAAAAACATTGTAAAAAACTATTTTACCCTGAATGTGGGTAGAACCCAGTTTTTCAAGTTCCTCAAAACTTTTAACTTCTACCACTTCAGCTTCTAGTCCGTCAGGGCCTGTGCCAACAGAGCTGCCCAGGGCAATAACCTTAAGCGGGGTAGTTGTTTTAGAATGTAATAATAGGGCACGTTCTTTTTGTCCGCGTTCCCAATGGGGTACCATGCAGGCTTGTAAATACACGGTATCGGCGCCGGCTTCCAACATGGTTTTTTTAGCCCAGTATACGGCTGCTTCGGCTTGCTTAGAGCCGCTTAAACGGCCGCCAATGGTTTTTGTAAGGGTGCGCAGTTGTTCGTATGCAGAGCCCTGTGTAAGCTGAAAGGTGTAAATGGAGCGCATAACAGCGCTGTCAGAAAGTGGTGTTTGGGCTAATGTAAATCCATGTATTAATGCTGCAATGCAGCAAGTAATAAGTTTATACAATTTTAAGTTCTTGTACATATACCTGATTAATTTTAGTATGTATGGAATTTAGCAATTGGCTGCGGTGGTATTGCATTTCGTGTTTTAAAACATCGGAATACAGTTCAATAAACAGGGTTTGCCGCACAAACCATATCCGTTTGGTATTATTGGCAATAAGGGGGCCTGCAATGTTTTGCCATTCAGATTTTATTTGATACTGCAGTAACCGTTCTTGCAAGGGGCTTTCGGCAATAAGAGATTTAATGGCGGCGCCAATATGTACCAAATTGGAGCGTTTCATGATTTTTTAATACGCGCGCTGGCCTCTTGCACTTTTACTTTCAGTGCATCTTTAAATTGCATAAGTTTTTCAAGGGCCTCTTGGTTTGAAGAAAAAATAATTTGAGCAGCTAAAATACCGGCATTTTGTGCAGCATTAACAGCAACCGTAGCTACGGGTACACCGTTGGGCATTTGTACTATACTAAGCAGGCTGTCCCAGCCGTCAATACTGTTACTGCTTTTTACGGGCACGCCAATTACAGGCAGTGGTGTTAGGGATGCTACCATGCCGGGTAAATGGGCTGCACCGCCGGCGCCAGCAATTATTACCTGTAAACCGCGGGTGTGTGCAGTTTGGGCGTATGTAAACATTTTTTCTGGAGTGCGGTGTGCAGAAACAATATCCATTTCAAAGCCAATAGCAAAGGATGTTAAAACATCTGCTGCGGCCTGCATAATGGGTAAGTCGCTGTCACTCCCCATAATGATACCAACTTTTATTGTTGTAGATAAAGCCATGTTATATGTGTAAGGCGCGTTTTGATGTGGCATCCAGGCAGGCCTCTTTCATGCTTTCGGTAAAAGTAGGGTGGGCATGGCTAATACGGGCAATATCTTCTGCGCTGGCGCGGTATTCCATGGCAACAACAGCTTCGGCAATCATATCGGCAGCACGGGGTCCAATCATATGTACACCAAGTATTTCATCGGTTTGGGCATCACAAAGTACTTTAACAAAACCATCGGTATCCATGCTGGCTCGTGCGCGGCCACTGGCTTTAAATGGAAACGAGCCGCTTTTATATGGTCGTTGCTGTGTTTTTAATTCTTCTTCGGTTAGGCCCACGCCGGCCACTTCAGGCCAGGTGTAAACCACGCCGGGTATAAGCAGGTAATTGATATGTGGTTTTTGTCCGGCAATTTGCTCGGCAACAAATACACCTTCTTCTTCGGCCTTATGTGCCAACATGGCACCTTTAACAACATCACCTATGGCATAAATATTTTGGGCTTGTGTTTTTAAATGTGCATCGGTAATAATGCGGCCGCGTTCATCTGTAGTTATGCCAGCTTTTGCTATGTCTAGGCCATCGGTATAGGGTTTGCGACCCACGGCAACCAGGCAATAATCACCTTCTAGTTGTAGTGAATCGCCTTTTGGAGTTTCAATACTAACCGAAACAGATTTGCCTGTTGTTACCGCACCGGTAACTTTATGTTTCATGTAAAATTCAAAGCCTAAATTTTTCTTTAGTACGCGTTGTAATTCTTTGCCTAATGCAGCATCCATGGCGGGAATAAGCCGGTCCATATACTCAACAACGCTAATTTTTGAACCCAGGCGGGCATAAACACTGCCAAGCTCAAGTCCAATAACCCCACCGCCAATAATAATCATGTGTTTGGGAACTTCCTGTAATTCTAGGGCTTCAGTGGAGGTGATAATACGCTTTTTATCAATAGTAATACCCGGCAGGCTTGCAGGTTTTGATCCGCTTGCAATAATGGTATATTTACTTTCAATGGTTTGAGAGGTTTGGTTTTGTTCTATACAAATGTGATGCGCACTTTCAAAACGTGCATGTCCGTGTAGCACATCAATTTTGTTTTTTTTCATTAGGTAATTTATGCCTTCAACGGTGGTTTTAATTACGCCGCGCTTTCGTTCAATCATTTGTTTGATATTAACTTTTGGAGGTTTAATATCAATGCCATGTTCTTGAAAATGATGCTGGGCATTATAAAAATGCTCACTCGAATCTAAAAGTGCTTTGGAGGGAATACAGCCCACATTTAAACATGTTCCGCCCAAACTGGCATAGCGTTCAACCAAAACTGTTTTTAAACCCAGTTGTGCGCAACGTATGGCTGCCACATAGCCTCCGGGTCCTGCACCAATAACACAAACATCATATGTATTCATAGTATCCAAAGGTACAATTTAATAAAATGTAATGGCGTAATTAAGCTTTATTTTTAGCCAACTAACTTGCAACAGTTTATTACATACTTAGGGGCATTGGCCTTATGATTAGGTTATTTTTATTTGGATAATTTGGATGATTTGGGCGATGCCTTCGGCCCGGGATACTTCGGGCTCGCTTACGCTTGGTTATTGCTGCGCAATGAACCAAGCCCTGTGTATCCCTATCGCGTATTTTATTACATGTTGTATCACAACCGCCTTAGCCGGCTGTAGGGGCGTAGCGTTCTTTTAACCGCAGGTTTAAAAACCGAACCTGTGAAGCCCGAAAGACGGCGACCGCACAGCGGGAAGGCCCAAAAAAAAATATCTTAAAGAAAATAATTTGGGCGATGCCTTTGGCCTGGAATACTGCGGGCTCGCTTACGCTCGGTTTTTGCTTCGCAAAGAACCAAGCCCTGCGTATCCCTATCGCAGGTTACAAAAAATTGTTGCGTTTAGAAATTGGCATCGATGGTTTTGGCGTTAAAAAACATGTTTCATCCTAAAATACAAAAGCTGGTGGGTGGCATGCGGTGCCTCTCGCGTAGCGCTCTGCATGCGCTTTAGGATGTAATAGGTTTTAGCCAAAACATCGTAGCCTTGATGTTTTGGTTCTTTTGGATCAAGCTAAAAGAACAAGGGAAATATAAATATAGCATTTATAATAGTGATTAAAATTTGGGCGATGCTTTCGGCCCGGGATACTTCGGACTCGCTTATGCTCGGTTTTTGCTTCGCAAAGAACCAAGCCCTGCGTATCCCTATCACATTTTTTATTTGAAGTATGATCTGGGCGATGTATTCTGTTTAGATTTTTGTTGTTTGTTTACTTTGGGCGATGCCTTGGGCCAATAATTTTAAGTATCTAAAAACAAATAACAACAAAATTATTTTTTTAAAATTTAAGCGTTTTTAAGCTTACGTTTTAAAAATAGCCAGCACGCATGTAATATTGTTAGTAGTAGTATAATAATGCTAGTGCCCATGCATGTTTTGCCAATCCAGTCTCCTGTTTTACTAAAAAAACTCATGGTATTAATAAGCGGCAAGTATGTGTCAATAACGTCAGGTGTCCACCATGCTGTGGGTTGTTCTATGTGTCCATCGGGATAAATAAAAGCGCTAATACCGGTATTGGCACTTCGTACAATGCAGCGGCGGTTTTCAATGGCGCGTAAGGATGCATAACGCAAGTGTTGTTTATAACCCGGTGTGTTTTCCCACCAGCCATCATTTGTAATTATACACATTACATTTGCTCCATTACGTGTGTAAGCGGTGGCATAGTCTGGGTAAATACTTTCGTAACAAATTACAGGAGCTATTTTTAATACAGAATCTTTAGAAGTAAATACAGTTCGTTGGTTTTGTGTGCCTAAACTACCACTTGTACCGCCCATATCTAAAGCCATGGATTCTAAGGGTTTAAATAAAAAAGAATAGGGTATAATTTCCGAACCGGGTACCAGTTTTGATTTATGGTAAATTAAGGATTGAACCGAATCTATCCACCATGCAGAATTGTAATAATTTATGAAATACCCGGCATCTTGAGTTTCACGGGCTGTGCTGGGAATATTACTGCCGGGTTCATACACCTCATAACAAGCTAAGCCACTTAAAATATGGGCTTTGGGTGCATATTTAAAAATACTGTCACGAAACTGCTGAATAATAAACGAATGCTTTAGTAATTTAAGGTTAATAGACTGAGCTACAAATGTTTCGGGAAATACTACAAGCTGGGTTTCAGGTTTTAATTTGGTTTTTATTTGGGGCCAAATGCTATTAAATTGTGTATTAAAGGCACTGGAAAATTTAAAATTATAGGGATCTACATTTGGCTGAACGCATACTACGTGAATATTTTGTGTATTAGTAATAAACGGTTTTGGTGTTAGTAGGTATGAGCATAATAGGGGAAGCGCAATTAAAAGTATGCTTAGCACTGCATGTTTATATATTTTGAGTTTTGTTTTAAAACCAATTATGGCTTTAAACAGTATAATATTAACCAGTAATACCCAAATGGTACCGGCACTTGAGCCTAAAATACTATACCACTGAATCCATTGGGGCCGTGCAGAAAATGCATTTCCTAAATTTAACCAGGGCCAGCTAAGCTCCCACTGTTGATGAAAAAATTCCCAGCCCGTCCATATGGGTATTAACCACCAAAATGATAGTGTATGAAAGCGCCTCAGCGAAAACCTAATGCTAAAATGAAATACCATATTCATAAACAGGCTGTTTAAAGTAAACGCCATTACCGCACCGCCAAATGAGGCAAATGAAACCCACCAGGTGCTTATAAGGTTCCATACTAAAAAGCCTGCATATGTGTACGTTTTAAATAAAAAGCCTAAGGGTTTTGCATGTTTAATTTGAAAATGCACATTTAAAAATAATGGAATCCAGCCCAAAAAAATTAAGGCGGTATATGCCGGATACCAGCTTAGTCCCAATGCTATACCTGAAACGCAGCTTAAAAAAAGAGGATGTTTCAAAACATGCATAATACGAATGTACGGTATTTTAGTTTTTTCAATCTTTAATTAAGATTATTAAAGCGTATATTTAAAGGCTCATTTTTAATGTCAGCGGATATTGTCATAACAGAACCCCGTCGTTTATATCCCTATCAAAAGGTTGCAGTAGACACGCTTTTTGAGCGCTTGCAACAGCTTCCGCCCAATACCAATTTACTGTTTCAATTACCAACTGGCGGGGGTAAAACCATTATCTTTAGTGAAATAGCCAAGCGGTATGCCGAGGGGTTTAATCGCAAAGTGCTTATTTTAACACACCGAATTGAGTTAAGCCGGCAAACCTCTGATGTACTTTTTGACCTTGGAATAAATAATAAAGTAATAAACAGCGAGGTTAAAACATTACCCAGTCAAAGTCCCTATAAGGCATTTATTGCGCTAGTTGAAACTTTAAATAACCGCTTACAAGAAAATGAGGAATTTTTGGAGGATATAGGTTTGGTTATTGTAGACGAGGCACACAATAATTCATTTCGAAAAATTTTTCATTATTTTGAAAATGTAAATATTTTAGGAGTTACAGCCACCCCTTTAAGCAGCAACAAAAAATTACCCTTATACCAAACGTACCGTGAGCTTATTGTTGGACAAAGTATTGCACAGTTAATAGAACAGGGGTATTTATGTGAAGGTGTAACCGTGGGCTACGATGTTAATTTAAGTACCCTTCGTATTGGTACTAATGGAGAGTTTACAGTAGGTTCGCATGAATTATTATATTCACAAATAGCCATGCAGGGCAAATTGGTTCAGGCTTATGAAGAACATGCCAAAGGAAAAAAAACATTAATATTTAATGCCGGCATATTAACTAGCAGGGCAGTATTTGAGTTATTTAAAGCTAAAGGGTATCCGGTTCGTCATCTCGACAGTACCTTTAGCGACCGTGAGCGAGTTGAAACCCTCGAATGGTTTCGAAATACTAAAGACGGTATATTAAGCTCGGTTAGTATTTTAACAACCGGATTTGACGAACCTGAAGTAGAGGCCATAATTCTTAACCGTGCTACCAAGTCTTTAACATTATACCATCAAATGATTGGAAGGGGCAGCCGGGTTTTACCTCACAAAAAATTGTTTACCATTATTGATTTGGGTAATAACTCACGACGCTTTAATTTATGGCAATTTCCAATTGACTGGCAACATGTTTTTGTAGCCCCACATTTATATTTAGAGCAACGCTACAAAGATGAATGGGACTATGAAATGGTCAATGATTATGAATTACCAGCGGAAGTTCGCGAACGATTTGTAAATTCCAGTGCGGCAGCCTTTATTGTACGCGACCGTTATTTAACGGCTTTACGAGAAGGGCGTAAACCGCAATCTGTTTTAGATGAATCCCGAGATGATCATTTTGCCCGAATAACAGGTAATGCATCAGATTATGATGAAGCCATAGAATTGTTTCAATTACTTAAGGAAGAAATGAAATACCGCATTAAGCAGTTTGGTAAATGTATTAATGCCACGGCTAACCACAGCGATTGGCAAACACAAACCTATACCAGTCGTTTACGACGTCAACTGGTAACATTTTTTGCAGAGCCGTGAATGCATTTCGAATTTATCAGATTTTAGGTTATTGCGCGTTATTATGCGGCGTGTTAGCAATGCTTTCAATATACAGAATCAGCTGGCTATTACCGGGCATGTGTGCTTCGTTTTTGGGTTTTGTTTTTGCCGTATCTCAATTACTTATACAGCATAAGCATGGTTTTACACAGTATAAATGGCCATTGGCCTATATAGCCATGTTTTTAAGTTCATTACCAGTATTATTTGTGTTGTTTGTGGTTTTTAAAATGCAAAAGTAATCTGCAATTAAACTATTTTTTTAGTATCCCTATCGCATTTTTTTATTTGTAGTATGATTTGGGCGATGACTTCTGATTTAGATTTTTATAGAATTATTTAGGCGATGCCTTCGGCCCGGGCTTCTACGGATTACGCTACGTTTAAGAACATCCTGCGGATGGTTCCCCTTTGGGTCCTGCGAATCCCTCGCGCAATTTTGTTTTTAGGTTGAAATATTTTTTTTTGGGCGATGCCTTCGGCCCGGGCTACTCCGGGCTCGCTGCCGCTCGGTTTTTGCTTCGCAAAGAACCAAGCCCTGCGT